>Ga0214917_10000330_pt1 | contig 61539 bp, 65 predicted proteins | sample LL_1208_BB_MetaG_FD_177983 | JGI IMG/M metagenome (GOLD analysis project Ga0214917, IMG submission 177983) | Freshwater microbial communities from Lake Lanier, Atlanta, Georgia, United States - LL_1208_BB | ecosystem: Environmental > Aquatic > Freshwater > Lake | place: USA: Georgia | collected... | reverse complement strand
CATCACAACGGCAACAACGCACCGGTGGTGGAGCCGCCAAATGAGAATAATTTAAGAAATTAAATTCAGATTCATTTGAATTTAATCCATACCCTGGTTGAAACCATCCGCAGATTATTGATGAGACGGCTTAAAGACGTGATATGTCTTTAAGTCATTTCGGTCATTGCTTTAAAGCGGTTCCAACCCTGTGGAATCCATACCCTGGTTGAAACCGCTCTTAAGCAATGATCGAAATGTCATCATCATGGGGGTATTTAATAAGATAGGTGGAGTTTCCAAGCCCTGTATGGATTAACCTGAACAGGGTTGAAACCAACCCCCATCAAACTTTAATACGGCTTAAGAACAAGATCGTCTTCTTAAGCCGGCCTAAAGTTGGTGTCAACCCTGAACCTGAATGACTTCTGAATTAAATCCAATTCCACTCACCTATTATGAATGAGTTAAGAGGATAACATATTGTTAAGGTAGGATCAAAAAGAGTAATTGAAGAAATAAATTCAAATGAAATGGAGATGAATTAGATCCATACAGGGCTTGGGAGTCAGGGTTGAAACCAACCCCCATCAAACTTTAATACGGCTTAAGAACAACATCGGCTTCTTAAGCCGGCCTAAAGTTGGCTTCAACCATGATCCATACAGGGCTTGGGAGTTTCCATCAGTCCTCAGTCGGTAGAAGTTCATTATCCCGGATGACGGCGTACGGGTCTAAATGATTAATAATTCGGAGTATATCCAGCGATGGCAGGTGCACGGCGGTTGGCACGATGCCTCGTCGCAGACGGCAGATGCGCTCGAGGGCGCCCGCGATATGCCTGCTGGCCTCATGATGGAATGCCGATCTGTCGAGCAGGGTGTCCATCCTCTCGTCATAAAGCTCAATGACCTCGTCGGCAATCTCCTCCGGGTGGAGCCACGGTCTGAAGTGCCGACGGAACTCGATCATGCGGGCCATGTTGTACGATGCCAAGAGATCGGCATCGCGAGTGATGTGGAACACATTCTTCCAGGAAGAATCCTCCAGCCAGTCCGGAAAAACGGGGCCGTTATTATCATTAAGCATCGTCTTGTGATATGATATCGACGTCATGACACGCATCATATCGTCCGCCGTCTCCTGGGAATACCCGATGACATCGATCAGATGATGCCGCACCACTCCATCAGCGCCCGGGATCTCGTACTTGCCGTCCAACAGGTCATGCAGTAGAGCACAATGACCCGCCGCATCCGCCTCTCTACGACTCACCGGATGGGCTCGCATAATCTCGTTCGCCCAGAACAACACCTCGGTCGCGTGCACGTGATTATGCGAATCATCCACCCTCCCACGAGTCGTCAGATGCCTCGTCAGCCCATACGACAATACAAGACCCGACTGATACGCAGCCGTCGTCGCCATCATGCCAAACATCATGACCAACTTCATAACCAATTATTTTTAATCAGAAGTCATGTCCTTAGAAGAGGCTTCTGAGTTGTCGGAGGAGGTCGGGGGGTAATTGTGAGGTTCTCCTGGCGACGCTCTTCCAGGTGGGCTGGTTCCTCCTGGGCTTCTTGATGGGAAGGTCGTGGGTGATCATGCTCTGGATAATGGTGGCGCGCTGCATCTCCTTGCGGACCCAGTTGTAGGATCGAATGGACTGCGGGACTTGGGTGGGAAGTGCGAGCGGGGTCCCATGGTCGTGGAGGGCGCGGATCAGGGGCAGCTTGTTGTTGGAGACGAGCATGCGCATGATATCGGGCGAGGCGGTAGCGCCGTGCCTGAAGAACACCTGGAGGCACGGCAGGATAACCTTCCATGGTTCATTATAAAATGCTCGGATAAAGAGGTCCAGCACGTGATTCCGCCTATCCATGGGGACGCGGCTCAGGAATAGATCGAGGAGGTCATGCCTCCTGCGGTACGCTGTGAACTCGAGGATGTAGTCGGATATCGGGGCGCCGTGCTCCAAAAGATCCTGGGCGAGGGCTTCGGTCGCCGCATGCTTGTCAAGAATGATCTCGATCATTATCAATTCGAGATTCCTGGGGTCGAGCCTAATGGATTCCAGGACATCATGGACGAAGGAGTATCCGTAAAGACGGATGGCTCTTATGCAGCATATGGCAGTGTCATCGGGCACGACAATAATCTTTTTGGACAACAGGAAGCGGAGGAGCCTGCGGATGGGATGGTTGCGATCATGCAGCCGGTTGTCCTTGTAATGATTCATAATCATGTTCAGCGGGGAGGGTTTGTCGTGCGGCAGATGCCTCAGCTTCTGTGCGTTCCTGAGGAGGAGGCGCACGATCTTGTCGTCATGACCATGACCGAGGCCGGAGACGAGGATGTAGAACGGGGTCATGCCGTCATGATCTGCAAGAGTGAGTGATGCGCCGTTCCTGACAAACATGTCGACAGATCGGAGGACATCATCATCAATGATCTTTCTGCGAGAAAGGAAGCGGATCAGCGGGGTCGTGTTGGCGTCCACGAGGTTGATGTTGGATGGTCGTCTGCCAGAAAGAACATTTTCAATAATACGATCGATCATACTTAAGGACATTTATATTGATTTGAGAAAATATTATTACCCGGCTACAGGATGGACTTGATCCAGTGGAAAAAATATGAAGAAGAATAAAAAAAGTTTGAAAAAAGATTTTTGAATGATCCCGTGGAGATTATATTATTTTTTATAATGTAAATAAAAAAACACACCATGGGTTCCTACATCAAGAACAGGCTCTTTGACAATATCGCGGTCAAGGCCTCCATGGGCAGCGGTCCCGTCCAGGGGACGGGAAGGACGGCCCGGCTCGTCACGACGGATGTGGACGAGTGGCCGTACAACCGGTACTTCCGGGGATCGCCCACCTCCCCCGACCCCCGGGTCTACGACCGCGAGGCGGGATGGCGACGGGTCCGCACCGACCAGGGCTTCCTGGTCCTATCCCAACCCGATCCCCCCGTCAAGTACTGCTTCCAACCGCCGTGCAACACCATCTTCCCATGCGTCCCCACCAAACCCCAGATGCCCGAACGCTGCGTCCCCATCTCCCCTTAACTATTTCATAAATACAAACAGAAAATGAGGATAGGGTTTCATGCGAATCAGTTGTGCGAGAGGGGCACGAGTGTGGCCATGTTTGATTATGCGTATCATTGCCGGGAGATGTTTGGGGCGGAGTGCTTCATCTTTTATGATGCGACATCCCCATACAATGTCCAGGAGAGCATCCACCGGTTCATGAGGTGCTTTGGATGTTATGGCTACAGGGATTTTGATGAGGTGGAGAGGATAAGCCTGATGATCCGACTGGACATGATGTATTTTATCAAGAGCGGCGAGGACGATGGCAGGCTCGTGAGGTGCTGCAGGAGCGTTGTGCACGCCGTGTTCTGCGATGAGCCGCATGGCGATATTTACGCCGTCATCTCGGAACAGATCAGGCGTTCATCGGCCATCGTGCCCCACATGGTCAGTCTCCCCAAGGATGGGATCACACCCATGCGCAGGAGCCTGGGCATCCCAACCGATGCGATTGTGCTGGGGAGGCATGGCGGCTACAACACGTTTGATGATCCCGTTGTCAAGATTGGTATAAGGAGCATCCTGGAGGAGGATCCGGGGGTGTGGTTCGTGTTTGTCAACACGGAGCCGTTCCATCATCATGAGCGCATCATCTACCTGGACAAGATTTTGGAGCCGTCCGAAAAATCGGCCTTTATCCTGTCATGCGATGCCATGATCTATGGAAGGACACAGGACGAGACATTCGGTCTGGCCATTGCCGAGTTTTCATGTTTGGGCAGACCCATCATCATCAACCGTGTATATGACGGGTATCACAGGAAGATTCTCGGAGAAGAGGACGCCATTTACTTTGACGGAAGCCATCATGATCTCATGCGCATCCTCCGGGATCTCCGCCAGCTCATCTCCTCTAAACCCGATTGGACCAATTACCAACAGTTCAACCCCCAGACCGTCATGTCCACCTTCCATGACGTCTTTATCCAAGCACCATAGAGGTCAGGGTTGAAACCATCTACAAATTATTGATGATACGGCTTAAAGACGCGATATGTCTTTAAATCATTTCGGTCATTGCTTTAAAGCGGTTTCAACCCTGATAGAGGTGGGACAATGAGTCATTCCTGACCTGAACCTGGCTTATTTTCCTGAGGGGAAAACACTTCATCGTCCTTCACTATATGAACATAATACTGGGATTCCGTGCAGCTTTCTCCATTGGATTTCAATAAAATCCCGAATAGTATGGTTCATTATTGGTGTATAATAAAAGATCCACTCATATGGACGATGTTTTTCATCCTGAACATGAATACCATTCTTGAAGAAGACCTCATTTGTATCGGAGATATACGACTTCTCTTCGGGTGATAAGTGCAATATATTAAGGATATCTGTCTTATCGAGTGGTTTCACATAATTATTCGATTTTAAAATTTTTGGAAGTTTTTTATTCCTGGCTGGCGACCATAGGAGCTTAGCATGGGAAGACTTATTGGTTGATGGTGGTTGTTGTAGAATATCGATTGATATACCTGACATTGTTCCATACACACCATTCGTGCGCAGTAAGTGTTGTTTAGCACGTTCCCGTAGATCACAAGAAGTTCCACTGTATACTATCTGAAAACTGTTGCCCAACTTCTTAGGTATACTAACACCCTTGTGTAAGCAATGCGTAATAGGTTCATTTGTGGATATCCAATAGGTGCCTTGTATTCTTCTGGGTATATCTTCAACATCTGTTAAAGATTTGATACGAACCGATGAGATCCCTGACAATTCTGCATCCGGGACCTGAACGATGTGGATTTTGTTTGTTCTCTTGTCAAGAAGGCAGGGCACATAATCACGAGTATCCACATGTTCCAATTGCTGAACAGGGATGATATCGGCTCCATACTCGTCGTTCGTCATAACTACTTCTTAAAGAATCATATCCTATCAAACCATTTCATTTTTAAAAATGAAATAACTTTACGACAAATAAGAAATAAACGAAATGTCTGCAACCAAGACAAAACAGATACGCACGGAAGGTTTGGATCAGTTTTATACCTTACCTCGAATAGCTCTTCAATATATTCAGCAGACGAAAGTATTTTATGATTTGGAAGATTTTTTTATAATTGAACCGAGTGCTGGAAATGGTAGTTTTTTTTCTCAAATACCATCAACCAACAAGGTTGGTTTAGATATATCTCCTAAACATGATGGTATTATGCAGCAAGATTTTTTTCAGTATATCCCCAAAACAGAGGACAAAATCCTTGTCATTGGAAATCCACCTTTTGGTCGTGTCAGTTCATTAGCCGTTAAATTTTTTAATCACGCATCCACATTCGCAGATGTGATTGCCTTTATTTTACCAAGAACTTTTCGCCGCATTAGTATTCAGAATAGATTAGATCTTTCATTTCACTTGGTATATGACGAAGATGTTCCTACTTCTCCATGTTCATTTGACCCACCAATGCAGGCGAAGTGTTGTTTCCAGATATGGGAAAAAAAAACACATTGTCGTTCATTCATTGAATTACCAATCACTCATAAGGATTGGGAATTTTTGCCTCTTGGACCACCTGATGCCAATAATCAACCCACAGCTCCAAAAGACGCACACTTCGCATTGAGAGCATACGGCGGTAAATGTGGAGAAATAAAGGAGAATAATCTTGACATACTCCGTCCAAAAAGTTGGCACTGGATCAGGTCTAAGATAAGACCACAAATACTCATCAACAGGTTCAAGGAACTGGATTATATAGTTAGTATTGATACAGCGAGACAAAACTCAATCGGAAGAAAAGAACTCGTTCAATTATATAGCGAAAAATTCCCATTCTGAATATATCAAACCCTGCACGGGTCAACTTTCGATTTCCTCGGGTTTTTCTCGGACCTCCTCTCCTTATCTGAGTCTTTAAACCGGTATTAAACCCACCTTAAGGATAAGATGATAGATAAATATCCTTAAGTGTCATCAAAGTCGAGTAGTTGGGTTTGGGTTTCCGTGGGAAGGGTTTAATCCGCACAGGGTTTGGAATGTATTACCCTGTACGACAAACATGCACGGATTTCACCCCAACCCAACTCGGATCAGGGTTGAAACCAACCCCCATCAAACTTTAACACGGCTTAAGAACAACATCGTCTTCTTAAGCTGGCCTAAAGTTGGTTTCAACCCAACTCGGATTCGAGGAAATCCAAAGTATGGATTCGATTCGGATTAAACCCGAATTCAACTGCCACGGGGTTAATGACTGGGTGGATACTGGTAGAAGGGATGATTGAGACGGCGGATGGTGTGGTCGCGGTCATATCGAGCAATGCGACGACCATGGTGCTGAGAATAACCACGCATCCTGGGGGGACGGCATTGGGTGTCGCCATGGCGGTCCTGCGCATCGTGCCGGAGTGGTTCATAAGGCGTGTCATTTCCAATATGACGGTTATAATCAGGTCATCGGACGAGAGCATCCGGGAGATATGTGATGAGTACGGCATCCTCCTCAATGGATGAGTGCCTGGAGCGCTTGGGTTCTGCGGTGGACGGGGTGGTGCTGCTCGATCCACTCCATAATGTTCTTGTCGATCGGCCGGTTGTTGAGGAGGGGTGTGCGGTCGTCCTGCATGCACTGGTTGAGGAATTCGAGGAGGACATCCATGAGGACGTCCACATCGGGTCCATCGGCGGCACCGTCACCCGGCGGCGGATCCCTCAGATCGTTGTGGAGATCCCAGGCGGAACGGCATACGGCTGTCGGTGAGAACTTGGGTGAGAACCGGAGGACGGCAAGGACGGATCGTGATGCCTTGTCCTTGGCCTCGTCAAACGTCTGCGATGACACCACCGATTTGATGATGGTGCTCGCGATCTTCGATCGCACGCTGTCGAGCGTCGTGTGCGGATCGATGGCGTCCCTGCAGTCTTGGATGAATGCACGAGCCCTTGTCATCCATCTGTCGTGGACACGACCGGTGGATGCGAGATCCACCCAATCATCAATCGATATGAATCCGGCCTCATCCGCCAAGAGTTCGATCCTCTCTGCCGCATCGGTGCAGTAAGAGCACCTCCATGCCGCCCACCCCGATATAATCAGATGATCCCTCAGAGCTCCTATAAAGGTATCATTATCGACGTCGGGATATTCTCGGAGAAACATCCTGATGGCCTGCTGGATCCGGTGCCTCACACTCCCGGGATGGACACGATCCGGAAGATCCGACGTCAGCACCTCAGAATAGCACTCGAGCGTCAGCCCGGTTGGATTCAGCAGCACCCTCGACCCACCCCACTGGATGACGGGCCTGTGCGCGATCCTGCGGATACGCACCCTCCACGGATCCCAACACTGGCCATCCTGGGCCATCATGAGCCAACGGATGAGCAGCACGAGGTGCACCGTCGCATCGAATATGCTGCCAGCCCTTATTACGTCAACCCACAACATTCCTCGTTTACCGTCAGATGCGTTTTGCTTAGATGGGGAACGAGGAGCTTCCAGGGGTCATAAAAGCCCTCGATGGAGAAGGAGAGGATGGGGAAGAAGGGTCTGATGGACCATTCCTTGGTATGGGAGATGATATCGCATAGGATATGGAGGGCGTAAAGCGTTCTGAGCCGGGGGGGCACGAGCAGGAGTGAAAAGAGGGAGTGTGGAAGAAAGTAGAGGATGGCCACATCCAGATCATGAGCCTCCTGCGGCTCCCACCGGTGATGACTGAGGAGGAGCAGGATCATCGGAATGTCCGGCAGTATCGAACCCATGACAATCTCGAACCAGCTGCTATCAGCCCCCAATACCCTGCTGCAGACCCAACCGCACACCACATGCTCCGTCCACAACATTTTTTTGATTCCTGATGGAGATTTCTTTAGAGAATAATTTCCAAACCCTGTGCGGGTTTAAACCCAACCCAAACCTCACTCGACTCTGATGACACTTAAGGATATTTATAATCCTTATACAGAATATACAGAACAGGGTTGAAATCGCTTTAAAGCAATGACCGAAATGATTTAAAGACATGATATGTTTTTAAGCCGTCTTATCAATAAACTAAAGATGGTTTCAACCATGTGATTTATTAAGCACAGCAATAACAAATTTTAAGTAATTATTACAAACGAGAAATGATTGCGACGATAGCATCCATCTGCCTGCTGGCGGCGCTGCGGGGCAGACTATCCTACCCCGTCGTTGAGCTCCTGATTGAATTCCTGTTTGCAGAGGTCTTTCTCATTGTCGTCATGATAATGTTCCGCTTCAGGCTCGATCTGGTCTATGAATGGAAGGGATGGATGCTCATATTCAGCATCATCTCGGTAGCTCTGTTCAGCGCCATGACCATGAAGAAGTCCGCGTGGATAGAGCTGGGGCGCGTCAATGTGCTTCTGAAGAATGCTGTGTATGCACTGTTTGTGATTGAGTTCGTCATATTGGTATTCACGGGGGCCATCATTGTATTTACGAATAATCCCCAAAAGGAATCAGACAAGTCCCATTCCTATACACAGATGAGGGCATCCGGTGCGTCAGCCTGGTGAGAGGAGGAATCATCCGATAAAAATTGAATTTGTCCGATGAATATATTGGGTGCAAGTAAACAAGCAGCAGATACAATGGAGAAGGAGGGCTTACCGGGCCTTGTGAGAACGATTGTTTCAATGTCGGGATTGAAACAGAAGTACGTTGACATGCTATGTTCCGAGGACTCGATGCGGATCTACCGACAGGCCTTTACTCACTCCACCGTGGACCCCGTCAATAATTACGAGTGGCTCGAGATACTCGGGGACGCGACACTGAACAAGATCATTGTCTGGTACATCTCGAGGCGCTTTCCGATCCTCCAGAACGCCGACGGGGTCAAGGTGATTGCGCGCCTCAAGATCAACATGGTATCCAAGAAGAAGTTCGCCGAGATCGCTCACATCCTGGGCCTCGAACCCCACATCCGGTTCGACATGAGCGCTGCCACCACTACCAACAGGAACCATCACCTCTTCAAGAGGAGCATCAGTGAGGACGTCCTCGAGGCATTCTTCGGAGCAACCGAGCTCCTGATCGACAGCCTCGTCGAACCCGGATCGGGGCACGCGGTCTGCTACCTGATCATGTCCAAGATCCTCGACGGCATGGAGATCTCCCTCGAATACACCGACCTTTACGACCCCATCACACGCCTCAAGGAAACATTCGATATGCACCGCATGCGACTCCCCGGGCGGATCGAGTACGAACCCTGCCGTCAGACACTATCCGAAAAGGGTGAAGTGGTCATGTCGACCAGGGTCTGGCACAACGGCCCCAACCAACAATCCATCTGCATGGGATCCGGAACCGCCATCACCCCCGATGAAGCAAAACAAGCCGCCGCCACAGAAGCCATCGAATTCCTACGAACAAGAGGATTCGTAAAAAGCACACCATCGTACTACCTCAAAATCAAAGAGGCAATGAAGACCCACTCCTCACACCTCTCATAACACCACCCCACCTCAGGGTTGAAACCAACTTTAGGCCGGCTTAAGAAGACGATGTTGTTCTGAAGCCGTATTAAAGTTTGATGGGGGTTGGTTTCAACCCTCGATTCATTTCTCATCACCTCTTTAAATACATCTTAAGAGTATTTAAAAGTGGTTTAGGGGGACAGGAGTGCGGTGGGGGCGTTGCGGAGAGTATGATCCGGATCCCATGAGCCGACAATGCGGACGAATCGGTCGATGCTCGATGTCCTGAGGTCCGTCATGTAGTCGATCCACGACCGCTGGATCCCCGCCAGGTCGGACAGGAGATCCCTCCTTGCCGCATTCAGGAGCGGGATGGGATGATGATCATAGACGATTCCCGTGGACGGCCCACCCCTGATCATCGTCTTGTCGATATACTGCTCCCTGGAAACCCCCGGGATCGGACACACGACAACCACACACCCACACAGGACGGCATAAATAATCCACGCACAATATGCATCATACGTGAACAAGACGTCCATATCCTCCAGGATATTCAGCCCCGTATCCAGATCACACATCTGAATGTCCACATTGACCGCCCCAGGAGGATGGAATCCCACCGGGATGGTCCCGTGCACCGCCATCCCCTTCCTGATCAAATGACAACACCTGAACCCTTCACGATCGACCGCCCGCTTCTCCAGCACACGATCAATCCTCCCAAGCATGCTCGGACTCAGCCGAAACACGTTAAGACACGATGATGTTATGGTGGTATCCCATCTCAGAACGATATCATCGGGGGACCACGTGTGCATCACAGATGCTCCGGCGACGCCCGGGGCGGCGAGGATCCACCTGATGACGCGCGTCGCACCCAGTGGATTACCGGCCGTGAGCTCCGGATAAACGACAATTGCATCATCGGGCGATGCAAGCCCCCTCACATAATCAGTGCAGTACTCGTTGGGATTCTCCTCGTGATGAGGCGCCATGATGCACATCCTCGAATCCCATCCCGCCTCCCTCAGAAGGGATGCCAGGTAGTACAACGCAACGGTCCCACCTCCATTCGATGTAAACGGAGGCGCATAGATCACAATCTTCTTACTCATCTGCCTTCTTGCTACTAATAATGACAATTATAAAATGATGCGCATAAAACTGATGATTGCTCCCACTTAGATCATGTTGTTGTATAGATGATAATGGACTGACGGACGGATGTGATGATGATGCAGATGATGCTCTACAGCACGGTCTTTGACGAGAACGGTTCCATCCTCCCTGTTGGTCATGTGCGCATGATCGATGACACGGGGTGCACACGGGAGATGGTGTGGTCGCCGGTCCCGCGTCATTACTCGCCGCCCGTGGGTGTATGGGGCGTGCGGGTCATGCTTATCGATGTCGGGAATGCGGCCATCCTGCCCATGCTGATCGGTGTGAACGGCTGGCGATTCAAGTCCATCACGGCAATGTGCGAGGGCGTCCTGTACATCTTTGTCCGTCCGGGCACGACCATCATTGAGATCTGGGGGACACATGCTCCCGGGATCGACAAGGCCAGGGATCATATCGTCGACTTCCAAAAATTCCTCGAAAACAGCACCATCACATCTTAAAGATGAACTGACCATCCTTTGGGTTTAATTGAGATAATCGATTCAGAATACCATTAAGATTAAAATCATTATGAGAATAATCTCCCAGCATGATCAGATGCACACTTAAATTCCTTTCCTGACTTCTCCACATCGTGATAACTTTTCTGACGTTGGCAACATCGATCAGCTCGTCCTGGTCGCCCTGGAACCAATAGAGCTTGACGTTGGGCAGCAAGTGTTTTGAGATGAGACGAGCCGTGTTGAGGTCTCCTCCCAGCCCATAATAATAAATCCGCCCGACATGATGCATCGTCTTGATGACCGTCTTCCGCATGGACATGAGCCCGTTCACACATATGATGCCATTGGGCTGCTCATTGTCTGAGAGACGGGGAAGGATGGATGCAAAGACGGCCATGCCGATGCTTATGGTCATTACCCATATCTGTCGATTATTACTAACTGATAATTTCAAGGCCTGGGTGTACAGTTTATAGGCGCTCTTGATGGTATTCTCCATGGTGTTTGATGCATTCTGGCTCATACCGGAGCATGGATAATCCATCAGGAACAGATCGAACTTGTCCCCGAAGAAGTCGTCTATGTGATTATCCAGCAGCACACTGAGCCCATCCTTCATTGTCATTGCATTCCCGGCAAAGAGGACAATGATGGGATTTTGTGGGAGGGCAACCATTTTATTATCGAGAGAGTAATAAAAATATACATGACCCACCTCCGGCTGTTTCTGATTCTCATGTTGCTCGGCATATTTGTCATTATGACCGCCTTTGTGGCATACGCCTTCCCGATCATACCACTGGATCGCTACGCCATACTAATCACTCTCATGATCGTGGGGAGCATCTTGTACTTCCTGAGCATCCTCTACCTCTCCAAGAAGAAGTACGCCGTAGTCATGGTCATCGGATGGATCGTCATTGTCCTCCTGAACATTTATGTCTGGAGGGAGCGCTTCTTCATCATATGCAGGCCATCTTATCCACCGGAGGACTTGGAGAATAAAGTAACAACAACAATGTATCCCGGATTTCAATTGAAGAAACTGGATCTCGGTAATGGGGTGGTTGGTGTGCACATCTTCCCCGGGAAAGACTGAAAAAGTTCCCGATCAAAAAAAAAATCTGTGGAATCAAAAAAAAAAATATCTGGGAGATTTTTTTTATAATTCCAAAAATAAAAAAAATGGAAAAGGTTCGTAATCCATTGTCAGGAAGATGGATCAAAGTAGGAGGACCCGTCTATGAGGATCTGTTATCAAAGGGCGTCCGGATCCCCCATGATGATACAAAAATGGGACGACCGTTCATTCCCGCACCCGCAGTCCCTCCCCCCAAACGCATCAAGAAGCACCCCGTCGACATCAGCCCTGTCGAGCCATGGGGCGCCAAGAAGCCCGTCTCCATAAAACAGAGGAGGACGGTCCTGACCGAATGCGGAAACTCGTGCTTCCTCCTACCCGACTTCAAGAAGCCCAAGTTCCCCATATGCAACAAGAACCCACCCCCCTGCGTCTACAACTGCAAAGGCATCAAGGCGGCAGCCGCAAGAGCAGGAGAATGGAAGTACAAGGACATTCTCGCCCGAGCCAAACAACTATCCACCCGATTCGGATGCTACAAAAAGTAGAGCATCATCGTGCAGAATCCTTCAAATGCGGGTCAACTTTGGAGGAGGGACTCGGATCTCCTCTCCTTATCTGATTCCTTACACCCATCTTCAACCCCACCTTAAGGATTAGATAGATTGTATAAATCCTTAAGTGTCATCAGAGTCGAGAGTTGGGTGGGATTTTCCGTGGGTTGAATCCGCACAGGGTTTGATATTTAAGAAGGTGGGTATAATTGGAATGGATTCCATTACGACCTATCGGTCCTTCTGATCGTGTCATAGATGCACATCATGATTTCGTTATGGATCAGTTCACGGACAAGAAGAAAGACCAAAAAAATTTGGAATTTTAAATTTTTTTAGAGGGGTTATTATGGGGGCACGGTTGAAACCAACCCCCATCAAACTTTAATACGGCTTAAGAACAATATTGTCTTCTTAAGCCGGCCTAAAGTTGGTTTCAACCCTGGAGAGGGGTTATTATGGGGGTCTCTATGAGAGGGATGGCGAAGAGGAAGAGTTATTATGGCGGTCTTCCGGAGATGGTATGGCGAAGAGGAAGAGTTATTATGAGGGTCTATATGAGAGGGATCACAAACAGAAAAAGAAGGGGATGGTGATTATGGGGTCTTCCGGAGAGGGGATGGCAAATATAAAAAGAGGGTTATTAGGTCTTCCGGAGAGGGGATGGCAAAGAGGAAGGGTTATTATGGGGTCTTCAGGAGAAGGGATCACAAACAGAAAAAGAAGAGGAAGACAGAAACAAAAAAAAAAATCTGTAGAAAAAAATTTACAATTCAAAATTTTTTTTTGCAGAGATCGGATTTTTTATGGGGCTTCTTCCTGACGGTATTATGTCGTCGCCATGATCATGTATCAAGCTGCTTTATTATCGGGGGTCTACTGGGCGACTTGTCTGGACTGAGTAGATGGTGAGTATTCCCGCATTCACAATAAAGGCGCGGATGATTGTAACGAGGAATCCGAGCATAATCTTCTCCACAGAAATAATCCGCGAGGAAGAGGACGCCTGCTGCCGCGTCTTGAAGACATCGATCGGGTAGCTCACGATCCAGCTCATGACGCCCGCACACCCGCCCCTCCAGACCGGGGAACCCTCCATCCCCTCAAACACGTGCCAGTAAACCGCCGACCCGACGGCGTCCCGTGCACACGTCGCAGCCATCCCGATCCTCCACCACCCGGGGTGGGTCGGCATTCTCCCATCCCCCGTCTGTAGACGCGTCTTGCGGATCTCTACCGGGTTGACCATGACCCCACTCAGCACACCAGCCCCCGCCCCCGCGGCATACGGCGGCAGATCGGCCTCCCGGAGCCCGCTGTAGACCCCAAAGAACACCGGGTGGACACAGAGCTGGACCATGAAGGGAGATGCACAACCACGATACAGACCCCTCCCACAAACGACCGATGATGCCTGAAGCCTCGTCTTGATCGTCTCCAACGGATACCCCACAACCGTCTGAAAACCCGCCGTCAACACACCCGTCCTCAACCAATCCGGAAACACACCATCCATCCCAACAATGCTTTTTTTTAGATTAGAATTTTTCTTAAGATAAACGAGTTGATGGACGGTAAGATATGTGGGACGAGGGCGTCGAGGACGGTTCTGAGCAGGGAGGAGTTGGAGGGGATGGTGAGGGCTCGGGAGCCGGACAGGAGGGGTGTGAGCAGGCTGACCAAGAGGCAGCTGTGTGAGATCCTGGGGATGCCGTTTGTTGAGCCTGTTCGTCATCCCGAGCCGGTCGATATAAAGGTGTGTTCGGATAGGAGGTCGCGGAGGTTCCGGGACCGGTATACGAAGGACGAACTGATCGATATCGTCAAGGCGCGGGGTTCGAGGGCGTCGCGGGCGGCGCTGAGGGGGCTGTCGTTCCGTGTGCTGTGCGGGATGGCGCGTCTGCCGTATGTCGCGACGGCGAGAGCGACGGCGGGCGGTGGTGCTCGTGGGCGGACGACGGCTGCAGCCGATCAGCCGACGACAGGGGGTGCGGTTGGGGCGGGTGAGAACTGCCTGACGAGGGCATCGAGGGCGCTCCTTCCTCACCAACAGTCGCTCATCCGGATGATTATGGAAAAACGGGGCGTCATCGCCGTGCACGCGACGGGGAGCGGCAAGACGCTGGCGGCGGCGACGGCGACCCAGTGCTACCTGGACAGGTTCCCCGATCGGAGGGTGGTGGTCATCACGCCGGCGAGCCTGGTCGCCAACTTCCGCAAGGAGCTGGAGGCGACGAGGCCGCTCCGGCATGCGGATCGGTACACCATCATGAGCTTCCAGGCGTTCATCCTGCGGCAGAAGAGCCGCAACCCGATACGCTGTGATCGGACGATGCTCGTGGTGGATGAGGCCCACAACTTCAGGACCATGTACAAGAAGACCAAGAAGAAGACGGTCGGGATCATGACCAAGCATGTGTCGGACTGTGCGGAGAGGGCGGACAAGGTGCTCCTCCTGACGGCCACACCACTGGTCAACAGACCGTCCGACCTGGCACCACTCCTGAACATGATACGGGACGATGGCGCACCCGCGATAACGACGACGGCCTTTGACAACCACAGCAACGAGATCCCGTTCTTGGAGAGGTATGTGAGGGGAAGGATCCACTTCTTCACGCCGGAGGACGACACCCAGAGGGTCATTTACCCGCACAAGGTGGAGCACCGGCCCGAACTGTTTGTCATGAGCCCCGAATACCTCAGAAAGTACGAGGATATCGAGAACAAGCTGACGACGGACGACAGCGTGTACCTGTTTGGGGATATCGACACCACCGTATTCTTCAACGGGATGAGGCGTGCGGCCAACACGCTCGATGTCTCGGATCGGTCGAATGCGCCCAAGATCAGGTGGGTCGCCGATTTTCTGGGCAGATCGCAGCCGACCGACAAGACCGTCATCTTCTCACAGTTCCTGGACATGGGGTCCAAGGCCGTCCACAGGAGCCTGACCCCCGAGCTACGGGCCGTCAGCGCATTCATAACCGGCGACACCCCCCCGAAGGACCGGCAGAAGATCGTCGACCGCTTCAATGACGGCGAGATCCGATTCCTCTTCCTCTCCAAGGCCGGTGGCGAGGGCCTCGATCTGAAGGGGACGACGTCGCTGATCCTGGTGGAGCCAACATGGAACCGCACGATCGAGGACCAGGTGGTTGGACGCGTGGTCAGGTACCGGTCCCACGCCCACCTTCCGTTCAACAAGCGGAGGGTGGACATCCACAGGCTGTTCCTGATCAAGCCGAGGGACGAGACGGTCATCGACGAGGTCCTGGGGGGCGAGGCGGTCCACCACCCAGAGGGAGGCCTCCTGTCCATCGACCTGATGATGGACAACCTCCGACGCAGGAAGCAGCAGGAGATCGATGCCTACACCCGCATCCTCCGCACCTTCAACAACTGATTGAACATATCTAACCCCCCTTAAACCAGTCTGTGCATCCGCCTTAAGGAGTAGATAAATCCTTAAGTGTCTGTTATCTTAATATGATAACTGGAGAGACCCCGACTCTCAGCTCGAGGCGGATCTGTTTAAGCAGGAGTGTGCGAATGAGCACGGCTACTCGATTGTTCGTTTATTGCAGGCAGGGTTGGAACCGCTTTAAAGCAATGACCGAAATGATTTAAAGACATATCACGTCTTTAAGCCGTTTTATCAATAAACTGTAGATGGTTTCAACCCTGATTGCAGGAGGATGTGTGGTTTAATCATGAGTTTGACGACGGCTGCTGCTTCTTAAAGGACACCCCACCCCGAGCTGATAGGGGGATGAGGTCGTTCCATTGGAGGCCGAGGTGGTTGGTGAGGATGGGGTGTATGAGTCTGAATTCGATGAGGATATGGGTGCCATCAAAGGGAAAGTTGGTGACCTGGATCATCTTGTCCTGGTGCTGGTATTTGGATTGTGATGTGCGCAGCTTCTCGAGAAAGACGTCTGCACCCCTGAATACCGGCAGGTCCTTGGTATAAGGCTGGACGAGCTGATGCAGGCGTCGGTAGTCTGCCAGTGTCAGGGTGCGGACAATGTCCTTGAAGACGTGGCGGACGATGAAGGCGGCCTGCTTGGGGGATCGGTAGGTCAGAAAGTAGTGAAGGAACAAGGCCAGTATCGTCGGTATGCGAGGATCATCATCCGTCGGAAAATAATCCCGGGTCTGGATGAACTGCAGGTTATCGATGCCGCGGAGATGTTTGGACGGTAGGACGATGGCCTTGTATTGTGCAATGAGACCGTCGAGGATCGGCAACGACGCCTCGAGCGGGCACCCGATGGTCGCCTGCACATAAAACGAGGTGTCGATATTCTGGGACTTTCGGAGCATAATGATATCGGACACGGCGGTCGGGACGATGGCATAGAAGGGGAGATCGGCAACGTGAACGGGTCGAGACGACGATCCGCTCCGTATCGCGGATACGGACAATATCTTGTCCGGGGCCCTTAAGAAGTCGGAAATCGATCGAAGGGATTTTTTAAGATCGGCGAGGATAATGTTTGTAATAGAGGATCCTGGGCGGTGCGAGAGGTGTAGGAATGTGAATTCGGCGTCGTTAAAGAGGCCTTGGAGGTCATCGAGGGAATCGATCGTGTATGTCATGCGAGAAGCCGTTGTGCAGGTGAGCGCCGACCACTTCTTGGAGACACAAGAGTCCAGGAATAGCCTGAGCTTCTTGTCCAGCTTCTTGTCAGAAATATTGTCATTGTAGACGATCGAGTGGGGGCCGATGGAGAGGCGATGGTCCGCCAGAGGATAGCCGATCCGACCATCCGTTCCGCACAAGGAGACTGCCAGCTGCGGCGACTGCAGCTCCAAACCGATCGATATCATTTCTTAAGCAGCAGATATTTTTGATCGATTTTAGAGGTAGACCTTCTTACGACTCGCAGTGTCATCCTGATGGTTCGGGAATGAGTCATCCAAACCTGTGCGGGTTAAAACCCAAACCCAACTTGACTCTGATGACACTTAAGGATATTTATCTATCTAATCCTTAAGGTGGGTTTGAAGATAGGGTTAAGGAATCATATAAGCCCGAGTCCCTCCAAAGTTGACCCGCACAGAGTTTGGAGTCATCCTTCTGACTCATTCCCGGACACAGCATGTGTGTTATTTGCAGAAAGAGTTGTAAATTTTCTTTGTATAATTGTAGCATAGGCTAACCATCATGCACCTTTACGATCTGACCCACTTACTGCGGAACGATCAGGACAACAACAATACATTTTACTGCAACAACAGCATCATACACTGGCGGGACGACCTGTTCCTCATGACGTTCCGCAGGATCCATTACAAGGCATCGACGGACAAGGATCTGCACCCGTGGAAGATATGGGACAATGCGTACAAGTACCTGTACAAGGACCCCGAGCGCCTGTTCCTGCGGAGCGTGTCGGGCGGTGTCCGGAAGCACGGCGACCTCAAGTTCAAGGATGCGCATTCGCCGGATGTGGTGGTCAACATGAAGCATCCCAGGTGGACGGTGCCGGAGGATGCGCCCGAGTTTGACAGCACGGGCATGTGCGTCGTCCGTCTGGACGCCGACGGGGTGTGGACGATCCATTCGGTCTGCTACAACCTGTTTGGGAAGGACATGGCGCAGGATGCCCGCCTGTGCTCGGATGGTGATTTCTACATGACGTACAATGCCTTCTTCCGTTCCGACAGGAGCACGCGCATCATGAAGAGGAGGTTCATCATCCGGGACCTCGATGATGGCGATCTGTACACTTATTTCTTCGAGGAGGAGCCCCTCGGGATCCTCCACCCGAGGCGCATCGAGAAGAACTGCGTCATGCACAGGGACCATATCCTGTACGAGTTCAGGGACGGATCCCTTGTCGTGCACACCCCCCACGGGATAAGGACGAGCCCGGACAATCCCGTTCTGGAACACATCATGTCCATCATCAAGCCCATGAAGGGGCTGTTGTCGCTCGGTTCTCCGCCGATATCGTACCGGGACCGATACATTGCGACCGCGCATATAAAGATCCCGTACAGGGATCTTATGGACAAACCTCCGTCGTGCATGGAGTCGATGATGTCGATGGTGAATTGGAGCCGGGTCTACAAGCACGGCAAGTTCATCTATTACATGATGCTGTTCGAGTTTGACGATTCGTACCGGATCACGAGGGTGAGCAACGGGTTCATACCGACGGATGATGCATCGTGCCACCTCCCCTACCTCCTGTGCTTCTCGACCGGCATCACCCGGCACGCGGACGACAAGGTCATTATCACGTTCGGCGAGGGGGACACGAGGTGCAAGGCCCTGATCCTGGATGCGGACGATGTAGACAACATGCTCATGACACACGAAGAGCTGATGATCGGATCAGGGTTCAGGATGGAGCTTCTTAACGTGAGGAGGTCGATGCGACGGATCCTGCATTACGGGTACTTTTATGAGCACAATTGTGGGGATGACATGTTTATGCACATCCTGAAGATATTGGACAGGATGTTCATCCCTGATCACAAGGTATGCTTCCGGAATCAGTTCAAGGCGAGGGAGATCCGTCCGGGGGACATGGTCATATTTGGTGGGGGCGATGTCATCAACCCGTACTTCCTGAAGGACGTTGTTCAGGGGGTGAACAAGATCCACGCGGTCAGTGTGGGGCTGCCGTACAAGGAGTTTGTCGATCTGTTTGGATTGTTCCACACCGTCATCACCCGCAACCCGGACGATGTCCCCATGATCGCGTCGAGATGCTACAGGGCGGCCTACTTTCCCGATCTGGGCTTTCTCCTGCCGAGGTGGTGGGGCTCGGCCGGTGGTTTGGGGAGGGGGAGGATCGGCCTGAGCATCCCACGGAATTATTATCAGAAGGACAGCATGGATTATGTGGTCCTCCTGGAGTTCTTTGCCTGGATCATCCGCAGTATCCAGCGCGAATTCCCAACCAAGGAGGTATGGCTGATCCCCTTCTGCATCCAGCCCGACAAGCACTACGAGAACGACCGCGTCCTGAACGACCAGCTCGCCGAGTTATGCCCTGGGACCAATGTCTTTCATCCATCCCTGGGCGGGTATATCCGGGAAGTCTACGACAAGGTCGGGGAGATGGAGGTCATGATATGCGGCCGATTCCACGAACACATCTTTGCCATATGCCACGGGGTGCCCTTTGTGTCCATCTCATCGAGTCGGAAGTGCCGCAAGCTCATGCAGACGCTCGGGATTGTCGATCAGTGCATCACCCTCGGGACCAATACGGACGAGAGACCGGTCGTGCCCAACGATCCGTCGGCCGCCATCAGGACCGTCCTGGATTCGATCCACGGCTCGGACGGTATCCGCCAGCAGATTATCGAGACGTACCACAACCGGATAATACCCGACTGCGATGAATTTATCGAGTTCTACAAGAACCTCCTTCAACAAGAAGCCACCGAGGAACATCATCAACCCATCAGCAACTAACTCACTCCACAAATCCTACACGGATCAGCTTCGGACTTTTCTCCAGAATCTTTTCAACCCGTCTTCAGACCAACCTAAAAAATCAGATGATTCCTTAGGTGTCTTTAGAGTTAACCCGCACAGGGTTTGGTATGTATCAAACCCTGCACGGGCTAACTTTGGATTTCGTCGAATCTCCTTCTCTGATTCCTTAAGCCTGTCTTCAAACCCACCTTAAGGATTAGATAGATTGTATAAATCCTTAAGTGTCATCAAAGTCGAGTGAGGTTTCCGTTGGAAGGGTTTGACCCGCACAGGGTTTGGTATATGTATCAATTGTCAGAACAGTAAGAAGGGGACCAGAAATGATGATAAGGTTGATGGATCGAGCATGTTGGCAATGCCGAAGTGACCATTATAAAATGCGAAATGCGCGGCGGTATATCCTCCGTTGTCGTCATTTCGCATGGTGCGATTCACCTTGTTCGAATTGAGGAACTCACAGACGGTATCCGCGTGGCCGTCTTTGGCGGCATGCATGAGGGCAGTGCATCCAGAACTATCCTTGGCATTGACGGCTTGTTCCGGGAGGAGAGTAAGGAGTTTGTGCACGATACCCGCATGATCAAACTTGGCGGCATACATAAGAGCTGTCCTGTCGTCCTTGTCAGTTATGGGATAAGACTGCCAAAGGATATTAACGACATTCAAATGATTCTGTGTGGCCGCCAGTATGAGGGCTGTATGACCAAAATTATCCCTGGCATCGATCATTTCCTTTGGATAGACGTTATAGTGTTGGATGATAGTGTTTACGACATCCGAATGACCTTTGAAGGCTGCGTACATGAGGGGTGTCCAATCTTCATTATCCCTGGCATCGGCCTGCTTCCCATCCTCTCGTAGAAGACGATCGACAATCTCATCATGACCGTCTTGGGCGGCAAACATCAGAGCCGTCGCTCCATTCTTATCCTTGGCATCTACCATTTTTGGTAAGGACTTGGGTGATTCAAGGATGAGGTTGACGACATCAGCATGACCGTATGCTGCTGAAAACATCAGAGCCGTCATCCCATTACCATCCTTGTCGCTTACCATTTTCGGCAAGGACTTGGGTGATTGGAGGATCAGGTCGACAATCTTATCATAACCGTCTGCTGCGGCAAATATCAGAGCCGTCATCCCATTACCATCCTTGTCGCTCACCATTTCCGCTGTCGACTTGGGTGATTGGAGGATGAGGTTGACGACATCAGCATGACCGTTTGATGCGGCAAATATCAGAGCCGTTGCTCCATTCTCATTTCCGCTGTCGACTTGGGTGATTGGAGGATCAGGTCGACAATCTTATCATAACCGTCTGCTGCGGCAAACATCAGAGCCGTTGCTCCATTCTCATCCTTGTCGCTTACCATTTCCGCTGTCGACTTGGGTGATTGGAGGATCAGGTCGACGATCTCAGCATGACCGTTTGATGCGGCAAATATCAGAGCCGTCGCTCCATTCTCATCCCTGTCGCTCACCATTTCCCATGTCGATTTGGGTGATTGGAGGATCAGGTCGACGATCTCATAATGACCTCCTTCTGCTGCAAACATCAGAGCCGTCGTTCCATTGTCATCCTTGTCGCTTACCATTTTCGGTAAGGACTTGGATGATTGGAGGATCAGGTCGACGACATTGGCATGACCGTCTGCTGCGGCAAACATGAGAGCCGTCCTCCCATTACCATCCTTGGCACCCGGCGAGACGTTGGGCGATTCGAGCAATGATCGAACATTATCGACATTACCATTATGAGCTGCATGAATGAGCCTGTTGAAGTTCAAAAACGATGGGCGGATTTTCAAATGGGACATTATTTGATAATGACGGAAAAATATATTCACCACAATCGTATCATCAGAGTCGAGCCTTGACATGAGGGTATGTATTAATGGGCGCGTTCAAATGTGCACTCGCCCCTTACTTGAAGGGATTCGGCGTTGAGGACGATGCCGTCGGTTCGGACACACCAGGTGCAGAAGCGGTCGGGGGAGAGGGATCGGATGTAGAGGACGTCATACTCGAATCCGAGGTCAAAGACGATCCTTTCGGCTCCCTGGATCCGGTAGACGGTGTCCACGATTGGGAAGGGTTCCTCGACACCGTAATACACGGAGCAGCTGCGTTCGATCATGGAGCCGGGGAGTAGTATCCTGCGAAACGCCCCGGTAGTTCGGATGAATCCCATGTCCTGATCGGATCTTCTGCTGCATCGGGTGCACACCGCGGTCGGGGTCGGGATGCCCTCGAATCGGATGATATCTTCATCGAAGGGGTGGGTGATGCTCATAAAGATATCATGGAGGTCGGGGACGGATGGCTTCTTAGGGTATTCGGTGAGGTTATCGCCAAACATTGGGGCTCTTCCCATGCCTCTTATTGATGAGATACAGAGTGATCATTAAGACGATTATCAGAATGAGAATCATGATAAGTATGCGTCGCCACGTGCGGCGCTGCCGATCGATCATCTGCATCATGTTTGAGCTGAGGATCTGGTAATGAGAAGCATTGGCCTTTCCGCCGGGAAAGTGCATGACGACGGGGGATTCTCCGGTCAGTGTGTTGACGAATCGTCCGTCCATCAGAACCCATACTTCGGGGTCAAAGGTATAATTCCCGCACAACTGCTGGGTTTCGTCGAGGATGAACAGGCCCGGGTCCTTCATGAGCTGATCGATGTAGCCCTCCTGATCATCGTCATAGCCGCAGTTGTTCATGAGGAGCTGGAGGACATTGTCTCGGCGCCCCATGATGAACCCGCCGTTGAGGAATCGGTGGATGTGGACGGGCGTCCGCGATGTGAAGAAATCGACAGCCTCCGAGTGAGCGGGATCGTTCTGGAACCGACCCGTGCAGCACCCGAGCTCCGCCCCCATGACAATATTGTGGCCCATACGATCGAACTTGTCAATCAGCTCCGCCTGCGGCCCCACAAAGAAGACGTCGCCCCCGTCCGTCAGCACAATCAGATCGGCATCGGGCGCATCCCTGATGCCCTCGATATACAAGGACGTCCTCCAATCCCACCCACCCCACTTCATCCCGACCCCCAGTATCCTCCTGTCCCTGAATCCATTGAACTCCGCCGTCGTGTCCCATACCGTCGAATCACCCGTATTGACCGTCAACAACAGGAGTTTTGGCATTTATAAATATTAACAAAATAAAACCCCGTGTGCAAATGAATCATCAGACTCCATGCGGATCTGGGAAAAAACAGATCCTTCCCAACCAGGGTTGAAACCAACCCCTCCCCCTCAAACGGCTTAAGAACAACTTCGGCTACCGGTATAAAGTTGGTTTGAACTCTGGTAGGAAAAGTCAGGTCGTTGCGGAATTGGCAAACATAGTAAACAACCAAGTTCTGATTTTTTCGTTCCTCATCCGATTATCCCAAACCCCAAATTAAACCCAAACCCAACTCGATTTTGAAGACACTTAAGAATTCATCTGATCCTTAAGGTGGGTTTAATAATGAGGAGATCTGAGTAAACCCGAGTAAATCCAAAGTTGACCCGGACAGGGTTTGGATTATCCTGCAAATCCATCAAAAGGATGTCATGAAATTTTTTTGATGGTTGATATAAAAAAATTAAAAGGCCCAGAGAGAAATGACGGTAAGGAAGGAGATAATGGGGCCTTTTATACGGTCGTCAAAGGGGTTGATATCGTTGTACATACTGGCGACCATGGTCATGTATCTCCTGCAGATCATCATCCTTCCGAGACTGATTATGCGGTTCAGGATCATGAGGGTTGCGGTATTGGTCTTCTTCATCCTCGCACTCGGATACGCAAAGAACCAGATCGAGGCGATCCTCCCGGTTCGGCTCTTCCGCATGATACGCGAACACCTGTTCACTCAGACGATCGAGGCGCTGACGACGGCGTCCCACAGCATAAGACTGGGCGAGTTCATCACCATCATAAACTACCTGCCCAGAGAAATCCGGTACCTGTCGGAGAATACGCTCCACCTGATGCCGGCGATCATGGGGTACATCCTGATAACCGGCTACGTGTTTGCGACCATGTCCAAGAAGGCGGGCATGGTCCTGGCTCTGGGTGCGATCGGCGTCATTGTATATCTGAGGACATCACCGAGAGTCGCCGATCTGATCGGGCTATCGTCAAAGAGGGCGATCGACATGCTGGACAACAATACAAAGATCGCGCAGGACATTTTTTTGTTGGATCACCTCTACATGACCAACCAGGACTCGAGCGCGGTCGAGGAGCACATATCGAGAGAGGCGACCCTGCAGGACAGCTTCCAGTCGTCGACACAGGTCGGCAACCTGGTCGTCCTGACCCTCTCCGGTTGGACGGTGCTCATCATCTTCTGGGCCGGGTTCTGCATCCAGGCCGAGGATCCACACGATATCAACCAGTATGTCCTCATCATGGGCTTCTTCTTTGCCATCCTGCTCACCTTCTTCCAGCGCCTCTGCACGTTCATCATGTCCATGCAGGCCGTCGGGGTATACTACGACGCATTCAATAATCTGCGCCGCCACTCCCACAGGACAGACACACCCAAGGATGCCAATACCGCCAACGACACATGGGATATTTCCCTGGACAAGGTATCAATCAGCCATGACGACAAGCCCGTCGTACAGGACATGACCTGGAAGATCCCCGAGGGCTCCAAGTGGGTTCTCGAGGCCCCCTCCGGCTCGGGAAAGACGACGCTGCTCCGAGCCATCATCCGTCTCATCCCCATATCGGGGGGCGTGATCACCATCGGTGGTGTGAGGTGGGACGAACTCAGCATCCGGACCCTCCGCAGGAATATAAGGCTGGTCAACCAGGACACATCGCTCACCGACACGTCGATCTACAGGAACATTGTCCCATCGGGGAGCTCCCCGACCAAATCCGATCTCGCCGCCACACTCCGGAAGCACGGCCTGTTGTCCATACTGGGCGGCGACAACGCCCTCGACAGGGAGTGCGGCAATAACGGGGCCTCCCTGTCCAAGGGCCAACAAAAAATCATCGTCATTGCACGCGCCCTATGCGCACCCAAGCCGCACGTCTTCATGTTCGATGAACCCCTCGCCAGCCTCGATCAGCAGACGCAGGACGGCATCATGAACTGGATCACGGACGCGACCAAGGACTGCACCGTCATCATAACAACCCACATCACCAAACACCCCGGCTTCCAATCCTTCCAAAAATTCAAGCTCATCACCCCGAAGCAGCAGCCCTGATCATCCGAATCGATCATGTCCAACCACAACCTGACTTTGTCGACCTTACCTTCTGGCTGATCCAAGTTCAGGCAGCTCCTAAAAAAACATCATTCGTCGAACCCCCCATCCTGCTTAAGGATTCATCAAATCCTTAAGTAGTCTGGAAATTGGATTAGATGTGGTCTGATTTATTTTCTGACGAAATCCGGGGGGGTTTTAGGGGATCCATGCCATCATCTGCTTATCGACGACACCGAAGCCGGATTTTTGGTAGAAGGAGACGACCTCGGGGAGGGGGTGATCGATGTAGACGATCTTGCGCCGACCCTTGAGGTGATCGAGCATGTTCTTGCCGATGGATCGGTTGGAGCAGAGGATGAACACGGTTATGCTCTCCGGTGCTTCCTTGATGAGCGCAAATCCCCCAATGACGGGTTTTCGGGGCATCCTGCATAGCTCGATGGCTCTCTCGGTCGGATCGGGGTATTTCTGGCTGAGCATCCGCTTGAATTGAGCAAAGGATACGGTCGATACATCGACTGCGCTCTCCTTGCTCCTATAAATATCAATGGGACGAGGGATGGCGCACCTCTTCATCCGACGCGACCGGTAGCACGCGGGCGGCGGGCACTCGGGCGGGAAGGACGACGGGACCCTGCGCACCGCGACCAGCATCCTGATCATGGGATCCTTCATCATTTCCCGAATATAATCGGTGCTGATGGCCTCCTTGCAGAGATGATCGATCTTCTCCATGGTCAGCCGGGGCGTTATGCCGGTGAACGGGTGCTGCGCTTCCACGAACTGGTACTCATCGCGGTGCGCCCGGTAGGTGCTCCGGACGGCCGTGGTCAGTGTCTCAATTGCCCGACGCCTGCGGAAGCGCCTGCACAACCCATCGAATGGCTGATCCCACCTGTCCGGGCGCCTGACAATCCCCAACAAGACAATCAGATCACACCTCGTCAGCCGCGCCTTGCGCGTCCTGCCAGGAGGAACGGCCTCGCACACCTCTGGCGCCTGCGATGCGACCGCCCGAATGATGCGCGATTCGTCCAATTCAGGGAGCGGTATAATCTGGTCCTTGTAGAGACGGTAGTACCTGCCATTATGGAGTGCGACGATGCGGTGATTATCGAGCATGGCGATGGCCTGGATCCCAGGGATGATTTTGTGAACGTCCATCTTTTCTTTTGTTTTGAAGAAGAAAAAAAATGGGTCCGGACAAAAAATAAATCTGAATAAAAAAAAGATGGACATGGCAGACAATCAGGATCAATAAGATCCCCGAACAATCAATCACAACAGTATTGACAGAACTACGAAAAACAGATACGAGGATGCTACTTTGCGGCTTCTGCCCAGCAGCATCTGTCGATCCATCCTCGATGACGGTCTCGGACATGAATGACGGAAGATCCCATAATCTTTCCTTACAATCATGACAATGTGAACAAGGAAGATAAGAAGACGGGCATGACGCCATTGATGATTGCCGTCAATCATGATTGGCTCCATATCATACGCAGCGTGGCAGGTAGCATGAATAAACGGCAGGGTTGAAACCAACTTTAGGCCGGCTTAAGAACACGATGTTGTTGTTAAGGCGTGTTAAAGTTTGATGGGGGTTGGTTTCAACCCTGTCGAGAAGGGTGGTAATCAAGACATTGTGAATCTCTTGCTGACACAAATGTTGGAAGGTGTCATCAAGCCATTCCTGCAACAAAATCCCTCGATCATTCATCAGGAAGATGTGATCGGAGAGAGACCGGCAACGATTGGTCGGTCGGTGGGTGTTCATGTGAAAAAATTTTTATTCCTTGTCATTACAGAATAAAAATAATGACGGATTTCACGATCGAGGGCACGAACCTCCGGGTGCCCACGGACGACGGATCCCAGACCGTCATGATACGCACGGGAGGGTGTGAGGACGAATACTGGGTCGACTTCTGCCCCGACCAGTCCCTTGTCGACATTATCAGGAATCATTACCGACCGGGCGATGTCATTATCGCCGACGACTTTTTTAAAGACGTGGCATGGGAGGACCGTCATGTGATCTTCATGACCGCGAACGAGCACAACAAGACCATGGACACGGTCATCCACCTGATATCGATGCTCCCGACCACCTTTTCAAAGTCCAACCGCCTCCTCATCGTAGGCGGGGGCATAACACAGGATGTAGGCGGCTTCCTGGCGGCCATCTTCAAGCGCGGCATCCCCTACATCCTCATCCCGACGACGCTGCTCGCCATGACCGACTCGTGCATCGGCTCCAAGGTGTGCCTCAACCTGGGCAGCAAGAACCGGCTGGGGCTATTCTACCCGCCCGCCGGGGTGGTCCTGTCGGGGTGCGAGCTCCGGACCCTCCCGGATGAGATGATCCGGTCGGGCCTGGGTGAGTCGCTGAAGCTGGCCCTGATCGGCGGCTGGGGAGCGTGGGACGAGTTCTGCGGGCTTCTGGATGAGTGGCGCCTGATGGATATTGTGAGGCAGTCGTTGTATATCAAAAAGGCGGTCATCGAGAAGGACGAGTTTGAAAAACACGAGAGGAAGGCCCTCAATTACGGCCATACGATAGGCCACGCAATCGAGGCGTGCACCGCGTTCGAGATCCCCCATGGGATCGCGGTGCTGCTCGGCATCATCCATGTGAATGCCCTCTTCGAGGTCCCATGGGCGGGCAGGGTGAACCCGGTCATCATGAAGATGATACCGGAGGCCTACAAAAATCGGACTTTTGATATCGATGACCTCATGCGGCATCTTTCACAGGACAAGAAGAACAGAGGGGATCAGGTCGGCTTTGTCGTCCTCGAGGATCCGGGCAGGTGCGCGTTCCGATGGCTCCCCACCGATCGACTGAGGGAGCGGCTACAGGGCCAGGTAGTCTGACATGCCGAGGTCCACAACGATCGACTGGCCATTGACGCCCGTGTTGCTCACCAACAGGTAGGCGACGCAGTTCCACACATCCTCCTCCCCCACCATCCGATCGCGATGTGTGAGCGCCCGGCACCTCACCATCTGATCGTGGGTAAGCGTCCTGCGGGTCATTGCATTATCGATCGGGCCGGGGCAGACGCTGTTGATGAGTATCCCACGGGATGCGAGGGCGGCGTCGCACCCCAGGGATCGCACCAGACCGCCCAGCGCCGATTTGGAGACGGTGTAGGACAGCTTCCCGGGGCGCGTCCTGTCCTCATAAATCGAACTGATAACGACCATGTTTGCGCCGTCCGCCACCCTGCCCGATGACACCAACACCCTGACGGCGTCCAGGACGAACCTGACGTTTGTGGAAAAGACACGATCGAACCCCGAATAATGTTCGAGACCGTCATTCTCATTCGCCCCGTGCGCCCACACGACCCCATTCAGACGCACCGTATCGGGGATATTCTCGATAATGTCGGACTCGACCGATTCCGGCCTCACCCTCACAAAAGACTCCACGTCCGATGACGATGACCTGATGACACGATGCCCCCCTTCCTCCAACCTCGTGGCAATAAATGACCCCAATGATCCCCGCGCACCAAACACCAAGAAGGTCCCCATCCCTTTCAAACCAACCCCTTCATCCTCTTAAATAATTCTCCTTCAGAACAACCCCCCATCAAACCGGCTTAAGAATGTGATGTTGTTAAGCCTTGTTCGGTAGTGGATGCGGGATCATAGATCCATGCCGGCTGTTATTTCGAGGAGACAGTCGACGAGCTCATCGGAGCGCGGGAAGGGTTCCATGATAACGGGGAGGAGTGGTTCGGGCTCGTCGGCGGGATCGACCCTGCCACTGATGACATCGTCAACCGATACGCCATCCTTCTCGAATCGGAACGGCAGCGCCCTGAACTCCTTCCACGCCAGCCTCATCGCCCTCCTCCTGTGATTATTCCTGGCGAGCGCGTTCCTGATGCCCAGCTTGTCGTAGTCTATCCAATCACAAAGCCTCAGCCTCGTCCGTATATCCATCCTATTTATTCATAACCCGAAAAAAATCCCTTAAGCCAAATCAGGGTGGAGACACTCCCCGATGAGACGGCTTAAGGACATAAAAAGCGGTTCCAACTCTGGTGGTTTAGAGAGGTATGGATGAATCTGAATAAATAAATCGAATAATGGACTTTCAACAAAATATATTTGAGAGAAATAAATGTGTGGTATAGCAGCAATATTGTGTCATGACAAAAATACACCTATTCATCCCGCCACGATGTTGGGAGATTCTATCCGGCGGCTCATGAACCGGGGCTATGATTCCATGGGGTTCCGCATCATGTGTCTGCCATTATCGGAACCATCACCCACAATCTTTGAAGAAAAGGCCGTCGGGGTTGGGTGCCATGACAAGATACGAGAATCCCTCGACCGCATCCCCCACATGAACGGGTTCTGGAATGGGATCGCCCACACGCGATGGGCGACGCACGGCTGCGTCTCCATCCGCAACACCCACCCGATAAGCGACGATCATGGATCGGTCATTGTCCACAATGGCATCATCGAGAACGAGGCCGTCCTGCGCACACAGCTCCAACGACAGGGCGTTGTCTTTACGACCGACACGGATACCGAGGTCATGATCAGATGGATGTCATTGCTCAGGACGGACGCCGCGTCGCCCGATGAATGGAGGACGGTCGTTTCGGACGTCCTGTCCAAGATCGAGGGCACCTACGGGATCGTCGTCCAGTCCGACCGATTTCCAGGGTGCCTGCTGTGCGCCCGCCGGGGTAGCCCCCTGCTGGTCGGCCAATCACTGGACGGATCGATCGCCATGGCGGTCAGCGAGAAGAGCGGCTTCCACGCTCTCATCCACCACTATTATGAGCTCAATCATAACGACGTGGTCATCCTGGAGAATGACGGCGAACGGATAACCGTGCGCGGCGGGATCGTTGACTCCCCATCCATCGAGGTCGGGGTGCGCGATGATTATGACTACCAGAAGGACGAGGCCTCCACATACCACGAGATCCGCAGCCAGAAGGACACTCTCATGCGTGCCATCAATTATGGCGCCCGTGTCCGCGGCGGCCGCGTCGTTCTCGGTGGTCTGATGCGCATACGAGATCGACTCCTCGGATGTAGGATCCTTTATATCCTGGGATGCGGGACGAGTTATTACGCGGCAATGATCGGCGCCCGGTTCTTCCGACGGGTATGCCCGTCGATCGACCTGGTCATGGCGATGGACGCGTCAGAGCTTGCGTTCGATGCGCTCCACCGCGGCGGCATGGACGATTCATCGTGCTGCATCGTCATTTCGCAGAGCGGCGAGACCTTTGACCTGTTCCAGGTCATCCGGGGCCTGAGGAGGGACAGGCCCGGGATCACCCTGATCGGGATCATCAATGTGGTCGACTCGATGATTGCGAGGAGCGTCGATGCAGGTGTGTACATGAACTGTGGGAGGGAGATTGGCGTTGCATCGACCAAGTCGTTCACGGCGTCTCTGGTCATCTTGTTCCTGATTGCGCATCATGTGCGAGAACTCCACAGATCGGACGAGACAATGATCCTCCCGGCGATTGCAGAAATGTCCGATGGTGTGGGAGCATTCATCGAATCCCATGACCAGACCATCCTGGATATCGCATCCCGCTTTATCGGGTTTGAAAACATTCTCATTGTCGGCAAGGGAACCGATTACCTGATTGGACTCGAGGGTGCCCTCAAGATCAAGGAGCTCGCCTACGTCCACTCGGAGGCCTGCTCCTCCAGCACACTCAAGCACGGCCCGCTCGCCCTCATCGGCGCCGACACACCCGTCATCTTCCTCATGACCGACCAGGAGCACCACGCCCAGGCCATGAACTCCATCCGAGAAATATCCGCCCGCGAAGGACGCATCCTCCTCATTACATCTCACGCACACGTGTCCACCGAAATGGGCACATTCATCGTTCCGAAGATGCCCGATCTGCCGTGCTTCCCAAACATCTATGCCATTGTTTTTCTTCAGATGTTCGCCTACCACCTCGCCGTCCTCAAGGGCCACAACCCCGACTTCCCCAGGAACCTCGCCAAGGTCGTCACCGTCGCATGATCAATCACCCCCGATCGAATCACCTTCATGTCTTCAAAGGGTTGAAACCAACTTTAACCATGTTAAGCCGGATTAATGGAGAGTTGGTTTCAAGGCAACCCTGCACAGGGTTCCTATAATATTTCAAACCCTGCACGGGTCAACTTTGGATCCAGGGTTTAAACCATCTGCAGATTATTGATAAAACGGCTTAAAGACGTGAGATGTCTTTAAATCATTTCGGTCATTGCTTTAAAGCGGTTCCAACCCTGTCAACATCGGATCTCATCTCCTCAAACCCACCTTAAGGATTAGATAGATAAATAATATCCTAAAGTGTTTAAAGATCGAGTTGGGTTTTCCGTGGTAAGGGTTTAACCCGCACAGTGTTTAGGTTTCATCCTACCATCCTCCTTCAATCTGTTTTTGGAACCACCACCTTGAGGATTAGGTGGGATGGGTTGGAAGCATTCTCTTTCTTGTGAGAATGAATGAAATCCGTCAGGAGTTTTTATCCAGTCATGATAAAAAATGCTGCATGGCTATACGGTCATCCCGGGTGTTCTGAGGCCGGAGGAGTGTGATGACATTAGGAATGAGCTCGTCCGATTCCTGTGCGATGCGCACGGTGGGCGGGCATCCCTCAGGAGGTTTTCCAATAAGCACAATCGAGCGGGGATATGGGACGGTGTCCAGAACCACCCGTTATTGTGGCGCCTGAGGCGATCGAGGCGTGTGCGGAACGCCTTTTTGGATGCCGCCTTCCCCGATCGATCCCCCAATCAGCGGTTCCAGGTGTCGATCGATCGCATCGGCTACAGATCGGCCGATTTTCAACAAGACTACCAGGAATGGTGGCACTGGGACGAGGATCCGACCGACCCCCAAAAACGGTTCCAGGGCTTCTTATGCCTCACCGATGATGACGTCCTGGCCGTCGTCCCCGCCAATCTGTCGCACCTCTACAAGGAGGGCGGCATCGTTGACGACCCACGCCACGCCCCCATGATACAAAGGCTCCGCCATCGGATTATCGCACCCAAGGGATCCCTCGTCATCTGGGACTCTGCCTGCCTTCACTCTCCCCTGTCAACATCCTCCTTGAATGAAAGAATGGTCGCCTACATCAAATACCTGCCTCGCCAGATATTCAGGATCGCACCCAATGACCCCGTGCGCACAAAGACCACCTGCTCATGGTCCGGCTTCGATTACGCACCATCCCTTAAGAAGTATATGTAATGAAAATAATGAATGATGAGGAGTATTCTGATTGCCATGATGATCGGCGTCGTCGCACAGGCGTGCTGTCCGGAAATTGTCGATATCTCGAACGTCTACCGCAGGAGGCATGGCTCGCCCCCACTGGTGTATGACAAGAACCTGAGCGCGTATGCACAGGCGTGGGCGGACCGGATGGCATCGTCCGGCAGCTTCATGCACCGCCCTAATCTGATTTACGGCGAGAACCTGGCGTGGTCGTCGGGTAAGAGGTGGAATGCCAGCAAGGCGGTTGCCATATGGTACAACGAGGGGGCGTCCTACTCTTACTCACAAAACACACCGCAGCCCGGGACCGGGCACTTCACACAGCTCGTCTGGAAGGCATCCCACAAAATCGGGGTCGGCGTCGCAAGAAGCAATTCGGGAACCTTTGTCGTCTGCAACTACGACCCCCCAGGCAACGTCGCCGGCTTCTACAAGGGCAACGTCTCCAAACCATCCCACTGATCGACCACCTCTCTATGCCTAAGGATTAATCTGAACTGAATCGAAAGTTCTCCCAGTCGTCTGACCCGGTTGGATAAATGACTTGTCAGCCGTGCTCAGCTCACAAAATCTCAGGATTGAAACCCCAACCCACCTTAAGAAGCCGATGTTATTCTTAAGCCGGGTTGGGGTTTCAACCAGGTTGCATGATCAATCATATTGCTGACCCGCCGCCCCTCTTGGCTTGTTGCTGCTGCTTCTTCTTTAAATCTGAGAATTGACGGTTGCGCACCTGGAAGTTGGCACTGGCACTGGCTTTCTTCACACCCCGTCTTGCCCCTCATGAGGTGATTCGCGACGTCTTTGGCACCGTCGGTATCCTTGATATTAGAAATTATATATTCAGTATACTGACTGACCAATTCTTCCAAGAACTCAATCTCGCTTTCAGCTGGGTTGTCCAGGAAGGAGTAAACGAATCGGGCAAAGACAATGATCTTGTCCGGCTCTGTAAACGGATTCAATTCCAGCTGTGTATACATGTATTCCATGTTAAAATGACCGAATGGACTGCTGAACCTTTGTGCAATGAATTTTTCGAATTGTTGATTGGATTGAGCATTGCTATTTCTGATTCTCTGTGCAATCTGCACGAGGTGCGACTGCTTGTGCTGACCCGGGGTGATGGTTCTGAGATACTGCTTCAGCTTCTGATCGAACTGCTTGACAGACCAGGTCTGCACAATCTTGGTCGTGCTGGGCACCCATAGTTCTCCTGACTGCCGAATATTGAGATATGTCAAGTTGCTAAAAAATGTGCCCTTCTTCTGTGCAAAATGGGGCACGGTGTCTTTACTTACAAAGAATAATTCAGATGCATAATGATTCCTGTCGCGAAATATGATGAACCCATTCTGCCAATCGGACTGAGGCAGGCGCACAGCCCCCTCATAATACCAGAATGATCCTTGGGCTCGTTGGCCGCCAGGCACCAAGATGTTGGCTGTCGTTTTTTCCGAGGTGATTTTTATGATTGTGGTCGACCTCATCGACTGTAGCGCCCTCCTGCTCATTATCGCTCCGTGAGCCTTCTTCGAATCAGAAGTCCAATAAATGGGATTCTTCGTTCCGAATTCTGTCTGATAATCATCGATCCTTCTGAATACTTGGTCCAATGATGACCAGTCTTCACACTTGTAGCTCCCTACGACCACTTGTCGATTCGCTGTCGGAGCAGCGGCACCACCCCTCCCAAATATACGCGCAAGCGATGATAGATCCATTTTTTAAGTTAATAAAAAAAAAATAAGAATGAATGACCCGAACATGCTTCAATGGACGACAGGATTGAAACCAACTTTAGGCCGGCTTAAGGAGACGATGTTGTTCTTAAGCCGTGTTGAAGTTTGATGGGGGTTGGTTTCAACCCTGATGGACGAATGAGTTTGAAAATTTAATTATTCGGCATGATAGATAAACAATGGGTAAAAAGTTTTCTCAAAAATACAAAGAATGGTTAGCGCGTAATAAGGACACCGAGGAATGGGATGATCATATTGTAAAATCATTCCGTGAATTTGTCAGCAACAATACAAAATTCATCAATGAACCGATTGAACCAAAAAAGACACTCCTTGAAACAATACTGACAGGAATCAGGTTCAAGACATGCGATCAGCAGCTGGAGCTGATACAATTCATGATCGACCAGGGTGCAGAGGTCTCTGACAGGACACCCATCCTCATCTGGTATGTTAGATCAGCGACAAGGACATCAAAGGGCCCAGATCAGACAGATTGTGTGCTAAGGGTTATGAACCTGTTGATTGAGAATGGGGCGGATATCCATGCCAAGGACAAATACAACAGGACAGCCATTGATGAGGCGATCAAGAATGACAACTACGAGGTGGTGAAGTATCTTATTGAGGAGGAGGGTGTGGATGCCAGGAATAAGCTGAAGGATGCATGCTATTCAGGGAGCGTCGAAATGGTGAAGCTGCTGATTGAGAATGGGGCGGATATTCATCATGATCCTGATATATACCCGGTGCTACTGTACGCACTCGTATCAGAAAAGGATGCGGAAGCCAAGGTCAGGGCGCTCCTTCCCTATACCGACCTGAAGACTCTTCAGTCGGTGAATAAAAAGATGGATAAAATGCCAATGTTCAGCGATCAGGAACTGGTTAACCTGGTTAGACTGATCAAGGATGATCTGAGAAAAACCGAGCTTCTCCAAATATTATTACTGAGCACCTGGTTCTGATGATATCAGTGTTGAAACCAACTTTAGACCGGCTTCAGAAGTCGATCTTGTTCTTAAGCCGTATTAAAGTTTGATGGGGGTTGGTTTCAACCCTGGATAATATCATCCGGACTGAATGAATCGAGCACAGGGTTTGAAAGGATCTTTAAGACGATGATATTGAGTAAAGAAAGATGCGTGCGGTCGCGATAATGACGGCGGCGTTTGCGGTGAGGAGTCTGACGTGCAATCAGCAGGCGTATCTGGCGGCTCTGAGGGATCCGGGGGTGTCGTTGGTCATTGCGACGGGAATGGCGGGGACGGGCAAGACGATGCTGGCGTGCACGGAGGGTGTGAATCAGGTGCGATCAAAGAACTTTGACAAGGTGGTCATCACGAGGCCGACGGTGGGCATCGCGGACAACGACATTGGTTTCCTCCCGGGCACCGCAGACAAGAAGATGGCGCCGTGGCTGCTTCCGATGGCGGACTACATCCAGGACAGGAAGATTGTGCAGGTAGTTCCGATTGGGTTCATGAGGGGCTACACCATGCGAGACTCGTTCATCATCGTGGACGAGTGCCAGAACCTGAGGACGGACGCGCTCCGCATGATCCTGAGCAGGATAGGCGAAGGATCGAAGCTGGTGCTCACGGGGGATCTGACGCAGTCGGATCTCAAGGGGACGAACGGGTTCGATTACTTCCTGTCCCGCATCAACCTCGCCGACTTTCCGGAGATCAGGTGGATCACGCTGGGGGAGGAGGACTGCAGGCGCCACCCCCTGATCCCACGGCTCATGAAGATCTTTACTACGCCGCGCGGGGGGCCATGAGTGGATCATTGTCGATAGCATGATCGATGACCTGATTAGTCGTTTCCAGATTATCATTCTTTCCCAAGGAGACCAGCAGCAGAAAGACGACATGAAAGGTCATTATGCAATACGATCCGTATCGCAAGAGTCAATGTGATCAGGGTTGAAACCAACCCCCATCAAACCTCTTAAGAACAAGATCGTATTCTTAAAGTGGGTTTCAATCCTGGTCGATCGGAGGTCTTTGAGTCTGTCAAACTCAGCTCAATTTTTAAGGATATTTATCAAACCTTTTGTACGCATTTCATCGGATCTCCTATCCTCCTCTGATTCCTTCAACTCTTCTGTATATCCACCTTAAGGATTAGATAAATCCTTAAGTGTCATCAAAGTCGAGTGAGGTTTGGGTTTTCCGTGTGAAGGGTTTGACCCGGGAGAAATAGATCCGATGAAATCCAAGGTTAATCCGTGCAGGGTTTGGAAGGATGCGGCCAAGGTTGGCTTAATGATGTTATTGATACATGCCGTTTTTGATCATGTGAAATAAATTTCGTAAGCATCAGATCCTTTGGCACTTGATGATTAAATGAATCATGACGTGTGCTGGGTGATGTGGAGGTAGACCTCGAGCCGGATGCGTTCTCGGACATAGTCGGGATCATTTTGGAGCTGATTCATAATGGTCTCGACGCCGTCCAGGTTGTTGTCCCGGAGCTCCTGTTCGAGCCATCCGATCGTATCGGAGTTGTTGTAGTAATCATCAAAATACTTGTCAAACTGGTCATCAAAACGATCCTCAAACCCGTCGGGGTCGTCGCGATAGACCTGCTGGAGCTCCGACAGCTCCTTCTGGAATCTGCTCCTCATGAACTTTTCAAATACTCCCTCCAGGTTCATTAGGGCGTGTATACTACAATAATATCGAGAAAAAATAAGGATTATTTCGTATTTTGATTCATCGGACGTTTTTTCTTGGGGTCATGGTAGTAGGGAAAGATGCTTCTCCAAATATTTTGGACTCTGGTAATGATTATCCGGATAATCCGATTGTTTGTGTTTATACGATTCTACCTCCAACCTGACTGTCCCGACAGCTGTGGGATGCTGGTGTCCATGATACGGGACGCCGGCATCGGAGCGATAAAGGCTGCACAATGGCACTTCAACATCTTCAGATTCAAGTGTGATGCTCACCCGGTGCTGATGGACCATATCCGCCAGCTCCAGAGCCAGAATGCGGGAACGCCCCTGAATGATGAAGCCATCGAAGGCATCATCCGACGGCTGCCGTCCATCGCCACGATCGACCCGATCCCGTCTGCGAGCGGCTCGATCGCGCAGATCCACTCATGCACCGATGGCGAGGGCAGGCGGTGCGTGCTCAAAGTGAGGCATCCCAATGTGGAGTCTGAGATCGGACTATACAGGTTCGTCGTCTGGGTGCTGTCCATGTTTGCCAACATGACGGACGCAAGGGCGCTGCTGGATATTGTGCTCCCACAGACGGACCTTTCTGTGGAGGGCAGAAACGCCACAACAATGAGGCGCCTGTATGACGACTCGAGCCACATCATCCGCATCCCGGCAATATACCACGCATCACCCGACCTGCTGCTGATGGAACACCTGCCCGTGGACGCCCACGGCGATGAGATCAATGATCCGGATGTCATCATCCTGTTGTTGTCGTGGGTGATGGATCAGGTGCTGCATCAGTCGATCTATCACGCGGACCTCCACTACGGCAACTGGGGCTACAATGCGGAGGAGGGATACATTGCGGTCTACGACTGGGGCTTTGTGCTGGGATCGGAGAATGTCCGATCCATGGCCGCGTCCATCGTGTGCAGGAGGAAGGACGAGTGCTACGAGTCCTTGTGCAGGTGCATGGGAACCGAGGTGCCGCGGGAGGGCTTTGATGGCGCGTGGCGCATGCTGGAGGACCACAATTTTGTCCTGACCATGCCGGTCATGGAGCGCTTCATGAAGACCATCGGATGTGTCGCGGGAATGTCGCCGGGGGTGATGCACGCGTTCACATTCCTTCTCGGGCTGACGTGTGTCGACAAGATTGCACACCTCCAACAGAACACGGATTACATGGAGCTCCACAAGCACCAGCACGTCGTCCTTTCTAAGAATCGGGTCATGCCCATGCTGCGGGCATTCCTCCGTCAAAAAATATTGTGTGGTAAGTAGCATGCATGACTCTGATAAGCGCTCCCATCATCCCGAGCGTCCACACAATCTACTGGCTCGTCCCCACGGACATGACCGACGCCGAATGGATCCATGGGCTCCTCCACCTCATGATCATGATCGGCAGTCTTCGTATAAGCGACCGGGCGGTATCGACGCCCCTCCTCCAATTCCTCAAGAAGCACTGGATCATACCCGGATCCGTCATGATTGTGCCCGTCTACACGGTGGGAGGAAACGATCCCATGCTGTGGTTCGAGAGCATGGACCCGACAATGACCCTGTGCGGGCATGTTCCGTGCCGTGGTCTTCGGCTGGACACGACGGCACTGCGCCGTCGGCATTGTCGTCGCCGATCGGCCGTCCGCGCCATGGTGCACAAGTTCCTGGAGATGAATCATCCCGACCTGCTGTTCATCATCCGCCGATCCGTCCTCTTCCCCATCATGACACGGCTGATGCCATCAAAACTGATGGATTCCCTGATAAAGGTATTTATTCGTTAGTCATCAATAAGGACGATGATTCTAATGTGTGATGCACAGATGATCAGGCCAAACGATCTTGCCCGGATGCTGGCGTCCGACGCTCAGACGATCCAGAAGCTCAAGAAAGATCCATCGATCCCGATGGAGACGATCCCGCCGCTCACGGATATGCAAAAGACGCTGCTGAGCCACCCCAAGATCCCCAACTCGGCGCATGCCCGGGACCACTTCTTTTCGTACAATGACGAGATTGTGGCGCTGGTCAATAATGTCCTGGAGAACTACAAGGGCGAGGTCGACACCGCGCTGGCGACCAAGATCAAGCACACGATTAACGAGTCGAGGATGGTCGAGTACGGCAGCAACAAGATCCGCCAACTCAGAATCCGTCTCCACCGGCCGGTCCTGTGCCGGAGGGCATGGCTCCCTCCATCCCTCCAAGGAGAAGTGCACCTGATCCGACGCCACATGAACACCCCCGGTATCGACTTTTGGGCGCCGATCAATGATTCGACCAGGCCCTACATCTCCACAACGGGAACGCTCATCATGACGATCCGTCATCACGCCGACGGCCAATACGTCCTGGGGACATGCTTCGCCGGCGACAAGTTCCCCGGCGATGACGATGGAACGGGCATCTTTTACAAGTGGCACAAGGACGACGAGGAGAGGGCGACGGACGCGTCCGCATTCATCGGTGTGCTCTCCCAAAAGATCCCCGTCCTGCTCGACGCGACCGACATGTCCACGGAGAAGTAATCAATCCATTCAAATTAATCCTTATAAGAAATTTGAATTCTTTTTATGACCACCGTAGTGATCACCGGTTAATAAATACTTCTTCATACTGTGTGCGGTTGTGAATAATAGGAGGAAGAGCGACGACCGGGTTGGTTCCTCCTCCACCGCATCCATTCCGGCCAAGAATAACGTGGAGAAGGATAATAATAACGTGAAGGTTGTGATGATGCCCCCGCAGCGACATCCGATTCTTGCTGCTTCTGCCTATTGTACGCCATTGCCACGATAACGGCTGCGAAAGCAATGACGATCAGTGTTATAACGACCTTCCAGGTTGTGGATAATCCTCCGCTCGACTTCTTCTTGTCGTTATCATCGACGACGGGCACGACCGAATTCTTCTTCTGCTCTTCTTCCTTGGTAGAGACGACGGCGGGAGGCTGAGACGCGGGAGGCTGAGACGCGGGAGGTTGAGACGCGGGAGGCTGGGAGGCGGGAGGCTGGGAGGCGGGGGGTGAGGAGATGAGTTCCTTGTTGAGGCGGACACGGGATGCATCGATGATATCGGATGAATTGAGGGCGTTCTTGTTGACGGTCGCGTCGGGTGGGACAAAGTCGATCACACCGGTGTCGAGGAGGATCATGCCGCCGGCCTGATAGGAGACGCCACCCGATGTTATCGTGACGAGGGCGTCGAGCTGAGAGGTCTTGTTATAGGGGTACATGGCGATCCGGAAATACCCGTCGCGGTTCCACGTTGGACCCCAAGAGTTCCGGACGACCCAGCACGGTATCATGGTCATGCCCTTGTCATTGATGGTGTAGGCGGGATCATTGCGGTTTGTTGTTGCGAGGGTCCAGTGGACGGGGGACAGGCAGTAGCCGATGATGCTGACGGCATGAGCACCGACCACATCATACGTCTTGGATGCCCTCTTCTGAGAGGAGCCGCTGTAGTCGATCGCCTCCAGGTACACGCCCTCAGGATTGAGCTGTGAATCGATGAACGACTTTGTTGAAATAAAATTGCTAAAGACGACGTAGCCGGCAACCACCGATCCCTTCGCAATGATCCAGTCTTTGACGATCGCGATGTGATCCGAGATGGCGGTTGGATCCTGCTGTTCCTTATCGTCCAGGAACTCGGATACCACATCCCTGAGGAAGAACCTCGATGTCTTGTCCAAGCTCAGACCGTTCTGCATGCCACAACCCGTCGCACACAATGTGCATGCCGGTATGAGGCTGTTTAAGGATAGAGGATTGGATTCGAATTCGGTTTTTCCGCCTTTTTTGCATTTTTCGGATTGGCTGCACCAGGAGTAGCACATGCAGAGGGACTGGATGATGCCCTTGTTCTTGACCCAGAGTGCGGCGCTGGTAAAATTGCCGCCGCCACACTGGAGGGAGGGCTGGTAGCTGATAGAGTCGACGACGGTGGATGCGGCGCACTTGGATGCGTCCTTGCAGGCGGGTGAGCAGGACAAGAGCTCGGTCCACGACATGAGGATCTGCTTTCGTATGGCCCCGGTGACGACGAATCCGTCCGATACCGATGTGGCGACGGAGACGGCCCAGCAGCACCCACAGGTGTACTGGGTCTGGGGAGGGAGGATGATGGATGCGACGGGGCTGTCCTTGTCCAGTCTGTAATTATCGGGGCGGGTGTTATCGACGGCGTAAATGGCGGTCTGCAGCTGAGTCGAGGTGGGGCGGAAGCGCGGGATGGACGAGTCCGCGACGATCGGGACGGCGTTGAGGGGAGCGATGACGATATCATCGCCATCATCCGTCCTGATGAAGTAGGGTCTGCGGCTCTTGAGAAAATCACGGATCGTCTGATTCAGTATGATGGGTTCCCGTGGGGGAGCGGACCGCAGGATGCCTCTGATCTGATTTATAATATTGCGTCTCCTGGTGATGCGATCATTCATGATTTTATTATCAAACAAAATTTTAATTTATAAGAAGGGGATCATGTATACTCTTGTCATGAACTGCAAGGATGAGGACAATATTGTGGAGTGGATCCTGTTCCATGCGCTGATCGGATTCGACAGGATCGTCATATTCGATGACATGTCGGCCGTCCCGGTCGAAGGAATTCTGAGGGGCTCGAAGCTGATCATGCTGGTATGCGAGTTCCTGAGGGTCAGCCTGGACGTGCGGAGGGTTCATATGATCAAGACCAGATATATGAACACGGCCCTGAGTGAGGCCAGGGCGGACCCATCGTGTGAATGGTTCATGTCGCTCGATGCGGACGAGTACCTGATGATACCGTGCGATATCGGGAGCTTCCTGCGCACAGTCGCCGATGGGGAGACGGCCGCTGTGGGCTTCTGGTGGCGCCGATTCGGGTCATCCGGGCTGATCGATAACCCGAGGCCGGAGCAGTGCATATCGGTGTTCAGAAGGTGCGAGCCGCTCTTGTCGACAAAACTCAAGACGATCGTGAGGCCGTCTCGGGTCGGCATCGCGCTGAGCCCCCACCATTACAGCATAAGCCCGCCCTGTTCAAACACGATAAAGGACGCAGCGACGGGCGCCCACATCCCGAATCTTCCCGATCAGGCGCATACGATCACGAGGACGGATGTCTACATCGCGCACTACATCAATCAGGGGTGGAAGAAGTTCTGTGCGCGGCGCAGCCGGCCGAGGGACGACACCGGTGGGATAAGGAGGTTCGGCTTCCGACTGGATCCCAACTCCAATCCCCCTGAGGAGTTTACGTGCATGTTCAATGAGACGGCATGTGATGATGTGTTTATGAGATATCGTCAGATGATTGAGGACATTATCAGGAGATTACGTCCTGCCGTCTGATTTGGGTTTTGGAGAAAAATACCTTTTGATAAAATTCTTGATCCTCCCGGTGTGAGTCATGAGAGGGACCGTCATTCGTTCTCGGATCAGAGGGCTCAGGACGGTGCTCATGAAGAGGGGACCCCCACTGCCCCTCACACTCCTGACAAGGGCCAGGTGGATGATATGAGCGATGCACCATACGATGCTGAACTTGGCAATGGTGCTCGCGGGGATGCTATCGGACGCATGCAGGGCACGGATGAGCGAATCCCTGTCGGCCGCTGACGACGACAGGTAGCGCTCGACCTTGGCATCCCGAGTGGGCTTGGGGTCCAGGTTAAGAAACTGAATGGGGATAATTTGAGGGTGGAGGGTGAAGAGGAAGGGCTTGTTCTGCCTCATGACCTTGGTATCGAAATCAATGACGCATACCGATCCATCGGGCATCATGACCATGTTCTCTGGCTTGAGGTCCGTCAGAAGGACGCCCTTATCGACCAGGCGCATGCATGTCTCCATGATCTGGATGAGACGACGGAAGAAGATCGTCGGGTTGCTGATCTTGTCGCCCGACAACAAGACCTCATAAACCTCCTTGCCCCCGAACCTCTGGACCTCGAACATGGTATCGCCGATGCACCCGACAATGATGGGCAGGATGAACAACCGCCGCTCCGATGGAGTCAGGAGCCTGAGGATGCCCGCGTAGGCCTTGTTCTTCTTGACGAGGTCCTGGCACGTCAGCCCGTTGTTAGGAAGCACCTTCTTGATGACATACTGATGGTCATCTCGAAGCCTGATGGGGGGCCCCTTGTAGAATGTGGACAGGAACCGCCGGATCTCGTCCTTCGTAAAGGGACCAAAGACCTGGCCATAACTCCCCTTGCCCAGGAGATTGTTGAACACAGGGAATACACCACCCCTGACAGTCGGCAGAATGATCATTTTAAATAGACACTCAAAAAAAATAAATTCGGGAGCTGCCGAATTATTTTTTTATGACAAAAGAGGATATTATGGTTAGTGTGGTGGCATATTATACCGACACGGCAAAACAAGATGACTGCAAGTCTTTTTCAGATTTGTTATGAATTACATCAGATACATTGGTTATTACTGCGACCCCCTTGTGTGGATGATGATGGGATCACCCACGGTGTCTTTGGTGGAGCCAGACTCCCCGCTCGTCGAGAGGACAGCCGATGATGGCAGGGCAGCCAAAAGCATCCTGATTTATAATCGTAGGCTTAGTGAAAGTCGTGTGAACACGCAGTTGTTTTATGAAACCCTACAGGAAGAATACAAGGACAAGACAGTAAAGCTTGCGGTTATATCTGTAGCAACCATCATCACAAAAATACGAGACGGGTATAGCTATTATGATCGACAAAGAATAGAGGGAACTCCACAACAAAAGATGGACACCAGTGCTGTCAGAATCACCCTGATCACTATTGAAAATATCCCGAACTTGTTCACGAAATATCACGTCCAGCCTTTACAATATGAATCGGATCGTTTGTTCGAATTCTGCTTCGACTACCCGTTCCCTCATCACCTAAAAGCGATGGCCCTGATGCCCCTACTGCTGATGTGATTGATAGAACCCTGTGCGTTTTAACTTTGGATCTCCTCTGATTCCATCGCATCTTTAAACCTGTCTTCAAACCCACCTTAAGGATTAAGGTAAATCCTTAAGTGTCTTCAAAATTGAGTTGGGTTTAATTTGAGTTTGACCCGGGTTTAACCCGCACAGGGTTTGATACAAAAAATAAATTCGGGAGCCTACTTACAAAAAGGATATTATGGCCTGTGTCGTGGCATATTATACCCACGAGACAACATTAAATGATAACCCGATGTACAAGTCTTTTTTCAGATTTGTTATGAATTACATCAGATGCATCGGTTATTACTGCGACCCGCTTGTGTGGATGATGATGGGATCACCCACGGTGTCCCTGATCAATAATGATACTTCCAATGCAGCCAAGGGCATCCTGATTTATGATCATATGGAGGATCGTGTGAACATGAAGGTGTTTTATTCTATCCTACAGAAAGAATACAGGGACAAGACAAATAATCTTGCGGTTATCTGTGTAGTATCCGGTAATTACTTGAGCTTTCTCGATCGACAAAAAACAGAGGGGACTCCAGAAGAACAGGAGGGCGGTCCTGTCAGGATAACCCTGATCCCTCTTTTTAATACCCCGAACTTGTTCACGGAATATCACGTCAAGCCTTTAAAAGACCAATCGGATCGTTTGTTCGAATTCTGCTTCGACTACCCGTTCCCTCATCACCTAAAAGCGATGGCCCTGATGCCCCTACTGCTGATGTGATGGCTACCTATTCGAGGATGGCGACCTGGAAGCCCTTGTAGGAGCAGGAGGAGATGCAGGGGACCCATGCGACGGGGAGGCAGAAGATGGCGGTTATGAATGAGATGAAGAGCGCATTCGTCGACATTTCGGATGGGCGGGGTGGCACGATGGCCGATTCGGGCGGAGGGTGGATCATGTATCCGACAATACGAGTCGTCGGCATGATGACCACGTCGCGCGGATAGATAATGTCATACTGTGGATCAGGAGTCTCGGAGAAATAAGGTTGTGGGTGGCCTGCAAAGATCATCCTATACCTCCAACCCACATTTTTTTTTCTCAAAAAAAATTGATTTAAGGACGGGTCATGTATAGTAATAACCCGCAGAAGCAAACAACAGTCAAGATGAATCTCCAACTCAGCGACTACACAAACTTTGACGTCAACAGCATTGTCTTTTCGAAGCCGGAGATCGGTTCGATCCCTGGATCGAAGCTGTCGTTCAAGAGGATCCGGATTGGGACGAATTATTCGGATGGGACGACGGGGGATCTGCTGCTGAAGACGCCGGATAATCTGATGAGCTTTGGCCTTCAGGAGAACACGGACATGACGACGGGGGCGGTATCGGGGTATCAGTTCCCGATCTGCCTGTGGAACAGGAATGGGGCGACGCCGGAGGAGAAGTTGTTTACGGACAGGATCACGGAGATTGCCGAGCATTGCAAGAACTACCTGATTGCGCATCGGGATGAGATTGAGAAGTATGACCTGGAGCTGACGGATCTGAAGAAGTTCAATCCGCTGTATTGGAAGATGGAGAAGGGCAAGATTGTGGAGGGTCGAGGTCCGATGCTGTATATCAAGGTCATGTCGTCGAAGAAGACGGGTCAGATCCTGACGGGGATGATTGATGATGATACCAATACCTATCTGGATCCGATGGATCTTCTGAACAAGAGGTGCTATATAACCGGTGCGATCAAGTTTGAGAGCATCTTTGTGGGCAACAAGATCTCGCTCCAGCTGAAGCTGTTCGAGGCGGTCGTCAAGGTGGTGGACACGTCATCGGCGAGGTGTCTGCTGAGGGCGGATGTCAAGCCCCGGACGCAGATCCCGGAGAGCATCGTGTCGGAGATTGCGACGCAGGAGGCGGCGGGTCAGGACGACTACATCATCGAGGAGGAGGTCTTTGAGGAGGAGGAGGATGATGAGGAGACCACCACTGCCCCTATTGCGACGCCCCCGTCTATTCCTGTGGATACTACGACCACGGAGGCGCCAACGATCATCCAGACGGAGGCGACCCTGTTTGTCGAGAAGAAGGGAGGTGGTCGCAAGCCGAGTGCATCGTCCCGCAGCAGAAAGGCGGTCCAGGCCTGAGGGCCGCCCACAGACAGATAGACAATTGTAGGTCATGGACATGTGTGTATATAAGCATGGTGGCGCAGAGGGAGCGCGCGGGGCCCATAACCCCGAGGCCGGTGGATCGAAACCACCCCATGCTATTTATTCATTCATGTTAAGGATAATATGGAATGAATCCTTAACATGAATGAATAAGCGGGTAAATTTTTTTTTTTTGTCTAAAAAAAGATGAAGAGGAATAATCCGACAAGGGGTATAAAACAGGCGGTCGTTGCGGTTGCAAAGACGACATCGGGCAGAGGAACGATCCTGCTGAGTTCGATCGGGTGGGGTCTCCTCGGTTCCTACGTCGCCGTCATGACGTGGGGATGTGAGAGGAACATTAATGCGATGGCGGCGGGGATGGACGACGCCCAGATCGACAAGTTCCGTCGCATCGTCCGCGAGAGGAAGAGCCTGACGCTATGGGCGATGCTGGTATCTCTGGTGCCCGCACTGGCCGTCCTGTCGTGGTGCAAATCCAGCATCGGAATCGCCCTATTCGTATGGCTCGGCCTCACGATGATCATCTACCTCGTATGGCCCAAGAGCATGTACATGCTCGACTCCCTCATCGATCCATCACAGGCATCCCAGTGGATGAGCATATGCATATGCATGCGCACCCGCGCAATCATCGGCTTCATCACAGGAATGGCCGCCTACATCATTATTGTCGCGCTGACAAGACCCATCCTCTCCAAACCACCCCTCTCCACATGCGACATTATCATCGATTAAGTCCCCACAAAAATTCAGAGAAAACAAACCATCTTCCAAACCCTGTGTCGGCCAGGGACTCCGGTCCACTCGAATCTCCTTGTCCACCTTAAGTGTCATCAGTTGAAACCATCTGCAGATTATTGATGAGACGGCTTAAAGACGTGATATATCTTTAAATCATTTCGGTCATTGCTTTAAAGCGGTTCCAACCCTGTTTTGTAATCCCACCTCAAGGATTGGATGAATCCTGAATGAGATCCGACGGGTAAATGTTAAATTTTTTTAACTTTAATATATTTTAGAAAGAAATGGACTTGAACGGGGTATGTTGTATATGTTATGAGTTGTTGGTTATACCAGTGAAGCCTGTGTGTTTTTCGTGCGTGTCTACGACTCAGTTCAATCAGCTCGGTAAGAATTGCTACAGCTATACTCGGATATGCATGAAGTGTGCGGATAGCTTCTTTCAGTTGGACAAGCCGGTGAATGAGAGAAAGACCACGGTTAAATGCCTCATATGCTCGTCCAAGGTGAACCCGTCGCGTCTCACGAGATCGACGGCTTATGAGATTGATTTTCTGTTTATGCGCACCATTCCGAATCACGACGTGTCGTGTCCCTACTGTCCGTCCTGGAAGGGATCGGGCGCCGATGACTTGTACCATCACATATCGAACGAGTGCGAGTCGTTCAAGTGGGAGTGCCCCTGCGGGGACCTGTTCACGAGGCGGACACTCTCCGAACACCAGACGACATGCCCCAGACACACGACATGCTCCGTCTGTGGCCAACGGGTGAGCGACATTTCCCTCACACAGCACATGTCCGATAATCACGGCATGACAATGTGCTGCTCGTGCAGGCAGTTCATCGCATTGTCCTCCATGACACAGCACATCATCAACGACTGCCCCGAACGCCTCATCTGCTGCGATATATGCATGAGCCTCGTCCGGATGCGGTTCTTCAAGGAGCACGTCATCAGTCATTACTCCGAGTGTCGCGGCAAGATCAGACGCCTCGAAGGCTCCCTCCTCACCGAGAGTCAGCGCCTTACCAACATAACGACCATGTGCGGTTCACACGCCATCGATATACCCGATGAGGATCCTCCTCCCATTGAAAACACCACGATCAACCCGATGATGATGAGTGTGGAGAATCTGGATGAGATGATCAGGCAGAGCATTGTTTTTCCCTGGATAACAGATGAGGACTCCAAGGAGGATGACGAAGAAGTGGATAACAGTGAATCATGACGCTCAGCACAACCAAATAAACCAACGCAACCGCCGATATGTAGGCCCAGGACACCCTGTACAGCCTGGGTATCGACCTGTTCATGACCAGACAATACACGCAGATCATGAGATGCGACCGGATCAGATCCCCCAGACGGAATCTGCTCAGCACAAGCACCATGGGCACCTGGTGAGCCACAATGTCCATGATCGGCGCCGCAACCGACCCCAGGTAAATCTGCAGATAAGACACGTGCGTGCTCCTCGGATGGATCCACGCAAAACACCCACCAAACACCGAACATATCAGTGATGATACAACGGCATGGTCTCCCAACATCCCGGTCATTAATGCGATGGCGCACAAGATCAGATTCCACACCGAAAAATAATGAAAGATTTTCCTCACCGAAAAACTCGCCTTCATCCTCCCCGCCCACTCCCTCATCCTCCCTGACCGAGGCATGTAGAACAGGACAGCCTCCATGATTCCCTTTTCAATATCCAAGCAGCCGTCGTCGCGAATACACTCCATTTTTTTTTTTTACATCCAAATCCTTAATGGCATGAACCAAACCCTGCAGGGTTCAAACAAACCCCCCCATTAACCTTAAATCGGGCTTAAGAACCACATACGATCCGAACAGACCATCAAGGACACAACCCCCCACGACCAGGCTCGTTGCCATCTTCAGTTTATCATTAAGGCGGCTTCAACTCCTTATACCGGTCTTAAGGATAAGATGATTCAGGGTTGAAACCAACTTTATACCGGGCTTAAGAAGACGATTTTGTTCTTAAGCCGTATTAAAGTTGGTTTCAGCCATGCCTCGATCCGAGAATAAGTGCTCGGACTCGTGCATAGGGAGCGTGCAGGTGCCGGTCAGAAGCCCAAGACTCGTTGTGAAGGCCATGGCGGATATCATCACCAACACCGCAATCCAGACATAATCACGACACAATGATATAAATGTCGGATTCCAGTGATACCACATGCTCGCCATCCAATGGATCAGATAAACCACCTCCACCCTTCTGACACTCTGGAACCGCCCCCGCGCCAATACATGCGAAGCGACCATACAGCCTGTGCTGAGACCCCCCATCACACCATGCTAATTCATGGAATCCGCTATTAAGATTATTCGGTGATAAAAGTCATTCAAATCCTGATAGATAATTTCATCTGAATGCATCAGTTGTTGCCGCCGCTGACGAGAACAAAGAGGTCCTGCAGCAGGTTGATCATGTCCACATAGACCAGAGTGGCGCCATTGATCGGGTCGCACTGCCATGACCCCTCCTCGTGACAGTTGTGGATGACCGTTACAGTGTCCGTTATGATGAGCATGGTAAAGACAATGACCGACACGAACAGCCATATCGTGAACGACCTCCCCGAAGCCGGTATGAAGAAGAGGGCGATCAGCAGGAACAAGACGGCGACGGATAACACGACACCGGCAATCGTCAGCGGCGCAGCGATCGGCAGGAGGAAGGGCAGCGTCCCGACAACGATGCCAAAGAAGACAATCACCCCCAGCCATACGAACAGAAACAACCGTCTCGCCCGGTTCTGATCCTGCGGGGGCGTCATCAGGATGGTCAGATTGTATGTCGAGGAGAGCACAAAGGACATGATCACGCCCAGCCCCAAGAACGCCAAGACCCGGATGACCATGCAGACGGGATTATCGTGAGGCAGGAGGTAAATGAGCAGCAGGAGGGCGATCGGGCCCAGTATGGCCAACCAAAGGTTGATGCCTACCCATTCGGGATGCAGGCGATGAATCACCTGGACCACCGAAAACAGAATGACCCACTGGACCACAATGAGGATACACATCCCGTTCAGCATCTTCTTCTGAGCTACCGAAGGTTCGTAAGTAGATATAGATAATTCCCATCGGGTCCGTTCATTACCAGTTTTTGGAGACAACGACATTTTAAAAACAAAATTATTTTTTGTTTTTGAGTGGAATCTGCATGGGGACGCCATCCGTCTGGATTCAGGGGTTGTTGTATCCATGGAATTTGTCCCAGTCGGTGCGGTCCATGAGAGAGGACTGTTTGGACATGAGGTCCTCCCTGAACTCCATCTGGTCCTGGTCGAACGAGTACTCGGAGAGCTGGGCATTGTGCTGGAGGATCGGCCGCCGGTCGTAGTACGGCTTCAGTGAGCCCATGGGGTCCTGGTAGACGGCCTTGACCACGTTGGACGGGATCTGGTAGACGGGCTCCTCAAAGATGTCGGAGACGAGGGCGCTCTTGTAGTACTGCAGCTGTCCCCCGCGAATGTCCTCGTACGAATCGTACGTCCCCGTGCTCGGCATGGGCATCAGCGGGCGACGGCACAGGGGCTGCACACCCTCGGGCTGGAGGGCGGGCTTGTCGAGGACCAGGCGGTTATTGCGGAGCGTATCGATGAGCCTCGGGTCGTTGCTGGTGAACCCCTCGATCGGCAGGCCGCCACCCGGGGCAAGGGTCTCCCTGACCGGGTAAAAATCGGGCGCACGAACGAGATCGAGGTCCTTGTTCAGGATAATGTCGGGATCCGACCTCGAATACACGCCCGGCACGGTCCGCCTCAGCTCGGTGCTCGTGCTCAGGGAGGCTGGTGGCATCCGCGAGGACGCCATCCTTGCCTCATCAACAATAATAACCATGATTAATTAAGAAGAACGGAATTAAAAATGTTTTGTTTGAAAAAAAAAAAAAATTGTGTAAACAAAATTAATTATCGAATCAACATGTCAGCAGCACCAACAGCAGTAGGAACTATACCTGGATCACCTGGAGCACAACAAGGCCTGGGTGATAAATCCAGCAGATTTGACATGAAGGTGCCACACAGCCAGCTCATGACACAGGTCATTGGGTACATGCTGTTGTTCAGCCTGGTCATTATCTTCATCACCGAGATCCTCATCATCCGGGACACGTCCAATCTAACAAATGCCTTCAAGAGGCTGAGGAGTGCGGGCGACACCGGGCGGACTCTCGTCATATTCGAGTACATTCTCTGGTTCCTGGTGGGGCCCATCGTCCTCTTTACCACCACCAAGCTGCATCAGAGGATATTCATCGGACTGGGAAACCTGGCGTATGTGATTGCCGGTGTGGCGACCTTATTGGTGGGCATCTTTTACAAGTTGACCGGCATCGACCGGCTCTTCCTGAGCCCATCGGACCCGAACGTCCGCAAGAGCTTCTGGTCTTCGTTCTTCAGCAATGACATGGACCCATCCGTCGAGAAGGTGATCAGCCTCCTCAAGACCGCATCGTTTGTCATCATGGCGGTGTTTATCGGGTTGGGCGTGCTGTTCACGTTTGCATCGCTCAATACAAATCTCCTGTACTACTCATTCCCGACTACCGAGGGGACCGCGACACAATTCGCCAAATTCCTTATCGATATTTTTGTGCTGCCCTTCATCCTCATGATACCCGTCCTCCTGAGGATCGTGTATGTGAACAAGTTCGTTGGGCGCAAGGTCTTGTGGAGGCGGTCGATCCTGATCTGGTTCTTGTTCTTTGTCGCGCCGACAATCATATTCATGATGTTCTTCAGTCTGCTGCACGTGCTCGACGATTACACATATGACGTCAACATTGGTGAATTGACCAAGCGGGTGCAAGCAGCCAGCCAGAAACAACTATTCCGTAGAGCGATCGTTGACGAATTGACCAAGAAAACAGTTGTCAAGAACGGTGAACCATTCGAGAACTATGCAACGGCACACAAGGAAGTTGCAGCAGCGATCAAGGGCCTGCCAGATAACTTTGTCAGTGCCCTGAACTCCTACTTATTTACTCCGACGCAAGAAAATTTGATTTATCTGAAGAAAAATAATACTGTGAACAATCAAATAAATCCAACTGGTCAACTTATCATAGATGCCTGCCTAAAGATACAGCCGCCACAACAGTCTCCGACTCAACAACCTGTATTGTCTCCGAGAACCAATTTCAGACCACCACCACCACCACCACAAGAAGATCAAAGTGTATACTCACAATATTTTGATGAGAACGGGAAACCATATTATTATGATAAGAGGTCCAAAGTAAGTTCGTACACTAAGCCACGTGATTTTCAAACTGCTAAAATGTCGACAGCACCATCAGGGTTGGAACCGCTTTAAAGCAATGACCGAAATGATTTAAAGACATATCACGTCTTTAAGCCGTCTCATCAATAATCTGCAGATGGTTTCAACCCTGAGCACCATTGCCTTCTGCAATGGGGTGACCTGGTATTGTAGGTGATGTAGCAAATGCCGGATTCAATTTAATAACAACTGGTAATACATATGGTATTAATGAAGGTGCAACCGATGGTCTTAGTAGTATGCTGAGTGGTTTAGGTAGTGAAATCAAACCCTGTGCGGGTCAACTTTGGATTTCATCGGACTTCGTCGGATCTCCTCTCCTTCTCCTTAAACCTGTATCCAGACGCACCCTAAGGATTAGATAGATAAACATGTTTCATGAAAGTCGAGTGAGGTTTGGGTTTTCCGTGGGTTTATAACCCACACAGGGTTTGGAAGAAATCAAGAATGACCATCATCATTCTTGATGCGGGACGCGATTGAATAAAATTGAATTAAATCATAAAAAGCCGTCTTGTAAAGGACGGACAAATGGTAACGACGAGGAGTCAGCTTGTGGCCGAGGACACGAGCAAGACCACCAAGGCGAAGAGGTCATCCAATAATCTGTTGTTCATCGTCAAGGCTGCCCCCAAGGCGGCCCGGATCGCTGCCGCGGGTGGTGCGTCCTCGAGCAAGAAGTCGGATGTCGAGCCGCCGCCTGCTGCGTCCGACAATGACGAGGACATGGACGATTCGGAAGATAACTCGGAGATGTCCGACGATGATTCGGAGGAGATGGACATGCCGGACTGGGTCAAGGAGTCGGAGGATCTTTCCAGAGTCTTTGAATCGACCAAGTCGTCCATCTACAAACGGCGCCCCGATCTGCTCAGGATCCTGACAACCCCGATGCGCAAGAGGCACAGGCGCATCCTGTTCGAGTGGCACCACATCTACAAGAACCTCATGCCGGGCTCCCAGGACAGGATGGACGCGCGCGAGATGATCCACAAGCTGTTCCAGGAGTACAAGCGGGGCTTTGTCCGGTACTCGGAGAACAAGGAGCAGATCAGGGCGATGGAGAAGAGCACCATGAAGGACTCGACCATGTCGGACATGGAGTACAAGATCCTTGCGCTCGAGACATCGGACGAGAACAAGAAGACGATCTACCGCAAATTCATGGAGCTCCGCGAGAAGGAGGCGGACGAGAGGGACGACGAGTTCTTCAAGATCAAGCAGTGGCTCACATGGGCCACCAGGATGCCCTTTGACCGCACACGCCCCTTCTCCATCATCGCGACGGACCCGGGCGCGCTCACCGAGTTCATCCGTGGGCTCAGGAGGAGGCTGGATGATATCCTGTACGGGATGAACGACGTCAAGGATCAGATCATGCTGTTTGTGCACCACAAGCTGGTCCACCCGGACATGAAGGGGAGCTCACTGGGGCTGATCGGGGATCCTGGGGTGGGCAAGACCACGATCGCGCGGTGCATGGCGGGGGTCATGGGGTTCCCGTTTGAGCAGATTTCCTTCGGGGGCGTCAAGACCGTCGAGCACCTGAAGGGGTTCGACTTTACGTTTGTGGGATCGCAGCCGGGCGAGGTCGCCAAGTGCATGAGCCGGATGGGGTGCAAGAACGGGATCCTGTTCCTGGACGAGTACGAAAAAGTGGCCGACAGCCCCGAGATGAACGCGTTCCTGCTCCACCTCACCGACTTTTCACAGAACTCGGACTACCGCGACAATTACCTGTCCGATGTGGCGATGGACCTGTCGTGCCTGTGGCTCATCTACTCGATGAACAACCAGCCGGACGACAAGGCCCTCCGGGACAGGATCTTTACGATCCGCATCCCCGGCTACAAGACCCAGGACAAGGTGTGCATCGTCAGGGACTTTCTGCTGCCCAAGTTCATCTCCCAACAAAAGAATATCGACAAGGACGCCATCCGGTTCGCCGACGACTCGGCCATCATGCACCTCCTGGACCGCATCCACACGTCCAAGGACAAGGGCATGCGGCGCGTCGAACAGGCCGTCAAGGACCTCGTCTTCAAGATAACCTTCCTGGTCCACCACGGCGATTCCTTCGATGTCCGCTTCTCCTACAAGGGCATCAAGTCCTACCCCGTCGTCATCGACCGCCCCATGATCGACGCCCTCCTCATCAAGAACGACGAGGACGATAACGGCGTCTCCCGCATGTTCATCTGATCCTTCGGGAAGCTCATGCTCATAAATACCAAGGGACTGTTCGCTCTGCTGCTTCTATAGTGAAAACTGAATGATCGGACCCATGCACACACGACTCATACACTGACAATACCACAGATGATGCTTCAGGTCGAAAAACGCCAACAGTCGTCCGCCTGCACTGACGCCTACGGCATGCCCGTCGGCTACATCTCATCCACAAGCCCGGACGGCACCTCCAGTGTGCGCGTTGCTCAGCAAGCCCTACGCTCAGGGGATGTCCACTTCCCCGATGGAGTGTCCACCATCATGGTCGCGGTCTACTCCACACGGCTGCAATCATGGTACCTTGTTGGAGAACACCCGTCTAAGGTGGGATACGATGGAGGCCATGTCCCCCCGGAAGGGAGACACATGCTCTGGAACTCCACCTCCAAACTCCCTCATGATCTGCGCCACCACCACGACAGGAATCTGCTCCGCTCCTTCCATAAGGGAACATGCTCGTAGATCCATAATGGTGGTGAATACTGACTACGACAACAGCAGCATTCAATGGGCGTCATGATGGGATGGACAAACGATATCACAAAAAGCATGATGAACCACGAGATGCCGGGTCGCTTCATACTCTCTCTATCTATTCATCATTCTTTTTTTTTTTGTTCGGGGTCAACTCTGGATTTCATCGTCCGCTCTCCTCTCCTTCTCTGATTCAAACCCACCTTAAGGATTAGATAGATATCCTTAAGTGTCATCAAAGTCGAGTGATGTTTTCCATAGGAAGGGTTTGACCCGGGTCTTTACAGATAAGATCCTTAAATTTGGGTTAAGCCGGAAGTTGATCCACAGGGATTTATTCCCTATGCGGGTCAACTCACTCGGGTTTACTCGGATCTCCTTATCTGAGTCCTTAAACCTGTCTTTAAACCCGGATCAGATAGATTGTATAAATCCTTGAGTGTCATCAGAGTCGAGTTGGGTTTTGCGTGGGAAGGGTTTAATTTAGTCATCGTCTTGTTCGAACAAGTCGCGTGGGTTGACGAGGTGGACGGTGTGGGAGGCGGAGGAGATGGGTGTCCCGACGGGGACGTTCTTGTTGAGGAATGTCCACGAGTCGAACGCCAGGTTCCTGTTGAGGAGGTAGGCGTAGGGGATGTAGCAGTAGCCGTTTTGTCCCCACCGCGTGCCCCACGAGTTGCGCACGATGAAGAACGGGTTGGAGGGATTGCTGACGTCGTAGCCGACAATCACGAGCGCGTGGCCACCGATGAGCCGCTCGATCGTGGGGTTTGGGACGGGGACAAAGCCGTCCGCCCTGGTCCTACCGAAGCTCTCGTAGACGGCGACACCCAGCACAATAGGCATGCCGGCGGAGAGGGCGGCCTCGAAGGAGCTCCTGGTCTGTGGAACGCGGGCGTACTGGCTGATGCGGTTGGATGCAGCGCTGACGTAGCATTCGTGGGGGGGCTGCTGGGCGTATTTTCGGATATCATACGGCCACTGGGTCTCGGGGCACGAGCCGAGCGTCGCGAGCGCCGCGACGGCGTCCTTGATGGTGGCTCCGGTGTCCGACGCCTTGTTGGTGCGGGAGCTGAAGTACTCGAAGAGTCTGGACAGGAGGACGGGGTTAGGGATGCCCTGGAATTGTTTTTGATTGTAGGCCTGGACGGCGCAGGCCGCGTTTGCGGTGCACGAGCCCAACGAGAGCTGGTCATAGACGGGCGGGAACAGCGGCCTCAGATCGATTTTTGTGGGTGCGGCGGATCTGCTCGATCGGACGACCCTCGTAAAAAAATCTCTTTCATCATGAAGACCCGGAACAACGTTCAGAACCTTGTTATCCATGTTCTTCCTATATCTATCTATAAAACAGCAAAAATTATATTCTTGTTCAAAAAAAATGTACGCCAAGCTCAGCAACACCCCCCCTGAGACCCCGGCGACGTGCGATGTGCAGGCGGTCGCTCCCTGTGTGTACAAGAACCCCTTCACCGCCCCCGGCTTTGTCGATCGATCCCGCCTCCACTGTGAACAAAGACAGTTGTTTGACAGGGCCTTTGAGAACACGCCCAACAAGGACGTGTGGTCCTCCGAGACGCCCAGGATCTCCCTCCTCGAGGACCAGCTGAGGGAGGGATGGACCGTCTTTCAGCGCAGAACATTCGCCAAGACGCCCGTCCTGTGGATGACCAACAACGTCATCTGAAACACAAATATTCCTGATAATAACTCCTTCGAATCAGGGTTGAAACCATCTACACATTATTGATGAGACGGCTTAAAGACGTGAAATGTCTTTAAATCATTTCGGTCATTGCTTTAAAGCGGTTCCAACCCTGCTACAAGGTGCAAATATGGAGACACGGCACTGATGTGGGCCTCCCTGAACCCGTCTGTCAGGCTTTTGCTCCATTATGGTGCAGACGTGAATCTCAACAACAAAACGGCCCTCATGTATGCATCTAAAAACAACCTGCCAAGGTGCTCGTTGAGAAGGGCGCGGATGTCAACATGACGGATGCTTTTGGAAAAGACCGCGCTCATGTTCGCATACCACCATCAGATGGATCATCAATCACACTCACCCAATTAACGCATATCCCTACTCCTCTAAATCAAAAAACACCTTAAAGATTCAATCTAAATCTTTAAGTCGGTAAAAAGGAGTATAGTGTATTAGTAATTAGGAGGCGGCAATGTCGTCGACATCGGCTTCTTCATTATCGGAGGATTCATCGGGTGGGGATTCGGTGGCGACTTCGATGGTGGGTTTTTCGCAGGGTGGAAAGACGAATCCTTCGGGGAGGGTGTAGGGCAGCTTCCAGTACTGACACTGGAGGAGGTCTTCGAGGGACAGCGGTCTGCGGCTTCCGGATTCCCTGTCCCTTGCACATACGACGCGCCGGGTGGCCTTGTCAAAGACGAGTCCGAGTGGTGGGAACCAAAAGTCGCCGTCCTCGAGCTCCTCCAGAACAATCTTGGGCACCTCCCGCCTGATCGAATCAATGACCTTGCTCCTTGATTGGATGATCCCGTTCCTCACCAGCACCAGCCTCGTCGCCATGTCGTGCTTCGTCCCACCGTCCTTGACCCCCTCATCCGCACACATCTGAATCAGCGCCGACCGGCTGTTCACACGTATCAGCCTGTTGATCTCCTGAACCGTGTCCTGTCTTTCCAGAAACACCCTTTTTGCGTCCATTCCTCCTCTGTCTTGTCTTCTGATCATCGGCATCCTTAGATGGCTCATCATTTTTGCCAATGAGGCGGGAGATCTCAGTGACGAGGCGCATAATGGTCAGCTCGCTGAGATTGACCCTTTCGATGAAATAATCGATGGAGATGTCCGTATTCTGGCGCTGGATGTAGTACCGCACAATCGCCGCTGCGAGGCTCTGAGGCCTCGCCCGGTTCAGCATGGACGACCTGTCGTTGACGGCCTCAAACAGCGCCACGGCCTCCTTCTTCTGATCCGCCGTCGCGTGGAACTTGTCCATGACCTCGTCGATCAGGTGAGGGATCGTCACACGAATGTTCCGGAACGACGCATCCTTCGGCGCGTTCAGGTTGATGAACTTGAGGCCCTTCAGCCCCACCCTCCTCTCAATCTGAAACACCTCCAACAGATGCTCACAGCTCTGGATGTAGCCATTCAGCTTGTAGGCGTGAAAGATGCACGCAAAGATGATGCCCTTTCTCGAATTCCCACGATAAATCTTTCCGTGGGTGCACTCCTCATATATACGATTCGCCTCCGCAATGATCCGATCACTAAACCCCATCTTCTCCACATCCTTGAAGATGGTCTTCTCATCCGTCTTGCGCGCATGACACCTGTTCGGATCCGTATTGTGCTTCGTATCCATCACCCCGTAATACCTCCACTCCTTCTCATACGTGAACTGATCCTTCGCCCGGATCATCCCACAATCCTCGCAAATCTCATTCGCGTTTATATCCTCACACATGTTCTCATGCTTGCAGGCCATCTAAAAACTTTCTCTTTCCTTATAACCAGCGTTCTCCTTAAATGAATTCAATTTTTGATTTGGGCAAGGAAATTCCAATGGTGTAGGGGTCAAATCTGGGTTTGCTCGGATCCTCTTCGTCTTTAAACCTGACGTTAAGGATAAGATAGATAAGTATCAGGGTTGAAACCAACTTTAGACCGGCTTAATAAGACGATCTTGTTCTTAAGCCGTATTAAAGTTGGTTTCAACCCTGATCATCGAGTTGGTTTAAGTTAGATTTGACCCGGGGGTTTAACCCGCACAGGGTCTGAATAATTCCAAACAAACAAAAAAAAATTTTTGAATTTCAAATTTTTTTTTGGGGAGAAAGTTTTTTTCAATCATAAATCAAATGAAGAACTTAGACGAACGATTCAGGAATCTGGTCTCTGACATGGACATTGATCTCAAAAAGCGCGCCCGACAAGCCTCCAAGGAGCAGCAGCTCCTGAATCAGCGTGTCAAGCGGATCCGCCGCGCCCTCCCCGATCTCCAGGTCGCCGAGACCCTCGCTTGGAAGCTCCCCACGCTTCCAAAAAAGAAGAACACGACCAAAGAAGCCCCCAGCGAGGCCGACCTCATCAAGAGATGGGCGCGTCTCAACAACATCCCGTCCAACATACGAGTCAATATGGAGAACCTCGACAAGGTCATCGATAAGCTGCATATCAAGGAGGCCAAGGAGAAGGGCCTCAAGAAGCCCATCAAGAAGACCAGACGACCACCCAAGAACCTCAACCAGACCCCCCCCGACATCCTCCAGGGCATCCTCCCACCCATCCAACAGGCCTTCCTCAGGGCCAGACTCGACCGGCTCGGCGAGGGCCCCGTCATGAAGAAGCTCCACATATACCAGGAGTCGGAAGTCAGGCGCAGGATCCAAGAAGCCATGAAGCACGCCGATGCCGAGGTCGATAACATGGACATAACCAGGAGGGAAAAGGCCATCCTCAAGAGGAACGCCAGGGAAGGCATCGAAAAAGACGTCCGACGCGACCATGTCGGCATCATCAGGGCCGCCGTCGATAACATGATCGCACAACAGACCGCGACACGACTCCCCGCCGCACCCAAACACAAAATCATCCTCGACGAGCAGCAGCAACCACCACGCAAAAAAACAAAACGACCACCCTCCGACCGACAATCCTCCATCCGCTTCAGCTGGGGCAGCCTCCGCGGATCCTCCGCTTAAACACTCCCATGAATCTGAGTCCTTAGAATTTTGGGTTTGAGGCTTCCTTCAATCACATCTACGGAATCCTGATTAATAAAAATATTTTAATCATTTAAGAAAAAACATGAAGCGGACGTATACGCAATGTAACATCGGAGGGGGGAATGTGGAGAATCCGAGAAAGACGAGGCTCCGCGTCTCCCAATCGGCGCCTGGTGCGCACTACACACGCGACGAGCTCACCAGGATGCATGAGATTATCGGGCAGGTCATGAAGGATGATCACCACCCGACGAGCGCACAGATCACCAGGATGGTGGAGAAGATCCACCGCGTGATCCCGTTCCGCTCCAGAAACGGTATCCGCAAAAAGGTGATTACGATCCTCCACTCCATCTTCCCCCCACGCCAAATCATCCAACTCACCGAACGCCTCCGCCAACTCCGACTCTGATCCTCAATTTGAGTCAGGGTTGAAACCATCAGGGTTGAAACCATCTACAATTTATTGATAAGACGGCTTAAATACATGATATGTCTTTAAATCATTTCGGTCATTACTTTAAAGAGGTTCCAACCTAATCCGTGCAGGGTTTGTCATCTGCTCGGACAACCCGTGTGTGGGTTTCCCCATGAACGTATCAATCATAAGAAAAGAAGGCAGGATCCCCACACGGTCAATCCATCAACTAATATATCATGAGTCGGTATTTTCTCGTCTGTCTGCAATGTGGTTAATTTGCGGATCGATCCACCATGAGTCATTGGCACAAACATGGGGAAATCGGCAGGTGCAGGGTTGAAACCATCTGCAAATTATTGATGAGACGGCTTAAAGACGTGATATGTCTTTAAATCATTTCGGTCATTGCTTTAAAGAGGTTCCAACCCTGGATCTGAGTAAACCAGAGTAAATCCAAAGTTGACCCGCACAGGGTTTGGTATACACGTCTTGTGGCAACCGAAACCATTCGATTGAGTCGGTTTTTATAACCAGGGTTGAAACCAACTTTAGGCCTGCTTAAGAAGACGATCTTGTTCTTAAGCAGTATTAAAGTTGGTTTCAACCCTGGATAACACCGTTTGTAAATATTGTAAATCAGAGAAGGGTCGTTCCCTACCCATGAGGCTTGTGTGCGTCATTTTTGAATCGGGGAATCTGGTCTTCCGGAAGATACCATAAGAAATATCATAATCTTTCAAAAACTCTTCAACCGTCAGGATCATTTGTCTCTTCAGAACAAAAAAAAATGTTGGATCGGTTTCAACCCTGTATGCTCGCTCGTCATAATAATATCATCATTTCATTGTCGCATCTGATGACCAGGACTTAAATAATCGTCCTTGGTCGTTGTGGTGGCTGAGTTGTCGACGAGGGTGGCGGGGGTGGTGTCGACGAGGGTGGTGGCGGGGGTGGTGGTGTCGACGGAGATTGTCCGACTAATATTGGTGGCTGAGAAGTGGTTCGTAATGATGATATGAGTTTCTTCAATTGCTGATATGCCTCCCAATTTTGGAGTGGTGCCTTCTTCCCCGTATGTGTTGGACGAGGTAGCCTCAGCTGCGACAACTGGGTATCCTTCACCTTGATCAGTTCGTTCAGCTGCGATATCTTGGTATTGAGGTTCTTGATCTCCTGTGCACTCTTGGATGCAACCTGCTGCCTCTGCTTCTTGATCTTGGCATCGAGGGTCTTTACGTATCCCTCCGCCTCGGCCTTTGCCCTGATAGCGGCGTCCCTCTCATTCACAAGGGTGGTGTTCAGATTACTCCTTTGTGCCGACGACGCCTTGATTGTGGTCTCCAGCTCCGCAATCTTCTTGAGGGCGGCGTCCCTCTCTCCCACGGCCTTTGTGAGACTGCTCCTGAGCGTGTTCAT
>Ga0214917_10000329_pt1 | contig 61682 bp, 60 predicted proteins | sample LL_1208_BB_MetaG_FD_177983 | JGI IMG/M metagenome (GOLD analysis project Ga0214917, IMG submission 177983) | Freshwater microbial communities from Lake Lanier, Atlanta, Georgia, United States - LL_1208_BB | ecosystem: Environmental > Aquatic > Freshwater > Lake | place: USA: Georgia | collected... | reverse complement strand
CCCACCAAGAGTTTGATTCGAAGAACTTGGGATCCCACCGCAAAACTGCATGGCCCAGTTGTTCCGCAGCATCTGCATAGTAACTCGCACAGGCTGTAGGAGAGGAACTGCCAATGTAGAGGATGCGCATTTACTAATTATAAAGGAAAGGGACGGTCTTTGCCTTACTGGCTAACAATTTGACAGTTGTCCAGTCGGTTCACAGCCCGGTTTTTTCAATCCCTGCCCACTGAAAAAAGCGTTATAAAAACAATATCTTGAGCCTGTAAACCCTGAATACTGTGAGTCTACACCGGGGTTCTTGGCAAAGCTTTGCACTACTAAGAAGTGGCTTTGGAGAGCCTGGAGGATGAACCTCCTTGAGGGGTTCAAAACGGGGGAATTCGATCCACTTCGAGAGGGTGGATCACATTTTTCTTCGAGAAAGCCTGAGCTTTTTCGAAGATACAAGCACTGCTCGAAAACAGCAGACGCAATGAGAGCTAACAACTCATTGTGGGACCACTACTCCTCTCTCGCCCGCCGCCGTCACTTGTGAGGGCGGCGGGTTTTTTTTTTCTTTGTGAAAGAATCTTCACATTCAAGCTGGCTGATGAAAAAACCGATCCTGCTATATCGAGGTCCCATTCGGTATGGAAGGAAAGAAATCGATTCAGCTTCCCATCTCACTAAAAGAAAGATTAGTTGCTTTTGGTGAACTGGAAAGCATTGAAGCCGTTGCTTCTGGTGGAATGGCCACGGTCTTTCGCGTTCGCCAACCTCAACTAAATCGTTCTGTCGCGGTGAAGAGTCTCAAGCCCCACCTTGCTGAAAGCCCCGAGACGCGGGAAAGATTTCGGAGAGAAGCAAAGGCTTTGGCAAGTGTTCTTCACCAAAATGTGGCCCATGTTTATGGATTCTACGAATCCGAAAAAGACGCTTTCATTGTGATGGAATATATTGAGGGGATCGATTTGTCCCAAGCCATTCAGAAAGTCGGAGCTCTTCCAGCCAGAGTAGCTTGCTCCATCTTTTTGGGAATATGCCGGGGTGTCGGTTACATTCACAACCACCATTTGATTCATAGAGATATCAAGCCCTCCAATATCCGGTTGACCCCCAAAGGCGAAGTCAAACTTATGGACTTTGGCATTGTCATGGACACCGAGAAGAGCTCTTTAACTCGACCGGGAATGATGGTGGGATCTCCCAGTTATCTGTCCCCTGAACAAGTTGTGGGCGATCCTTTAAGTTATCAATCTGATATTTTTTTGCTGGGGATTTGTTTCTATGAAATGCTGACCGGCACCCGGCCATTCAATGATGATGGCAATCGCACTGTTTTTCAAAAAATCCGGGACTGTGATTTTATTCCTGCAGATGAAATGAACAAGTCCATCCCCAGACGGCTGAACAAAATCATCGAAAAGTGTTTGGAAAAAGATCCCCGTGATCGCTACAGCTCGGTGTCTGAAATGATTCAGGAATTGGAAAGTTTAATGGGGGCTGATAGTTCCCGCACTCAAGATGTGCTTTTGAAATACTTTGATGACGAATCACTTTTGGTTCCGCAGATTGCTTATTCCGACAAACCGGTTCGAAACCAATGGGGTGGTTTCAAGCATTGGGGGGCTCCGGTTTTAGCCGCAGGACTTCTCCTTTTGGGGTTGGTTTTGGGCTACTGGGCGGGTCAAACGAGCGGGAGCACTTCCAACGTTCTTCCCCCGTCGGCCAAGCCCTTGCGGTAGGGCCTTTTTCTTTTCTTTGGAGGGCTTCGGTGCTAAAAGAAGCCCATGATTTTCAAGTCTAAATCTCCCAATATCAATCAAGAAACCGTTTTGGAAAAACTGAGGTTGGTGCAAGATCCCGATTTACGAAAAGACATCGTATCTTTGGGATTTGTAAAGCAACTCAAAATTGAAGGAGCCAAAGTCAGTTTTCAAGTTGAATTAACAACGCCGGCTTGTCCCGTTAAAGAGCAGCTGAAAGCGCAATGTGAAGAAGTGGTCAAGTCGATCAAGGGAGTTGAAACAGTAGAGGTTACCATGACTGCCAACGTAAGACCCGGGACTACGCAATCAAATCGCATCGCTCTTCCTTCCGTTAAAAATGTCATTGCCATCGCCAGTGGAAAAGGGGGCGTTGGAAAAAGCACAGTGACGATCAACTTGAGCATGGCTTTAGCCGCTGAGGGCGCTCGAGTGGGTCTTCTCGACGCTGATATTTACGGGCCCAGTGTCCCTCTCATGATGGGGACCGTGGATGCAAAGCCAGAGTCAAAAGACAAAAGAGTCATTCCCATTGAAAGAAGTGGCGTCAAGATGATGTCCATGGGGTACCTTATCCCGCCGGGAGAACCTGTGGTTTGGCGCGGGCCCATGGTCCACGGAGCTTTGACCCAATTTTTAAATCAAGTGGAGTGGGGCGATTTGGATTATCTTTTGATTGATATGCCACCCGGAACCGGGGATGCGCAATTGACTATCAGCCAGAGTGCTCCCTTATCCGGAGCAATTATTGTTACAACTCCCCAAGAAGTCAGTTTAATCGATGCCCGCAAAGGGCTGAAAATGTTTCAAAATGTAAAAGTGCCGATCTTGGGTGTGATTGAAAACATGTCAGGTTTTGTTTGCGGGCATTGTCAGGAAGTGACTCCAATTTTTCGACAAGGTGGCGGTCAAAAAATTGCCCAGGAAGCCGGGGTCGAGCTTCTGGGAACCATTCCTTTGGATCCAAAACTAGCTGAAACTTCCGATTTGGGTCACCCCATGGTTCTTTCCAATCCCGACTCTGAAGTTTCCAATCGGTACCGTCAGATGGCTCGGCAGATTGCTGCCAGATTATCTGTGATGAGCCTGCAGAATGGGGGTTCATTCAAGCCTTTGTCCATGGAATGGCAATCATGACCCCCACTCCATTCGAACTTAAACAGCTTGGACCCAACCACTTGGGAATCGTTTGGAGCGATGGGCACCAGTCTCTTTTCAACGTGAGAAATCTGCGCTTGAAGTGCCGGTGTGCGAATTGTGTGGATGAATGGACCCGAGAGCAAATTCTAAAGGAAGAATCAGTTCCTTCAGATATCAGGCCCCGTAAAATTGAATCCGTGGGCCGTTATGCCCTAAAAGTACTTTGGAGCGACGGGCATGATTCGGGTTTCTACACGTTTGAGCACTTGCGCAATCTTTGTGAGTGTCCCCTATGCAAATCCCGATAACGATAAAGAAACAGCTTTTTCCGATTCAAAAAGTGGAAGAGTTGTTTGGTGAGGAAGTTCCTTTTGAAATTGAGACCTATGAAGCGGACTGGGAAAATGCCAAGACGGGTGGTTTTTTTGATCTGAGTTGCTGGGGAGTGATCGAAATCTCCGGACCGGATGCTTTGGACTATTTACAGAGAATGTCTTCTGCCAATGTTAAATCTCTTGAAGTTCAGTCGTCCACCCCCGGAACTTTTCTGACGGGCAAGGGGACTTTGGTCGCCATGGGAACTTTTTGGCGACCAGATTCTCAGAGGTTTCTCTTCACAGTCAGTCCGAATCTCATTGAAAAAACCCTCGCCCACCTCGAAATGTTTCATTTCCAAGAAAAACTGGAAATTAAAAACCGAACTTCAGACTTAGCAGTGATTGGATTGTGGAAAGTCCCTTCGTCGGTTCTTGAGAGTTCTTGGCACGAAACACGTGTGCCTGATTTGTCTTACTTGGTCGTGAACAGAATCGAGTTGGAACCAAAACTTTTGGAATTGAGCCGGAAGAAACTACCCTTCTTGGGGATGCATGTTTTCCATTATTTGAGGGTTCGAGCCGGTTTGCCTTGGATGGGTTGGGAAGTGAGCGAGGCGGATCTGGTCTTGGAAGCTGGACTGGAAGATTTTGTAGCCCGGAACAAGGGGTGTTATCCAGGCCAAGAAGTGGTCGAAAGAATTTTCACTTATGGCCAAGTGAATCGGAAGCTAATTAGGGTAGAATGGGAGGGAATCGAAGGGACAGGCACCTCCAGTCCAATCGAAGACGAAATCAAGGGGCCTGAGGGCAAAGGAATCGGAGTTGTGAAGTCCCTAATCGAGGAGCCTGGTCGACTTACAAGAGGGTTTGGATTGGCTTTTGTGCGAAAAGAGTTTTGGGAAAACAGAGACGAGCTTCAAACCGTTTCTGGTTTGAGAGTCAAATTAGTCCCTATCCGGGCTGAGGAATAAAATGCTTCGTGGTCTTTTCAAGTTTTTCTCATCAGTCAAATTAGCTGTGATCTCAATCCTTCTCCTGTCCGCAGTTTTGGCTTTTGCCACTGTGATGGGAAGTTACTATGGAATGAGAGGTTCTCAAGTGCTGGTCTATCAACGGTGGTGGTTTGGGGGAGTACTTTTTCTGTTGGGATTGAATGTTTTTTGTGCAGCCCTGTCTCGTTATCCGTGGAAATTGCGGCAAGCCGGCTTTGTAGTCACCCATCTGGGAATTATTGTTATTTTGATTGGGGCTTTCTTAACTCAACAGTTTGGTGTTGATGGAAACATGCCGGTTCAGGAATCAAAACAAAGTGCCGAGCTCATTTTAAATGATCTGAAGTTGACTCTTCATGATCAAAAGACTGGAAAAATGGAAAGCTTTACGGTTCCAGAGTCCCATCGCAGCCGGGAAGGAAAAATCTTGAATGTGAAACTGAATGGGGGTGAGGAGCTCACTGTCGAGAAGTTTATCCCACGTGCTATTCCAGAATCAAAGATGATTCCGAGTCCGCTCGAGGGAGTCGGTTCGCCTGCTCTCAAATTGGGGCTGACCAACTCCAGGTTTCATATCGAAGAATGGCTGAAGCTTGACCCCAAGAACTCGAAAACCGAACTGAATCTGGGCCCCGCGATTGTGACTTTTGAAAAGCTGTCCGATGGAAAGGCAGAAAAACAGTTTTACGAACAGAAAAGTGAAGCGGTGGTCACCAAGAAAGATGACAAAGGTCAGTTGCTTGTTGAGCGTTCGGGGCGGCGGTTTGCTCTCAGTATTTCAGATCTGATGGGAAAGTGGAGAGCGATAAAAGATGTTGATCTGGAATTGAAAGTGGAGCGCTATCTTCCCTACGCGGTCGTTGAGGGAAAAAAATTAGTGAGCAAAAGTTCCGATCCGGTCAATCCGGCCGTTGAAGTGATGATTCGAGATGCCAAAAAACCGGATGAAGTTGAAAAGCACACTTTGTTTGCACTTTTCCCAGAGTTCAACACTTTGCATGGGAACACTAAATCTGGAGGCAAGGATTTAGGGGTTAAAGTCGAATTTAAAAAGCAAGGAGCCCCCACCGAGTTGATGGGCGTCGGTAAGTCCCGCGGGCGTCTCTATTTGGCTCAGTCAGCAGACAACACAAGAATTCTGTATCGAATTTTGGCCAGCTCCGGGGCAGTGAATGGACAAGGCGAATTGACTCCCGGAAAAAAAATTCCCACCGGTTGGATGGACATTGAGCTTGAGCTTAAGGAGTGGTTGCCGGCAGCCGTTATGGATGAGGAGCCTCGTTCTGTTGAGCTTTTGCAGGGCGCAGACGAGCCTTTTTTGACGGCAATAAAAGTGAAAGTCGGAGAGATGCCCAGTTTCTGGATGCTGGAAGGTTCGGCGAAAAGCTTGGCCGCCGGTCCCATGGATCTTGTGATTCAATACCACAAAGATCGCTTGCAATTACCGTTCAGTCTTTTTTTGGATCAGTTTAAAATGGGGACCAATCCCGGAACCCAAACAGCTGCCAGTTTTACAAGCGATGTGACTGTAAAAGATCCCAAACAAAACACAGATCGCAAAGCTGTGATCACCATGAACGAACCTTTGAAGTACGGAGGTTATTATTTTTATCAAGCCAGCTACCAGCTTTCCCCGGGCCAACCGGCGGTTTCTGTATTTGCCGTGAACCATGATCCTGGGAGGTTTCTAAAATATTTGGGCTCCCTGTTAATGACTTTGGGAATCGGTTTGATGTTTTATATGAATCCTCACTACTTAAAAATATTTTTGGGAAACCACAAGGAGGCAGTATGAAGCAGTTCATATGGATTCTTTATTTTGTCTTGGCTGCCCGGATCTGCGATGCAACTCCGGTAAAAAGAGAGGGGTTTTCCTGGGACTCTGTGAAGTCATGGGCCATTCAGGACCGTGGCCGTGTTAAGCCATATGATACTTTTGCGCGTGAGAGTGTGCTGTACATCACCGGAAAAACCCAATGGAAAGGGCTCGGAGCCAATGAAGTGACTTTTGGTTGGTTGGTTTCATTGGACAAGGAATGGCAAGACGAAGAGTTTGTGCGGATCGATTATAAGCCTTTGAAGGACGCTCTGGGTTTGGAAGTGAAGCGGCAATACTTTCGACCTTCGGAACTTGACAGTGTCCCTGCTTTGAATGGGATTCTTCGCGAAGCAGGTCAAAAAGAAGCGCGCAAGGAGAGATTGTCTTCACTGGAAAGAAAAGCAGTTGAACTTCAGAATAAAAAGAACCTTCTGGAATCCATTGTTGGGGGGAGTTCTCTGGTGGTTCTTCCCAATCCCAAAGGAATCCATGAATCGTGGTTCGCATTGGCTGCTCTGACTGATGAGGGAGAACTTCCTTACAGTGGTGAACTCCGGGATAAGTTTGCTTTGGCTTTAAGAAAAATGGTCGATGCTTTCATGAATAAAGACTCGAGCCAATGGAACAATAGCAGCTTGGAAGTGGAGAAAATTCTGCGGCAGGATTTGGCGCAAGGACAATACCCGACCCCCAAAGAGCTGAACAGAGAAATACATTATAATCAGATGCGCCCTTTTCGCTGGGCTTGGGTCGTTTACACCTTCGCTTTGATTTTTTTGGTGTCTGGTCTGGTCACTGCCAAGAAGCGGCTCAACCAGATGGGAATCTTTTTTCTCTTGTTGGGTTTTGCGATCCACACCTATGGTTTTGTGCTCAGGTGTTGGATTTCAGGGCGCCCGCCCGTCACAAACATGTATGAATCTGTTGTGTGGGTAACTTGGGGATGTGTTCTCTTCTCCATGATTATCTGGATCGCTTACAAGAACTGGGTGATTCCTGCTGCATCCGTGGTTTTTTCAATTGCCGGTTTGGTTTTGGCTGACAATCTTCCTTCGGTTTTGGATCCGGGGATTCACCCATTGGTGCCCGTCTTGAGGAGTAATTTTTGGTTAACGATTCACGTTCTGTGTATCACTCTTAGCTACGCTGCTTTTGCAGTCTCCACTTGCTTGGGCAATTTGAATTTGGGGCTTTATATTTTCAAACCCAAAAGCTCTGAAGTGATTCAACAAAATATTATTTTCATTTATCGAGCGATGCAGATCGGGGTCATTTTGTTGGCTGCGGGAACCATCCTCGGGGGAGTTTGGGCCGATTACTCTTGGGGACGGTTCTGGGGCTGGGATCCCAAAGAAGTCTGGGCTCTAATCGCTCTTCTATTTTATTTAGCAGTTCTTCACGGACGCTTCACAGGTTGGTTAAAGGGGTTTGGTTTTGTAGCAGCGACTGTTCTGTCGTTTTTAGGTGTCGTGATGGCTTGGTATGGCGTTAATTTTGTGCTGGGTGTGGGACTGCATTCTTATGGATTCGGTTCAGGCGGGCTCGGCTATGTTGTGGGTTACTTGATTCTTCAAGTCGGTTTCGTGGTGCTTTCGTATTTCCGATTTCTCAAAGCTGGTAAACCTGGCAATCAGTTTGTTGCGCCTCGTACAGGGATTTAATTGAAGGTTTAGTCCCCATTCAAGTTGGAAGCGATGATACTTTCTCTCGGAGAATCCGCTTGAGCAGAGTCATCCGGGACAGAATCAGGTGCAGCATTTTCTTCGGGAAATAAAGCCCCTGTCTGTTGTTCACAAACGGATTCGCTTTCAGATCCATTGTTGGAAACACAATCCCGATAATAATTATAAGGATCGTTATAATCAGAGCTGGGAGGCAGAACTACTTGAGCTCTGCCCACCGAAGCTAAAAAGAGAGCCATGGATAGAAAAGTCAGGGTGCGTTTCATGGTGCGTTCTCCGTTGTAAATCATAGTTGGTTTCAAGTTGCTTCAAAGTTGTTGGTACTAGTTGAGTCTCTTGTATTGTCTACTTAGAGAATACAGCAAGAACCTCGCCAACTTTTCCCCCACTCTGTTTGTCACAGAAAAATGAGAACTTAGGGCTTTCTTGCCTCAAGGGAACAGCAGGCCGCTATTGAAAAAGTCCAAGTCATAGCTGTCGGAAAAATGGTGGCGGTCACAATAAAATGCTGTGATAACAATAGGTTGCCTTGTTATGACTGCGGTTGGACAGGTGTTCTAAAACTTTACAGTCTTAAATCGGTAATTTCATGTGGGTGTGAAAAGAAGCAAACTGAGTTAAAAGTCGGGTCAATGGAAGAACTTGGAAAAGATCCGGAGTAAACCCCGCCCAAGTGGCAAGCTTGAGTTGTTCAGCATTTTTTAAAATGACTCTTTGTTCAGTTTCCAAAAAGAGATGGCTCGATAAACTTTCTTTCGGGCATTGATTACAAACAGCTCCCCCAGCATTCAGATCAAATCGAGTGGTTGGATCCAAAGGGCCCTCACATCGTGTGCATTTGTCCACTTGGGGGCTAAGGCCTAAAACTCCAAGAAGTTTCAGTTTAAAAACCAAAGTTAACAGCTCCAGGCGCTCCAGGTCGTTTTCTTGTTCAATCAGTGCAAGCGTTTGTCCCAGAAGGCTGTAGAGTTGTGGCATAGGTGTGGGCACATCTGCCAATTTCTTGATCCATTGCACTGCTTTTCCCGCAATCATCAATTTGTCCAAGTGCTCTCGAATGCCTGGAAAAGAGTTGATGACATCCAGTTCAAGAAGATACGGCCTGTCTTTTGGATCCCCTCTCAGAAAAATCTCATCGTGGCAGAAAAGATCCAGTCCCCCAACATATCTTTTTTTGCTTTTTCTGGCAGATTTGGCCAGAGTTGAAATCACTCCCCATTTTTGAGTCAGAAAACGGACATAACAATCAGCTTCTCCAAATTTTTCAACCGAAAGAACAATGGCCTTTGATGCATGTCTCATGATCTTCTAATGACAAAACAGCATGTTTTTCTTCGCAGGTTTTGCTGATGGAAGTCTTTTAAAGTGAAGGTAAAAGAAATAACCCAAGCAGTTGAACAAAATATTGTAAATCTGGATCAAAGTGCAAAGGGTACCCCCCAGCTCCGGATTGTTGATCCCCATCCACTTGAAAAGAGTAAAAAAAGCAACTTGTCCCGTCCCAATTCCACCAGGAAGTAAAGGAACAGCAGAAGCGGTAATCGCCAAGGGGACCACAACAAAGTATTGAATGAGAGACAATGGAGCTCCAAGAAGCTGTCCTTGCAAGGAATGAAAGTAAATCGAAGCCAGAATGGAGAGAGCTGATAATAAAATGGCCATTAAAATTTTTCTGGGTTGATTTCGATAGAGCATGGTGGCATCCAAAATTTTTGAGAGTTTTTCAGAGCGTCTCAAGTACTCGGTGCCCTTTTTTGTAAATCTAGTTTTGAACCCGGCAGAGAAAAAGAAGAAAGGCCCCACCAAAAAAGACAGAAGCGTGAAGCTCCAAAGGCAGATAGCAATCACTTTCAATTCGGGATGACCGTTCAACCAATGTGAAAAAAGAAGCAAAGTGAATGCGGCATAAAAAATAATGACAGACAACCCCAAAACCCGGTCCAGAAGAACCGTAAAAACAGCTTTGGTCCTTTTATTGGGCTCTTTTCCAGCAATGTACCAAGCTTTGATGAGGTCTCCTCCCACTGAGCCCGGCATGAAGGTATTGAAGAAATTTCCTATCATGGTCAATGAAAACAAATCTCGAAAAGACAATTGGAGTCCTTGGCCACGGACCAAAATCAACCAACGGGCAGTGCACAGAAGAGTGGAGGTCGCTAAAAAGACAAATGCAACGAGCAAGTTCAGCGGGTTTAAAATCAAGTTTCTGAGGAGTGAGAAATCGACCATTTTTCCATGGAGCACCCAAGCGACAAGGCCCAGCCCAACCGAGGTCTTTAAAACAAATTTAACTTTTGGGTTAAAAAGCATCATTTCCCTGCGTTTTCAACAAATTGACTTGAAAAACACCTGAGTCTAGAATTAGTTCTAGTTTCTCACAATAAAAAAGAGATAGAAAACGAATCTCTAGTGATTTCATAGATTTTTATCCCTGCAGGGAGCCAATCCAATGAGAATTTGTGTACTAGGTACGGGTTATGTGGGTTTAGTGGCTGGCGCATGCTTTTCTGACTCAGGCAATCATGTAATTTGTGTTGATTTGGACGCCGGCAAAATTGAAAAGCTTCAAGCGGGTGAGATACCTATTTATGAGCCGGGGCTGGATGAATTGGTATCCAGAAACAACAAGGCCCAGCGGCTTAAGTTTACAAACGACATTGCGGGCTCGATAGGCAAAAGTCAGGTTGTTTTTATTGCTGTTGGAACTCCAACCACTGAAAGTGGCGCTTTGGATTTAACCTACGTGCTTTCAGCAGCGAAAATGATTCGGGAAAATCTTAAGGGCAATGCCGTTGTGGTTCTCAAGAGCACTGTCCCAGTGGGAACGGCAGACAAAGTAAGAGAAGTTTTGAAGGGCGTAAGTTATCAAGTAGAAGTGGTTTCCAATCCCGAGTTCCTGAAAGAGGGGACCGCTGTAAATGATTTTATGAAGCCCGAGCGAGTAGTGGTTGGATGTCAATCGGAATGGGCCAAGCAAATCATGGCTGATTTGTATGCCCCTTACGTCAGGTCGGGGAATCCCATTTTCTTCATGGACAACCGGTCTGCGGAGCTCGCTAAATATGCGGCAAATGCTTTTCTTGCCACAAAAATTTCTTTTATCAATGAAATTGCCAATCTGTGTGAAAGGGTTGGGGGAAATATTCAGGAAGTTCGAAAGGTTTTGGTCACTGACAGCCGAATCGGGTCCAAATTTTTATATCCCGGGTGTGGATACGGGGGATCTTGCTTTCCAAAAGATGTTCAGGGCTTGATCTACTTGGGAAAAGAGTATGGTCTCGGACTTGATATGTTTCGTTCTGTCCATTCAGTGAATGAGAGACAAAAGCTGGTGCTTCTTGAGAAAATGAAAAAACATTTTGGAAACAATCTTGCTGGAAAAACTGTTGGCATCTGGGGCTTGGCTTTTAAACCGGAAACCGACGATATGAGGGAAGCGCCGGCAGTTCGATTGATTCAGGAGCTGTTGAAATCGGGCTGTAAAGTGAAGGCCTACGATCCTGTGGCTTTTCATGAGGCCAAAAAATATTTCAAAGATCAGATCGAATTGGTCGAGCAAGCTTATTCGGTTTTACCGGGTGCTGATACCTTGGCGATTCTCACGGAATGGAATGAGTTTAGGACTCCGGATTTCGAAGCTATCAAACGGGAACTGAAAAGCCCGGTAATTTTTGATGGCAGAAATCTCTACAACCGGGTCAGTCTTCAAAATCAAGGTTTCAAGTATTATTGCATCGGACAGGTTGATCCCGCATGAATAAAATCATTCCACAAAGCAGGTATTTGGTAACCGGCGGTGCTGGTTTTATCGGTTCTCACCTTTGCGAAGCTTTGATTGCCAAAGGTTGTGAAGTGGTGGCGGTCGATAATTTTGTAACAGGCCGACCGGAGAACGTGGGGGGACTCCTTGGAAACAAAAACTTCCAGCTTCTCGAGCAGGACATCGTCAATCCATTAAAACTGTCCGGGAATCTCGCTGGAATTTTTCATATGGCCAGTCCCGCAAGTCCGGTTGATTACATCAAGCTGCCCATTGAAACGCTTCATGTGGGCTCCATCGGTAGCGATAATATTCTTAAACTGGCTTTGGAGAAAAAGTGCCCGATTGTGGTTGCATCTACTTCAGAAGTTTACGGCGACCCTATTCAACACCCTCAGGAAGAAAGCTATTGGGGAAATGTTAACCCGATCGGACCGCGCGGGTGTTATGACGAATCCAAGAGGTATATGGAAGCGTTGACGATGGCTTACCATCGGGTCCACTCCCTGGAAACAAAGATAGTACGGATCTTCAACACCTATGGACCCCGGATGCGGGTGGACGATGGCCGTGTGGTTCCCAATTTTTGCATGCAAGCTTTGGTCAATGATCCTATGACCGTTTATGGAGATGGCTCCCAAACGAGAAGCTTCTGTTATGTTTCTGATCTTGTAGAGGGGTTGATGCGGGCTCTTCATAGTGATTACGGTCTGCCCATCAATCTGGGAAATCCCACCGAAATGACCATTCGGCAATTTGCCCAGAAGATTATTGATTTTTGTCACAGTCGGTCGATTATTGAGTATCGGCCGCTTCCTCAAGACGATCCAAAGACGCGCCGACCCGATATTCGCTTGGCGAAAAGGGTTTTGGATTGGACCCCCCAAGTAGATTTGGATAGCGGCCTTAAAAAAACAGTGGAGTTTTTTAAAAATAAATGCGCCAAGTAATTTTCTGATTTTGGGCAGCGCATCCATTTGATTTTTACCCTTCCATTGTTTGGTCCCATCGCCCCATGCTATAATTGAATTTGTTCCTGTCAGTTAAAAATCCAACATCAAAAATTCGGAAAAAAATCATGGATAAAAGAAAATCTCCCGGTAAGGGCGGAAAAGAGCGGATTATTGATCTTAATAGCTACCGGAAGAATAAAAACGAAGAGAAGCGCCGGGATTATGAACGCGTAATCTTTAATAGAGTCTTGGGTGTTTACAGCTTTGCGGAAAAAGATGGACTGACTCATGTGGAAGTAGTGGACGTCAGTTATTCCGGGCTCCGATTCAGAGAGGAACACCCCGAAAACCCCTTTAAAGTTGCACAAAAGATTGCTCTCCGTTTCTACTTTACGCCAAACACCTATCTACGGGTTGTTATTGAAGTCAAACGAGTCATTCCCTTCGAAGAGAATGGCCGCTCTGGTTTGGAGTATGGGTGCGAATTGGATAAGAATACGAAATCCTATGAAGTCATCAATCAGTTGGTGTCATTCATGTACAAGTATGCAGAAGTTTCTTGTCAGGACAGCCATCCACCCATGATCTGGTTTTAATTTTTTTCAGTCACGCCCAGCCAAGGGAAAGTCTTCGTAAGATCAAGATCATTGCAGTACGGGTAAAGAAACAAACCCAGTCTGAGAAAGTCCTCAGTCGAAATTCCGCCCTCCGGTACTTTAACTTCCACGCAGACATCCGCCCTTACCGGGAAAGTCAGCGTTCGACCAGCCTTTTTACTGGGAGAATTCGTTTGGGCTCCATTCCTCTGATTGGGAAGGGCTTGCTTTCTCTCCCATCCAAAAGGGTCCGAGCACCAAAAACGATAATCACTCAGAGCATCGAGAATCAATTGGGCAATGGAATCGAGTTGCGCCCCAGAGACCTCCGTCTGTCTGGACAAAATCAGATTTAAATTCTCCTGAATCCAACCAACCAGATCCTCTTCTTCATTGATGAAAGGAAAACACCACTGACAGGCTTTCAATCTGGCATCGATAACAGACGGATCTTCCGATCCGGTTTTTGCCGTAAACTCCAGAAACTTGAGAATCTCTTCCGTGTCCTTGATGAGAGAAAGTTGTTTTCCACCAGGAATTACCTTCATTTTGGCTTTGGAGCGCGAGCGACTCATGGTTTATTCCGATTCAGAAGAAGTCGAGCAAACTCCTGAAACCCCTTGCCCCCTTCCGATGTGGTTATATATTTGGGAGGACATTTCATTTGATTCAAAAAACGTGAAACATTCGCCACTCCGACACTGTTTTGAAAAAAACCAAACAACGGTTCGTCATTGGGAGAATCTCCCGTGTAGGCAATTGCATCAGGACCGATGGATAGAGGGGCCCCCAACGTTTTCAACCAAAACTGACAAGCAGTCAGCTTGGTATGTTGGCCAACCCAGTAATTAATGTGTATCGAGCTCAACTTTGCAGTGACTTCAGGCTGGTTTTCGAGAAAAGCCATTATCCATTCAGTTTGTTCAGGTTTCAAAAATGGAGGCTCCTCATTGAAATCCACAGCAAAATCAAAAAGGCGATAAGGCTGATCAGTTGCTAACTTGGCTTCGGGAACGTGGACCCTGATTTGATCAAACACTCTTTTTAAAATTTTTTTCTGGTCTTCCAAAGTGGAATCCTCGGCCAAACAGTGAGTCCGAATTTTTTTTCCTTCCCTCAACATGATTCCCGCCCCATTTTCAAAGATGAGGGCATCCAGTGGAACAAGCCTCATAAGGGAATCAGCCCAGCCCGCAGGTCTTCCGGAAACAATCACCACTTGAAAACCCTGCTCATGAAGATCATGAAGGGATCGGAGAGTGTCGGGCAGTAAAAGGGAATGATCCGTCAATGTATCATCCAGATCAGAAAACACTGCTTTAATTTTCTGCACTGGAAGTTGGTTAATCGGTAAGGGCTTCATTTGGATTCTTTCAAACCTAAAAAGGACACCAGTTTTCGAGGGTAGTCAGTGATAATCCCATCAACACCCATGGAAACCGCTTTTCGCCAATCGGATTCTTCATTCAGAGTCCACGGGTGGACTTCAACTCCCAATTTGTGGCATTCCTCAACCATGCCCGGAGTAACCAATGAAAAACGAGGAGAAGCTACTCGAACTCCCATGTTATGGGTAACTTTGCAAACAGATTCCGGCTTTTCAAAAAGCGCGGATAGTTGAAGCGAAGGCTCCAATTTTTTTGCTTCCATCAGGGTTCGGAAATCAAAGCTTTGGATCATGCTGTTTTCAAGTTGGTGGTATTTTCTCAGCAGGCGAATAATGGAATCAACAAATTTTCCGGGAGCAGGTTGAAATTGTTTAGCAGTCGCCGCCGTTTTTGTTTCGATATTAAATCGCACTTTCTTTTCAGGAGTTTTTTGCTTCCAAACCAAGACATCCTCCAAGGAGATGAATGTTTGTCCTGGTGCGGTTTTTTGGTCGGGAAAACTTGGATTGGGAACGCTTCCACAGTCATAACTTTTGAGTTCTTTGAAAGTGAGACTGGCGATCGGAATGCTGCGAGAAAGAGGTTTTTTGGCACGGTCCAAACACAGGTCCGGAGAAATGACCGGATCATGAGATAAAACAGGAACTCCATCTTTGGACAAAACCAAATCCAATTCCAGCCAGTTTGCTCCGGCTTCAAGTGCTTCTTCAAAGCCCGGAATGGAATTTTCAGGATGGGTCCCCCGGGATCCCCGGTGACCCTGGACTTGGGGGATTTTTCCGGTAGCTGTTATGCTTACAGGAGTGGAGTGGCAGCCCCCTAAATACATGCTCAGGACCAAGACAGGGATGAAAAAGTTCATAAAGTTTCCTGAAGGGACAAATCTTTTTGGGAGGAGTGTAGTTTTCGATAAAAGTCTTTGCTGTCAGAGGGACCCTCTCCAATTCCCGAAAGGACCTGTTCAATCATTTCTCTGATGAAAGCATTTTTAGGGAAAGCAAAGAGATGGCCTCGTCCAGAAGAATCAAAGAGCTTATGGCACCCCAGTAAAAGCCCCCATAATAAAAAGACTGTTCTGAGCGCTTCATCTTCATTTCTGGCTTTTAAATAGGGGGAGTGATGAACAAAAATTTTCAATTTATCCAAACTTGAGAGCGTGACACTCATGAGCCGGGTGAGGGTGGTTGCTTGAATTTGGACGTCTTTCATTCCTTTGTATGAGTACAAAAGCATATCGAAGTACTCGCCATAGGGGCCATAAAAAGAAAAAAAGGATTCTGCAATCTCGACTAAAATGTCCAAAACCTGAGTCCGGTTCTTTGCATTTTTAGCCTTTTTTAAGAGGACCTCTAGCTGCTTATCGTACTGTTCAGCCCCCTTGAGGGCCAACGACGCAAAAATATCCTCTTTGGATTGAAAGTACCGGTAAATCAGTCCTACGCTGATTTCCGCTTCTTTCGCCACGTCTTGAAGGGGGGTGTTTAAAAACCCTTTTCTTTCAAATAGCTGTCTTGCAGCCTCTAAAATATCGTTAGCCCTTTGCTTTTTTTCCCGTTCTTTCCGCTCTTTAATCCCCATTTTTTCCTCGCTAACCAGGGTCGGACTATGATAAATCGGCGCCTCAGTCTGATACAGAACAGGTAAGTCTGGCAAGCGCTGGTAATATTGAAAAAAAATGAACGGGGTTCAAAAATAAAATCCCATTCAGTAACCTGTTGAATTGACAGGATTTTTCTTTTATAAGATCCTAGTTGTAGCTGAGCGTTAGAAAAGCTGAGGTGAAGGAGAAAAAATGGATAAATCAGGCCCCAAGGACATCTTTCAAAAGTGCAGTAGTTTTGAAGAAGCCAATAAAGTTAGGCAGTTGGGGGTCTATCCATACTTTCGTTCCATAGAACAAACAAGCGGCAACGAAGTCATTTGTAACGGTCAGACCAAGATCATGATTGGCTCCAATAATTACTTGGGGCTCGCCCAAGATCCTCGAGTCATTGAAGCGGCTTGCGATGCAGCTAAAAAGTACGGTTCTGGATGTACGGGCTCCCGGTTTTTAAATGGCAACATTCGCTTGCACGAACAACTCGAAGAGGAATTGGCTCAATTCCTACAAAAAGAAGCGGTCCTTCTTTTCTCGACTGGTTTTTTTGTAAACCAAGGTGTTTTGGCGACCCTTCTTGAGGATGGCGATGCCATTCTTTGTGATCGGGAAAATCACGCCAGTATTTTGGATGGCTGCAAACAGTCGGCTGCTAAAACTATCCCCTTTGCGCACAACTCAGCAGATGCTCTGAGAAGGCGTTTGGAACGGCTTCCTGAAACTGCAGGCAAACTTCTCATCGTGGATGGTGTCTTCAGCATGTCTGGAGATATTGTGGATCTTCCAGCCATGACCAAAGTCGCAAAAGAATATGGATGCCGAGTGTATGTGGATGAAGCCCATGCCCTTGGAGTCTTGGGTCCAAAAGGCGAAGGGACCGTTCACCACTTCGGAATGAATCAAGACGTTGATCTCGTTATGGGAACATTCTCAAAAAGTTTGGGTTCCATGGGCGGCTTTATTGCGGGCCCCGAATATGTCGTGGATTATTTAAAACACAAAGCCCGTTGCTTTATGTTTACTGCTTCGTTGGCACCCGCAGTTGCTGGGGGAGTCCTTAAAGCACTTCAGATTTTGAAACAAGAGCCCGAGCTTATGGAGTCCCTCTGGAAAAACACTCGAAAAATGCATGAAGGGTTTAAAAGCTTGGGGTTTAGAATCGGGACGACTCAAACTCCGATTGTTCCCATTTTGATCGGCAGTGAAGTTAAGGCATTCATTTTCGCCCAAAAACTTTTTGAAGCCGGTATTTTCGCAACTCCAGCGGTCTTTCCAGCGGTTCGATATGGAGAAGCCATCATTCGCACAAGTTACATGGCGACCCACACTGACAAAGAATTGGACTACGTGCTGGAAACTTTCGCTCGTTTGGGCCGTGAACTCGGAGTTTTCGACGAAGCTGCCTATACGGGGGGTACGAAAAAGAATGGTTACGATTTTAGCAGCCACCAATTCCAGAACTCTGAAGGTGTTCGAGAGTCTTCCGGAACTCCTTGAACCGCAAGACCCTAATCTGGTCCCTCCCTTTCCTGGAAGTGTTTTAAAACTCATCGGGCCTAAATCTCCCTTTTTAAAAAAGGGAAAAGTGTGGCCTCTCTTGGCCTACAAGGGCAATCAACCTGTGGGACGTATCGCTGCCATTGTGAACGGGGCCCACAATGAATTTTACCAAGATAAAACGGGGTTTTTTGGGTTTTTCGATTTTGTTGATGATAAAGAGGTTGCTGAAAAGTTAATTCAAGAAGCCACTCGTATCTTAAAGAGAGAAGGGATGACTTCGCTGAGAGGCCCTTACAATCCCTCTGTAAATGATGAGTGTGGCTTGTTGGTGGACGGGTTTCAGAGTCCTCCGATGATCATGATGCCCTACAATCCCCCGTACTATGAAAAAATGTATGAAGAGCTGGGCCTTCGCCGCGTAAGAGACTTGTTTGCTTATTATCTGGGCGCTAATGCAATCGTGCCGGAAAAACTAAAGCGAGTAGCTGACCGGGTCCGAAAGAGGAGCGGGATCACATTCAGAAATATCGAGATAAGCCGTTTGGATGAGGAGCTTTGTGCGATAAAAGATTTATACAACAGCACCCTCAAAAGAAACTGGGGTTTTGTTCCCATAACTTTCGAGGATTTGAAGTTTGCGGCCGAAGACTTGAAGCAAATTCTTGACCCTGAATTTGTCATGATTGCTGAGAAAGAGGGGAAGCCTGTTGGATTTTCGATGCTCTTACCCAATATCAATGAGCTTCTTTTGAAAGCAAAAAACCGAAAAGGGCTTTTTCGAATTCTAAAGTTTGTCTGGCTTTTGAAGACAAAAACTCCCAAAGAAGCGAGGCTTGCAGTTCTGGGAGTGAAGCCTGAGTTTGAAAATTTGGGAATCCCAGCGGTTTTCTATTTTGAAAGTTTTGAGCGCGGAAAAAAGAAAATCATCGGAGGCGAGTTGTCTTGGATTGAAGAAACAAACATTCCCATGATCCGCAGTTTGGAGCTGATGGGCGCGGAGAAATATAAAACCTACCGGATTTTTGAGGCACCCTTATGAAAGTTCTTTTGACGGGAGCCAGTGGCTTTGTGGGAAGAAACCTTCTCTTGAATTGGCTTTCCCGGAAGCGGTACGAAAAAATCATTTTACCCGTTCGCAATTCAAAAAAACTAACAGACCAACTTAAAAGGGAAGGGATCTCTGACCTTTCTCTTTTGGAAATAGTCGATTCAAGCGCGCCTGATTGGAAAAGCTTGAGTGGTCTAAAAGTGGATCACTTGGTGCATGGGGCGGGTCTGCTTTTTGGTGGAAGCAAGCAAGAGTTTTTCCAAACTAACGTGGAAGGAACCTTGAATCTCTTCCAGCATGTGGATTTTGAAAGGGGAATTGTGCTTTCCTCCCAAGCTGCCAGCGGTCCCTGTGGTTCGGGCCAGACAAGGAAAACGGAAGAAGATGAAGACTGTCCTATTACTTGGTATGGCCAATCCAAATTGGAAATGGAAAAAAGTCTTCAGAGCAAATTCTCACAAAGAAATTATCTGTGCGTGCGGCCTCCCATGATTTTGGGGCCCAGAGATACAGCAACGTTGCCTCTTTTTAAAATGGTCAAAGGACGCTTGCTTTTCAAGCCGGGCTTGGCTCCCAAACATTACAGTTTCATTGGCGTTGAGGATTTGGTTCTCGCCATTAATCAGGCTTTGGAGAGCAAGGATTCTTTCAAAGAGTTCCCAAAAAGAGCTCTGTATGTGGCTTCACCGGAGGTCATTACGGATGAAGCTCTCATCCGAACGGCAGCTCAAGCTGCGCAGAAGCCCGGACTTCTCGTGAAAGTTCCCCAAGGGCTCTTGAAAGGCGTTTCCAAACTGATTGATTCTGTTCCTGCTTGGCGAAGAGCAGTTCCGTCGTTGGCTGGGGATCGGGCTTTGGAAATTTGGCCGGATCGCTGGGTGGTGTCCTCCCAACAGTTTAGCGATAAGTTTGCGTGGAAGCCTCAGAAAGGGCTTTTGACAAACATGGAAGAAGCTTACCAGTGGTATCTTAAAAATGGAGATCTTTAAGAAAGCTTTGTTACAATAACTCCATGGAACCCAGTGCCTTGGAAGTGATTCTCACCGGAAAAACCGAAAAGCATACCGTTGTTTTCAAAGACCTCACCAGAGTTCACCAGGAAGTGTTGGGCCCGCTCCAGCAAATGGCAAAACGGGCTCAAAATGCAGGATTTGAAATTCAAGTATGCAGCGGGTTTCGAAGCTTCGATCGACAAGTGGAGATCTGGAATAAAAAAGTATTGGCAAAAAAAGAGCTCAGCTCGAAAGAAAAAATTGAATCTATTTTGCGTTGGTCCGCACTTCCGGGGACAAGCCGCCACCATTGGGGAACTGACTTGGATATTATAGATGCCAAAGCCTTGAGGCCAGAAATGAAAGTTCAATTGATTCCTGAAGAGTTTCAATCTGGAGGGCCATTCTGCAAACTCCACGACTGGTTGGACAAAACCATGGAGGAGTTTGGATTTTATCGCCCTTACGAAACAGACCGTGGGGGAGTCAGCCCCGAGCGTTGGCACTTAAGTTATTTTCCAGTGGCGGAGAGGTACTTGCCTCTTTTGACTGAAGAGTTGGTTGGGAAAGTCATTCGGGAGAGTTCTCTGCTTTTAAAAGAAGAAGTTCTCACCGTTTTGCCGCAAATCCTGTCAAAGTATGTCCAAAACGTGGATCATCGGGAGTGTCCAAAAGTTTGACAGAGCACCGGTGTTGACCAAGCGTAAACAGCGGGCCCCGCTTTTGCAGCCTTTCAGGGGTATGAGGATATTACCAGCCCTAATCTCTCTGGTGCTACTTTCCGGGTGTGGCGTTCACGTCGGGAAAAACGATTTTAACTGGCGGGGAATGTGTACTTTGGCTTTAAGGGCTTCCGCGCGCATCCAAGTAAGCTCCAGTGCAGCAATCGATAAAACCCGAATTCAATTATGGGAGAGTTATAACGGTGGAGCTTTTGAAGAATCCAGTGAATCTCCAATACCAGATACTCAAAGTAACTCAGTTTCATGGTTTAGCTTCGATAACCGTCCTGGAACCCACGATTACAAAGTGGTCTATTTGAATCAGGAAACTCCTGCTCAACGGGTGATCCTTGGTTCTGAAGATTTTGGGGAGTGTGGTTTTCAAGGAGTCCCCGGTTTGCTCAATTTCAATCTCAACTAGCCCTGTCTAAACACCTCTCAAGCTATCTAAAACTTCGTCAATTTTTAAGTTGTGGAAATCATTGGACTCCTAAAAAAAGGGCCAAGCGCATTTCGGCACACACCGAAATTGCCGGGCTGGAATCCAGCCTGAAACGAATAAACCCTTGCTTGGCAGAATGCTTGCAACTCCTGCCCCTGAGCCGCTCTCTGGGTGGAGAGCTGATTCTGTAGTCTTTCGGTTTAAGGAGGGCTTCCAGAGTCTCTGTGCTCTTTTACATGTTGAGAGTTGGATTGTCGTTTTCGCGGAGAAGTCTGATGAAAAAGTTAGCGGTTCGTAAATCAGTTTTTGCAGTAGCCCTCAGTGCGGGAGTTATCCTTTCAGGGATTGCTCATGCTGAGAGTTATGATGACTATAATGCCGGGTTCAAAAAGGATTTGGGTAAAGTGGATGTGGCTCTCAAAGGGGCCAACCCAGCCAATACGGCAGACAGCCTGAGCGCTGCTGCCAGTGACCAGTTTAACCAACTCGGAGAGGAAGTTCTGACCGGTGCTAAAAAAGAACTCTTCCAAGAAGAACAGAAACTTCAAAACTGGAACAAGAAAATTAAAAAGACAAATGCCATGGGGCCTGCCATGGATGCTTTTGTTAAAAAAGCAATTACAGATCGGACTTTGAAGCTCGACCAAGCACAAGGGCTTGCCAGCCAGCTTTCTTCTTCCGGGGCGTTTATCAACCCTGCAGATTTCGATGTGAGTTCTTTGGCAAATTCCTGTCAAAATGGAGTCGATTTCAGCCCTTTGCTTCAAATGGCTCAAACCTTTGGAACAGACAAAGTTGATTACTTAAGAAGAAAAGCCCAGGCTTTGTTGGAAGAAAAAACAGAAGAAGCCAAAAATCTGGAGCGAAAAAAGATTTTGGATTTGATTTCCAATTTGAAAGAACTTAATGCCAAAAACGAAGAATTGGACGCTCAAACTCTTCAACCTGAAGAGCTTGAGAAATTGGATAGCTTGAATTCCATTGAGTCTCGTTTGGCTAAACTGAAACGAAAAAATCCTGAAGCCAAAGCTCAATTGAAAAAAGCCGAAGCAGATTTGGTCGACAAGTTTCAAGGGTTCACAGAGCAATTGTTCCAAATCCGTGACAACGATAGCCGGGTTCAACAATTGGGAGATGAGTTTGCCCGTGGTATCGAGCAGCAACAGCAATACATGATGATGGTTGCCCAGCAAGCCACTTCACAGTTGTTGCAGAATTGCGTGCAGGAAACTGATGGAATTTTCCAGGAAATCGACAACACTCGCAGAAATTTGATTGGCAAAGTAGGAAGCCGCGTAGCGGGTCTGGATGCGGTCGCTCAAGAGCAAAGAGCCAACAGCATGGGTTTCTTCCGCGGTGATTACACAACCTCTTGCCCTGATGTGGCCAGCACTCTTCAAGGCACGATTGGTGGTTTCTTTAATACAGATTTACCGAACCGTTTAAGAGCAGTCAGAAACACCAAAAATCCCAGCAAAATGCTAGTGGAAGCAGTTGGGGTGATGGATGCAGTGAGAAATATGCAAGCTCAATTAGGGCCTTCATTGCAGCCGCTGATGGAAGGGTGTGACACTGCCAGCAAGATTCGCCAGAGCTTGATTCAGAGATCACAACAAGCCGGCACCAATGGAGCCAATAGCAATGGTTTCAATAACGGTTTCAACAACGGACTCAATAGCTCGACGGTTCCAAGAAATTCAGGAACCTCCTTCGGGACGAGCCCGGTTGTACCAAACCACACATTCCGTCGGTAAAAGACGGCTCTGAGACAGAGCTTAAGTCCTTAAGTCGGCCCGCAGGGTTCTTCCCTCGGGCCGATTTTTTTTGATTGGATGAGCTTGTTTGACTGCCTCTGAGAGGGTTGATACGGTTAAACATCAGTATCAGCCCATTGGAGGTAGTACACCGTGTCAAGCATCGTGGCCCAGATAGAAAAAATTGGAGTAGTGGGTTCGGGAACCATGGGGAATGGGATTGCCCAAGTGGCCGCTACTGCAGGTTTCCAAGTTCTTCTCTTCGATATTTCCAAAGAACAACTCGATAGAGCGATCCAAACCATTTCAAAAAGCCTTTCGAAACTTTCGGAAAAGGGAAAGCTTAAAGAAAGTCCTGACTCGGTTTTAAAGAGACTCAGTCCCTCCACTCAATTGTCTGATTTGGGGAGCTGTCAATTTGTCATTGAAGCAGCTACGGAAAATCGAGAGATTAAATTCAAGCTGTTCTCTGATCTGGATCGCATTTTGGCGCCCGGAGTGGTGATTGCCACTAACACTTCATCTATTTCCGTAACAGAAGTAGCAAGCCATACGAAAAGAGCAGAGCTTGTGGCGGGAATGCACTTTATGAATCCCGTTCCTCTCATGACTTTGGTCGAAGGGATCCGCGGGCTTGCAACTAGCGATTCTTGTTTCCAAGTGGTTCGGACAGTGGCTGAAAAAATGGGTAAAGTGTTTATTGAAGCCAAAGATTCTCCTGGGTTTGCAGTGAATCGGGTTTTGATGCCTATGATCAATGAAGCATTCTTTGCTCTCCAAGAGGGGCTTGCTTCGGCTAAAGATATCGATATTGCCATGAAGTTGGGGTGTAATTTTCCCATGGGGCCTTTGGAACTGGCGGATTTTGTCGGGTTGGATGTTTGTCTTTTTGTGATGGAAGTGTTGCACCGGGATTTGGGAGATAGCAAGTACCGCCCAGCTCCTTTGCTTCGAAAATATGTTGAAGCAGGGTGGAAGGGGCGAAAAACCAACAGGGGGGTCTATGTTTATTGAAGGATTGCCTGAGTTAAATGTAGATAAAATTTCTGGAGCCAATGAAATCGAGCAGCAAGTCTCCGAGCTTGAAAAGCAACAGGCTCCATTGGTCGGGATCCATGCGTCTTTGGAGAGCTGGGATAAAATCGAAGCAGCGATTTGTTCTTTAAGGTCTGCCAATGTGTCTGCTCTCTTGGCACTTCAAAAATCCAATGAGTCTTTGGAAGATGATGAAATTTTGTATTTGTTTGGCGTTCTCAGAGACTGGGATCAGCTGACTCTTCAAAACTTTCTGGAGGTTTGCGGAGACTGGATTCCCCAAGAGTTTCAGGAAATTCTCAAAAACGAAGCTAAAATTGAACTGAAATGGGCAAAGGAGTGGTTAACGGCTGCTACGGATCAGCGGATTACCAAATACCCGGCCCTTCCTTGGAGAAGTTTCACCAGAAAAATCGTAGCTGAGAACTACCGGTTTGCAGTGAAGTTCTTGGAGTTGGCTGCAGCCCCGGCGACCCAAGAAAACTTGGCTGCTATCCACCAACATATTCGGCAGTTTATTGAAAACAAGAAGCAAGTGGTTTGCATTTTCCCTAAAAAATGGAAGCAAGGACAAACGGAGCACTAATGATCCGGGTATTGGTGGCAAAACCGGGGTTGGATGGGCATGATCGCGGAGCCAAAGTACTGGCTCACGCTTTACGGGACGCTGGAATGGAAGTGATATACACCGGGCTTCACCAGACCCCTCAAATGATCGTCAATACGGCCATTCAGGAAGATGTAAAAGTGATTTGCGTGAGCATTCTGTCTGGAGCGCACCAGAGAGTCTTTCCCGAAATCCTCAAATTGCTGAAGGAAAAAAAAGCCGAGGACATCTGTGTTCTCGGCGGAGGGGTGATTCCTGAAGCGGATGCGGCAGAACTCAAGAAAATCGGGGTCAAACAAGTTTTTACTGCAGCCAATTCCTTAAATGAGATCGTAAGTTTCATTAAAGCGCTTTGATGCTCTAATGTTTTTTGGCTTCTTCGAGCTTTTCGATAAGTCATTTATTGCTGAGTCGGCTTTTTCTTCTTTTCTTCGCCTCTTCGAACCGTTCTTTTTCTCCTGGAGTTTTAGGAGTGAATTTAGGAACAGGGGTGGGATCGCCATTATCATCGATGGCGACATAAGTTAAATAAGCGTGGGTTGCTTCATTCACAACGCCAGTGATGCTGTTTTCAGCTTCCACTAAAACTTCCACTTCAATCGACGTAGTCCCCGACCAAGTCACGCGCGCTCTTGTCAAAACCGTATTTCCAGTTTTGATGGGAACTATAAAGTGAAGAGAATCAATGCTGACAGTAACAACAGGCCGTTTGGCAAAGCGCATGGCAGCGATTGCTCCAGCAATATCAATCCAACTCATCACCACTCCACCGAAAATGGCTCCCAAAGCATTGGTGTGCTGGGGAAGAACCAATTCAGTCATGAGGACTGAGTAATCGTCCTTTTTGTTGGCTTCTTTGACCGGAGACATAGAGTTTTCCCCTTAGTTTTTGCGGCGGTTGATTTGGTAGTTCTTAACCAAGCCCAAGTGATCTTTGTAAGTTTTTGAAAAAAAGTGGGATCCATTATTGTCGCTGACAAAGTACAGATAATCACTCGTTTGTGGATTGAGAACTGCTTCAATGGCGTCTTTACCAGGGCTTGCAATGGGGCCAGGAGGAAGCCCGGAAATAGTATAAGTGTTGTACGGGGTCCACCTTTGAAGATCTGCTTTGGTAATATTGCCGTTGAAGTTTTCAATCCCATAGATAGTGGTGGGATCGCTCTGTAAACGCATGCCTTTTTTCAAGCGATTGAAGAAAACAGAAGCAATCAGTGGGCGCTCACTGGCTTTTCCGGTTTCTTTTTCAACGATGGACGCCAATGTTACGACTTTTTCAAGACTCATTCCTGATGCGGGTATTCGGCTCTTGAATCTTGCGTTGTACTCCTGAAAAAAACGGCTGACCATCGTATCCAAAATTTTGTCTTCCCCATCGAGCCGCGAAAAAAAGTAAGTATCCGGATAAAGGAACCCCTCCAAATGGGGAGTTGAGAGTTGGTATTTTTGAGCGGAATTCGGAGCCAGCGCCAGTTGGATAAATCGCTCGGGGCGAGCCAGTTGTTTTTCCTGGAGAAGGGCTGCTATTTGCCTGACATTCCAGCCCTCGGGCACTGTGACCGAATGAGTGATGGGCTCTGAAAGATAAAGGACTTTCAAAGTGTTCAAGAGGTTGGCCCCAACGCGAAACCGAAACTCTCCTGCGCGAACTTTTTTGCTTCCCCGGGTGAAACGGAGGAGATTCTGAAACACTACCGGGTGTTGCACCACTCCCTCTTTGGCCAAGAGCTCGGAAACTGCTTTCAAGGACAGTCCCCTGGGGATGATGACTTCTTTTGTCTCTGAGCTGGGGCTTCCCTGTAAAAGAAATAAGAACAGGCCCAAGCAACCCAAGCCCAAAACCAACGTGATGATCCCTAAAGTGGTCTTTAGAGAACCCCGTGTGTTTAATCTTGTTCCCACGAATTTGATTCCAGATCTCGATTGAACTTTAAACTGTCCAAGTAGCCTTGAAGAATAATACAAGCCGCTATTTGGTCGATTACTTTTTTTCTGCCTTTTCTCGACACATCAGCATCAATCAGAGTGCGCTCGGCTTGAGCTGTTGTGAACCGCTCATCCCATTCTATCACAGGAACCGAGAGCCCCTCTTGTAACGCTGCGATATATTTCCTTATGTTCAGCGCGTCTCTTCCTTCTTCCCCGAATTGGTTCAAGGGAAGACCCACCAATACTTTGGCCACCTGATGCTCTTCGACCAAGTTCTTTACCTTGCTGACCCACGGCTTTAATTGAGTTTCCTCAAGCGTCATCAGGGGACTTGCAAAAAGAAGGGTTTCATCCGAAAGGGCCACTCCTGTCCGTTTGGAACCAATATCGAGAGCCATAATTCGAGTACGGTTTTCCATTAGATCCATTCGGTAAGAGCTTTCGGAAATAGGGGTGCCTTCTCCATTTCAGGAGGGGAAATCAAACTGCTGACGGGATAAGTGCATTGGTAACCGGAAAAAGTGCCCATAGGTCGCATGTTCCCGCTTTTTCTCAATCCCAAAAAAGGCATTCTATAACTGACTTGGGTTGTTGGGAGGTTCCAATGGCAAAGCCCAACCCGGGCTTCTTGAACAAAAAATTCAAAGTTTTTTTGATTTGCAGAGAAGAAAGAAGCAACCAAACCAAATTGGGTTTGGTTGTTGATTTCCACAGCTTCATCAAGATCCGAGGCCGAGTAAAAAGCCACTTGAGGCCCGAAAAACTCAGAGTTTTGATAAACACTCTTGGGATCGGGCTTGGAGATTGAATAAACTGAGGGAGAAACGTAATAACCCTTTGGGCTTCTTTCCAGGGGTTTTCCACGCATAATTTCTTCACACCCTTCTCGAACTGCAATTCCTTGGTATCGAAGGTAATCATCAACCAAGCGGTCACTTACCAAGGGACCCATGAAAGGAGTGGGGCCCGTCGTCGATAAACCGTAGCCAATTGGAATTTTTTTGCAAAGAGCATGAAAGTCGTTGATCAGCCGGTCGTGAATCTTGTGATGGACAATGATCCGGCTTGTGTTGGTGTAACGTTGCCCGGAAGCGGAGAAAGCAGAGAGTAACAAGCTTTTTAATGTGCGGTCATAATCACAATCATCCCAGACAATCGAGGCGTTTTTTCCACCACTTTGTATGATTTGTATTTTCCAATAATCATTTAACAGCTGTTTTTTGATCGCAATGCTGGTTTCCGGAGTCCCGGTAAAAAACACGCCGTCCACATCTGGGTGTCCCGTCAAGCGCCTGGCGATGTCCCCGTCCCCTTGAAGAAAATTGAATGCCCCTGCTGGCAACCCTGCTTCGTGAATGCATTCAGCAATTGCTTGGCCCAGAGCAGGCGCAAATTTGGTGGTTTTGACCACAACCGCATTCCCATTCATTAGGGCAGGGATGAAATGGTGGTGAATGGAAACAAGAGGCATGACGGACTGGGAAACTACGGCAATCACACCCATTGGGAAGTACCTGACCACGCCGTCGATTCCTGGCTTGGCATCGGGAACCGGGGTCTCCAGAGTGGTTTGACTCCCCATTTGCAAGAAATGATCAATGACCATCAAGCAATCGGCAATTTCCTGCCTCGATTCCCAAATGGGTTTCCCAATCTCAAAGCTATCCAGCAGTGCCAACCGCTCCGCACGATTTGCCAAAATTTCCCGGTAACGGTTCAGATGCGTGTATCTCTCTGCTGCTGAAAGTCTTCGCAAAATACGAAAGCCTCTCTTCGCAGAATGAACCGCTTCATCCACATGGTGATTACAAAAGGGAAAGTCTTTGGATTTTTCATCCAAATTTCCGGGGTTTCGGCTTGGAAGCACCCCATTGGGATCAGACACCGGAACAAAATGCCCTCCGAAATAATTTCCCAAATAATTGCGTTCAACTGTCATGAATCCATTGGAAGAAGATAAACTTCTTCCCCTCCATTCAATTCGAGAAGTTCCAGCACTGTTTTGGGTAATTGTACCTTGCCCCGCGTGATTTCAAATGGTGATTGCATACAGCGGAACTCCGATTCTTTAAACAGGCAAACCAAAGCCCGGTCGGACGTGCGGCTTCTTAAGGGATCCCGATGGGCATGGTATTTCTTGGTCTGGCTGACCAAAGAAATTTTGTCAGTGTCCGCCCAGTAGTGTGGACCCCCATCAAACGGATCGATATGCTCTCGCCACTTAAAGCCGATTTTTTCAAGCATGTGTTTGACGGGTTCCGTATCCGGGCCGACTTTCCCGATGGCGTCTCTAGCCTCACCTGATAATAAAACTGTGTAAATATCCCCCTTGGGAAAAAGCGAAGTGATGAATTCTTTGTTCTTTCGGGACAGGAGATCTGCATCTTGATAAGAAAGATTGGTGAACCTTCTTCCCACTGCTTCCCAAAGCAAGCTTTCCCCATTTTCCGAGAGGGGGGGCATCAACTCGGAGAGAACCCGGTCCTTAAACCAACGGCGTTTCATTTTCATGAAAGAGAACCGGCAAAATGACAGGAGACGTCCCAACTTCAGCTTGTGTCCACGGTAGCTGGGATCAATAACGAGTCCCCCAATCTCCGTGGGACCATCCGAATCAAATTTAAGGCGAAGGACTTTGTGAATAAAACCAGCGTGTATGGTTTCACTGTATTTTTGCTTTTCAGTCAGCTCAAAATACATGTGAGGGCTGTCAGGACTGCCATGCCGGGCAATAATCATCGATGTCCCGATCACCCGGGAGTTCTTGTTGTCCACCAAAACAAAAATATATTCCCGTTCAAATTTGTCTTCTATGTTCCCGCTGAAAGAATCGACAGATTTTCTTATTTTTTCTTTCAGGATATCCCGGTTGTTTGGCAAGTTGATGAAGTAAACAAGTTCACTGAGTCTCTCTAAATCTTCCAGATCAGATTCCCGAACGCTTCGAATCAGAAAATCAAAATCCATCATGCGGCACCCACTGGCATTTTTAGCAATTGAGTGTAGAGGCGAGTGGCTACTTCCAGCTGCTTGAGAGAGTTGTATTCATTGGGCCGGTGAGCATTTCCAAAACTGATTCCAGGTCCAAAAACAATGGCACTGGCTCCATGAGCTTGGTAAATAGCAGCTTCTGTGGATGTGGCTTTGGTTTTAAGGACTGGTTTGACTCCACAAGCTTTAAGGGCCCTCGAAGCTTCCAAAAGAAAGCGGTTGCTCTTTTGCCCTTTCAGGGAAGCATCAGAAGTCACTTGAAGCACTCTAGCACCAAACTTTGAGAGCCCTTCACGAACTTTCTTTTCCAAGCGCTCGTGGTTCACATCAGGGAGTGTGCGTACGTCAAAAACAAACTCGATAAAATCAGAATGGGTAGTCGCTTGGTTCAAGCTTAAGCAGGAGGTGGAAGGTGAAAAACGGGGGTCTTTTCTTGCTTTAAAATCCCGCCGGAGTTCTTCCAAAAACTGAACCAGCTTGAAAATTTGTCGAGTGGTTTCGTTCTGATCAGAAACCAGAGTGGCTTCACAGCTATCGGGGATTTTGTTGAAATTGGTCCCAGACTTCAGATGGGTGATTCCATAGCCTCTTTTAAAAATATCTGTCAGTCCTTTGACGAGGGCATTTTCACCCAAGTCTGGAGTAGAGCTGTGCGCAGAAACCCCTTTCCATTTCTTGCTGGTGGTGCGGGATGTTTTGACGGCCTCAACCAAAGGGATGGCTACATTGAAAATCAGGTGACCCTTGTGTGCATAAATCAGTTCCAAGTTTGAGGGTTCGCCAACCAGAGCGAAGCGAGGTCTGAACTTTTTGAGTTTGAACAGCTCTTGAATTCCAATCAAGCCCCTCTCTTCACCGTAAGTGCCCACTAAGACAAGAGGTCTTTTCCAGGGTTTGGCCAAGCGGCATGCCCATAATTTGCAAAGAAAATCCAATTTAACATCTGCTGTTCCCAAACCGTAGATTCGGTCCCTCAATCGAGTGGCGAGGAACGGATCTCCCTTGGTTTTTGTCCATTGCGCGTAATCCCCAGGGTCGACTGTATCCAGATGGGTGTGGAGTGCTAGCGTATCTGGAGTATCCGGGGAATGGCTGTAGGCTAAAATATTCTTAAAACGCTTACCGTCTTCGACCAATGTTTGCTCTTCCACTTTCAAACCAGTCTCGGTGACCAAGGGGAGAAGAAAACGGACCAACTCCTCGTTACTTTTATAAGTAGTCGAATCAATGCGGATCATTTTCTCGATCCACTCTATGGGTGGAAGCTTCATGCCCGGTCCTTTAGTCTTTAAGAGCTCCGAAACAGTAGCTCTGAGGCTACACCGGTGTCAATGACAACACCCTCAAGAAACCGTCTAAAACAGAGTCGTAAGCATATGATATAATTCACAAAAAGCCAATAACTCTTGAGTTGAGCAGCTAGTTTTGCTAGAAAGGCGTCCTTTGGAAATTTGACCATTGAATTATCCGGGCTTTTTTAAAAAACCCAGATAATCCAGGGGTCATAAAGAACGAGGTTTCCTCTGGCTTCAACTGCCGATCAAAATAAGCTGGACGCTTTAAAAGAGCGGCTCATTCAAATCGAAAAGAATCTTGAGCACTCCTTCACCCAACGAGATCTTTTGTTGGAGGCGCTGATCCACTCCTCTTTTACAAACGAGCAGAAGGGGCAGGCAGATAACGAACGTCTTGAGTTTTTGGGTGATGCGGTGATTGGTCTCGTAATAGGGGAAGAACTGTGGAACCGGTTCCCAAATGCATCGGAGGGACAACTTTCCCGTTGGCGAAGTCAGTTGGTCAGTCGAAAGAGTTTGGCTGAGCTGTCAAAACAATGGGAAATGGGATCTTGGATTCTTTTGGGTAAAGGCGAAGAAAGAAGTGGTGGAGCCCGGAAAACCAGTATTTTGGCAGGGGTCTTCGAATCAGTAACTGGAGCTTTGTACTTGGATGGCGGTCTTGAAAAAGTTCGGGCCTTTTTGTTGAAAGTTTACAGGACCACTATTGACTCACTTTCTGTAGATGATGTTACTTACCGGAAGGAACTGGATCAGAAGACGTTCCTGCAAGAGTTAACCCAATCACGGCATGGAAGCACTCCCATTTATCGAGTGGTGGATGTTTGGGGAAGAGAACACGAAAAAAACTTTCGAGTGGAATTGGAAATAGCAGGTGAGATCGTTGCTCAAGGTGAGGGACGAAGCAAAAAAGAAGCGGAACAAAAAGCCGCCCAGTCTGCTCTGGAGAACTACGGATTATGAATTTGAAAAACGGTAAAAAACGCATCAGCGGCTTCATGGGAATCGTAGGTCCAACCAACTCTGGTAAATCCACACTTTTGAATGCTTTGGTAGGAAAAAAACTCAGCATTGTTTCTCAGAAAGTCCAGACTACATACCACGGGGTTAGCGGCATTTTGCATCTTGAATCGGGACAAGTGGTCTTTACGGACACTCCCGGCTATCAAAGACACCCTGACAGAGTGGCAAGGTTGCTTAATGACGTAGCCGACCAAAAAGCGGCGGGTTGTGATGCAGTCATGTGGGTTTTTGATGTTTCAAATCCCCGGCTGTTTCAACAGATCATGAAACTGAAAACGAAAATAACACAGCTTAAAGAACAGAGCTTGAGCTTCTGTGTTCTCAATAAAGTGGATAAAGTGGAAAAAACAACGCTTCTCCCGTTGATCCAATCCATTTGGGAACTGGGCATTTTCAAGGAAATCATTCCTGTCTCAGCAAAAAGAGGAAATGGAATGGATCGACTGATCGAAATCGCCAATCAAGCCCTGCCGGAAGGAGAGGAGCTCTTTCCCAAAACCGCAGTCAGCGATCGAAGTCCCCAATTTCACTTGGCCGAGTTCGTTCGGGAAAAAATTTACCAAGCAACTCATCAGGAAGTTCCTTATTCTTCATGGATAGAGATTGAGGAAGAGCAGGCTGTTGAAGACAGCGATGAAGCTCCAAAGGTTCCCACAGTACGGGCAGTGATTCATGTCGATTCCGAATCGAAAAAGGGAATTTTAATTGGAAAAAAAGGGGAGATGCTGAAAAAAATCGGAATCGAAGCGCGAAAAGAGATGGAATCGTTCCTGGGTAAAAAGATTTGTCTCAAATTACACGTTCATGTTCAGAAGAAGTGGAAAGAGGACTCTCGATTCGTAAACCGCTATTTGGAGTTGATTCCATGAAAACACTGGGTTTAATTGGTCGCCCCAATGTGGGAAAGTCGAGCCTGTTCAATTCCCTTCTGGGGTATCGCAGGACGATTGTGCTTGATCGTCCCGGTACCACCATGGATCTTGTTCGAGAAAAAGTGCGGTGGGCTCCCCTTGTACTTTTGGATAGCCAAGGCATTTTCGATGAAGGAGACTCAGAGGCTCTCCAGGAAATTTTAAAAACGGCGGATGCTTTTTTATTCGTAGTGGATGGACAATCTGGTTTAACCCCTTTCGATAAATGGCTGCATCACGAAATTCTGAAAACCAAAAAACGGATTCTTTTGGTTATCAACAAGTGTGAGAGCAAAAATGCCAGTCGCATGGAGGACTTTGCGGAGTTGGGTATTGAAGATGTTGTGGAAGTGTCAGCTGCCCATAGAATTGGCTTGGAAGATTTGAAAAACTGGTGCCTGAGAGAAGTGGGGATCCCAGCAGTCGAAATTGCCGAGAAGCCCGAAGTGATAAACGTTGCTTTGATCGGCAGGCCGAATGCCGGAAAATCCACTCTCATGAACAAGTTGTGTCGGCAGAGAGTGTCGAGAGTCAGCCCCATCCCGCACACGACACGGGATCCAGTCAGCTTTGAAATAGAAACAGAGGGTCGGGTTGTTCGCATTTTGGATACTGCAGGGATCCGTCGGCCTCGGAGCCAAAAAGAATCTTTGGAACAGTTTTCGATCCATGCTTCAACAAGAGCTTTGAAAGAAGCAGATGTAGTGTTTCTCCTGATTAATTGCGAGGAAGCCATCACAGATCAGGACATGCGCTTGTTGTCTCTATTGGAACGCGAAAAGAAACCTACTGTAGTTTTGTTGAACTTTTGGGACAAGTTGACTGGTGAGAGGCGCCGTCACTTTATCGAAGACTCTGATTTCGCCCGCTATTTGAGGCAGTTTAAAACTCAGCCCATTAGTGCAAAAACGGGTTGGAATATCAATCGGCTGATGCCTTGGGTGATAAAGCTCTACGATCAAGGACAAAAGAGGATTAAAACATCTGATCTGAATCGGTTTGTAAAAGAAGTGATTAGCCGCAATCCCCCACCAGCGGCCGGAAATGGAAATTTCAATATTCTTTATGCAAGCCAAGTGAGAACAAGCCCTCCCACTTTTATTTTTTTCATGAATCGAAAGGGAAATTTACCGGAAAGCTATCAGCGTTATTTGGAGAATCAGATCAAAACCAGATTGGGTTTTAGGAGCCAACCCATCCGCCTTAGGTTTAGAGCAGGCGAAGAAAAATCCCGGTAATACCAAATGCTTATACTGGCACCCGGCGTGACGCGCTGCCAAAAAATGTCTCTTGTTTTGCCCTCAGGCGATCCCTATAATGCGCCCAAGTTTAGACCCCTGAATCCAAGAGGAGCGCAGAACGTGTTGTTAAGAGGAGATTTTTGGAAGAGGCCCACCACACTAAAACCCTATGTTTTAAAAGTTAAAGAAGGTTTTCTTCTCGGACTGGCCATGGATCCTGAGAAAGGAGCCCCTTGTGCAAACTGCGTGTTTCTTTGGCTCAAGCAAAGAAAAATCCAAGTAGAGCATGCAACGCTTTCTGATCTGACGATTCGCCGTGATTTAATTGCGGATCTCCTTGCTGAAAACTCGGCCCATACCATCTATGAAATTTCCCAGGATGGAACTGCGATTCGAATGGAAGCTGTTGTGTTTCCCCACCCGCGCTGTGCTTGTGAAAAGCTTAATTACATTGCTCCGATTACGACCAGTAAAAATACAAACTATGCGTTTTCACCTCTCTATCAAATTTTTTGTACCCGCTTCGGAACTCCAGATGGAAACTTATGGCTGACCCGGGTAACTGGAGATTCTCCGTTAACTGAGCAGGAATTGACTGTATTTGCTGTCGAACGGGACAAAGAAGTGTCTCGAAAAAAAGCCATTGATGAGTGGATGAAGAAAGCAATCAGAGTAGATTTGCCCTCCCGGTTGCGTCGGGGCGAGCTCATCGCCTCTGAGTCTCTCCAAACCGGAGACGTTGAATTGGTTAAGCGTGATGAAGCTCAAGACTGTTTTTTGAATGCAATGGGAGCCGGCGCAAACCGCGAGGAAGCCACTCTGAACGCTCTGGTTGATCTTGCTAAGGCTTCAACTCTTCGAAGTTATTCCCAGTCGATGAAGAATCCCATGCTCATCGTGGGGGCAAACCAATACATTCGTTCAAAAACTCCGTTCTTTCTGTTGCAGCAATATGATCTCCATCTTTTGTTTTATCCGAATAGCACGCAGGCTTGGGTTGTAGGCATGGTTGCAGTATCCCGCCAGCGGACTGATGAAAAGCCCGTTTTTGTTTTCTCCGCCCATACCGACATTCAAGAAGCTCTCGACCAACTGTTTTTCAAAATATTGGAGGCACTAAAGCCTGAAGAGCAGATCGCGGGCTCCCCGGTTTTAAAGCGTGAAGAATCAGATTCCATTTCCGCTCAGCTGAACATGTGGTGGATCCACTGGATCTACCGATGTCCAAAAATCGCCATCAAAGATGTGCTGTCTCTTGAAGCCTATTCAAGGGACCTCAATCAATGGAAGGACTACTATCGAGATGGCCAAGAAAGAGTTTCCATTCTATCCGTGAACAATTCCTGTTTCCCCACTCAAATTAGAACCTTGGTAAAAGTGCAGATCCCTCTAAGAGACCGTATCAACAATGTGAGAAACATCAATGGAATCGGAACTTGGTCGGATTTCAGAGATGCTCTGGCTTGAGCCCAGTACTTTTTCCATTTGAGTTTTTATAGTCTCTCTTGAGAACTGAGACAGAGACACTTCTCTTGCTTTTGCACCCAAAAGGGAGATTTGCTCCCGATGATCATGGAGGTGAAGAAGGGTTTTGCTCAGGCCTTCGATATCATTTTGTTTGACCAACAATCCGTTTATTCCTGAGCGGATGATATCGGTAGCCCCACCGCAATCATAAGCGATGCTGGGAACACCCAGGGCCCCTGCTTCAACATAGACAATGCCGAAGCCTTCACCCCGCCAGCGACCCTCCCAGCAGCCAAATCGAGAGGGCATGATAAAAACATCACAGTCTCTGTACAGCTGCTCCAATTCCTCCCGACAGCTGAGCTTATCCAAAAAAGTCACATGTTCTTGCAGTCCAAAATAAAACACCATTTTTTCCAATCGAGATCGATCCGCGCCATACCCTTGAATGGTGTAGTGAGGGATAGCATCTCTTCTATGCTCCTTGATCGAGTTCATGGCTGAGAGAACATGATCATGCCCTTTATAACGTTCATTTGGATCCAATCGGGAAACGGTCAGGAGCTTCAGAGGTTCCCGGGTATCTGAAGAATAAGTTTTTGCCGGTTTTTTCCCAAACTCGGGCTGCAGGCAGGGATGAACAATTTCAATTTTGCCGTGAGGGAACCCTCTGGCTACCAAAATGTTTTTGGTCCAGTGGGAGATCGAAATGATTTTATCGCAGGTTCGAAGCGCCCACTCATAGGGAATCCCCACACTTCCCCAAACTTCCAACCCGTAAGCGATTGTCCAGTAGGGGACTTTGAGAATTTTGGAAAGAGCAAACCCCAACGGCGCCAAGGAGATATGTCCTGTTAAAATCAAATCCGGTTTGAAATCCCGGCCTTTTTGAAGTGCGGTGGAGAGAAAAGCAGGGGAAAAACGGTTCTCGAGCTTTTTCCACAGACCCTGTTTGGTAAAAGGGATAGGGATAACTTCATAGGAAGTGTCAGTCAGACTGAACGTCCCTGCACGTTGAGGCACCAAAGTTGCCACTTCAGACGGCCCTAGAATGTCAGAAGCCAATGTCAAAAAATCATGAAGGTAATATTCAATCCCACCGTACGACTCAAAAATGGAAGACTGTTGAAGACAGAGAATCCGCATCCCCTAAGGGTAACGTGTTAGGCCTTGAAAAACAAACTAGTCTTTGGTCTAGTGGAGCCATGTTTGATGACATCCAATATCCAGAAATCGACCCCAACAAGAAAAATGCCGTACAGTTATGGGACGAACGGTATCAAAAACCTGAGTATCTTTTTGGAAAAGAGCCCTCGGACTTTTTGAAAACCTTTATCGGGAGTCTTTCCAAGGGGGCTGCTTTGGATGTTGCCATGGGTGAGGGCCGAAATTCCGTTTTTTTAGCTGAGAAGGGCTTTAAAGTGGAGGGCTTGGATTGCTCCGCGAAAGCGATTGAGAAAGCAAAAAAATTAGCTACCGAAAAAAAAGTGTCAGTGGATGCTAAAGTGCAAAATTTGGATTTCTATCTGATGCCTCTCATGAAATTCAATACGATAGTGATGGCTTACTATAGGCCCGCCACACGGTTTTTCAGTGAGCTAAAGAGAGGGTTGGTAGCTGGGGGGACCGTTCTTATCGAAGGGTACACAGTGGATCATTTTAAGAAAAACCAAAATAATCCCTACCTCGATCTGGATCAATGTTTCAAACCCAACGAATTATTGTCTCATCTGAAGGACCTTCAAGTGCTCTATTATAAAGAGATGGTCGAAGGGAACTCTCATCTTGTGTATGCCATCGCGCAAAAGAATCAAAAATAGGCTGCGCTGGGTTCTGTATTTGAACGATAGCGTCATGAATTTTTAACAAAATCAGGCTAGATTTCCTCTCAAACTAAAGAACTTCCTTGGAGGGTAGTTATGTTAAAAGCTTTTTCCAGATTTGCATTGTTGGTGGTGGGTTTCCAAGCTTATGCGGGATTAACACCCTTTCAAACTCTTCAGGATGATTTTCAAAAAGCGGGCGTTCCTTCGCCAAAAGGGGAATTGGGGTATTGGGCTGGGCACTGTATCCACTCTCACGATCCCGAAACGCGTTGGCCCGCTGTTTATGTCCATAAAGCGATTTTAGAGGGTGCCTCCAATGTAGAAAAAATCAGCCAAACCTATTTTTGGGAAAAACGAAACCAACCCGACTTCTTCATGAATTTTTCAGCTCAGCAGATCAATCAGTACGGCCCTTATGCAAATTGGACTCAAAAAGAACAGTGGACTCCGGCTATGATTGTGGGCGATTCATTGACCAATACGTTTGAACTGTCGAATGGAGGGACCATTATCCGTTCGGTTCGTATTGTCGAGACTGAGTTTACCCAAATGTATTTGATGCAAGTGGCTCGTCGTACTGCGAAGGGAACCGAAAACATCTCTTACTGTTCCTTTAGCAAAGAATTGGAAAAAGTTACCCCGGATCAAAACACCCCTACTTTTTTGATTCACACTGGGGCTTTGGTAAATACTTTTGCGGAAATCAAATTACCCGTTCAAAACAGGCCCATGAGATCACTGATTATTCGAAAGAGAAATGGAGAAGCGGTAACCCTTTCTAAAATCGAATTGATACAAGATAACGGCAAAGTCATGTATTTCGAGCCGACCTCCTTTGAAAAAGGAGATTCGATTGCTTTAAAAACCGAATATGGCTATGCCTTCAGAGCTGTTGCGATCCGTTTTTATGTCATGGGGTTTGCCAGTGATTTGGAAATCTACGGCTCGCAAAACTATTGAGTTACATTCCCATTCCGCCATCAACGGGTAGAACCTGTCCGGTAATGTAGTTTGCTTTGGAAGAAGCCAGGAAAACTACCGCATCGGCTATTTCCTCCGGCTTTCCCACCCGTCCCAGAGGGATGGAAGTAAGAATGCCCTCTTTTTGTTCAGGGGTGAGAACGCCGGTCATGTCGGTCTCTATGTAACCCGGTGCTATGGCATTCACCCGGATATTTCTTGAGGCCAATTCTTTAGCCATGGATTTTGTGAGTCCGATTAGACCCGCTTTTGCTGCACAATAAGCAGATTGTCCCGGATTCCCGGTAAGGCCTACAATCGAGCTCATATGAATGATCGAACCTCTGCGTTCTTTCATCATGGAGCGAATGACTGCTTGAGAGGTCACAAAAGCTCCACGTAAATTCGTATTTATTACTGAATCCCAATCAGAAAGTGGAAAACGCATCATCAAACCATCGCAAGTAATCCCTGCATTGTTGACTAGAATGGAGATGAGCTTTTTTTCCTTCAGCAGTGCTTGGAGAGCCTCTTGAGTTTCAGTGGGATTGCCGATGTCGAATTTAAGCGTCGAAGCAGAGCCCCCGAAAGATTTGATCTCATCACATACTTTCATGGCCGCAGCTTCGTTGGAAACATAATTAACAATGACTTCGGCTCCTTCGCGAGCCAAAGCAATTGAGCAGGCTCTTCCAATTCCCCTTGAGCCTCCGGTTATTAAAGCAATTTCTCCCTTGAGTAACATCAGTGTGACTCCTTTAAAACAGTTTCCAATTTTTTAAAGTCTTCGAATGAATCAATCGTATGTGTGATTGCTCCATCGACAATTCTTTTAACCAGACCCGTCAAAACGCGGCTCGGTCCCAACTCGATATATTGTTTGATTCCATGGCGTTCAAGAGTCTGGACACAAGAGGTCCAGAGGACGGGGTGATCAATTTGATCTCTCAAAACCATGGTCAAATTCCCGGAGCTTCTTAATTGGGAGTCTAGGTTTGAAACGATCGGAAATCGGGGATCTTTCCACTCGATTTTTTCCAAATAGGGCAAAAAGTTTTGGGCAGTGGGGGTCATCAACGGACAATGAAAGGGGGCACTCACGTTAAGCGGGATCAATTTTCTAGCTTTCCAATTGGGGCGGTTTGGGTCGCTTGCCAAAGTACCGAATCGATCCACCGCATTCGCATGACCAGCGATAACCACTTGGGAAGGGGCATTGAAATTCGCAGGCACAACCAGCGAAGAGTCCCCCGAGCTGGCTGCTTGGCAGATCTCTTTTATGCTGGAGTCTTCAAGTCCAATAACGGCTGTCATTTTTCCCACACCTTGGGGAACCGCCTCCTGCATCAATTCCCCGCGCTTTCGAACCAGTGTGATTGCCTCTGACAGCGAAAGTGCCTCCGCTGCAGTCAAAGCCGAATATTCCCCTAGAGAATGTCCCGCTGCAGCTGCAGGGCGAAAGCCCAGATCCTTCTTTAAGACTTGAAACCAAGAAAAAGAAGTAACCAAAATGGCTGGCTGGGCATTTTTTGTGAGTTGGAGTTCTTCAGAGGGACCTTCTTCACAGAGCTTCAGAAGATTTGTTTTCAACAGATCATTGGCTTCCTCAAAAAAAACCTTAACCCATGGAAACTGGTCTCTAAGAACTTTGGACATTCCGGGATATTGAGACCCTTGTCCCGGAAACAAAGCTGCAAAAGAAGAATCGACCGACATACTTTCTCCCAATTAAATTTGAATCAGTCCGCTGGCCCAAGTAACTCCCCCACCGAAAGTGGTGAGAAGGACTTTGTCTCCACTCTTGACAGCACCATTCTGTAGAGCTTCATCCAAACAAACGGGCAGAGTGGCGGCTGAGGTATTGCCATACCTGTCCAAGTTGATCCATGTTTTTTCACGGGGCACTTTCAAGCTCTTCATGCACATTTCCAAGATCCTCATGTTGGCTTGATGAAATATAAAAAAATTGACGTCTTCCGGTTTCAGTTTGTTTTCTTCAAGAAGTGCCAAAGAGGAATCAATCATGTTCCTGACCGCCAATTTAAAAACTTCCTGCCCTTGCATATGGATTGAATGTTCCCGGTGTTGGTATTCGGGCGAATAGTGCGGAATCTTCGAACCGCCATGGGGAATTTTTAGAATATCCCCTTTGGTTCCGTCGGAATAAAGTTTGGTTCCCAAAATGGCGTGTTTTGGATCCTGAGAGCGAGTGATAATTGCAGCCCCGGCTCCGTCTCCAAACAAAACACAGGTTCCTCGATCCTGCCAATTGATCAAAGTAGACAAAGTCTCGGCGCCGATTACCAAAGCGTTTGTTATGGCACCCGTGCGAATAAACTGGTCAGCAATTGACAACCCATACAAAAAACCGGAGCAAGCAGCTTGAAGGTCAAATGAGAATGCTTTTGTAGCGCCCAAAGCAGCTTGAACAAGATTGGCCGTGGTTGGCATCACGCTATCCGAAGTAACGGTTCCCACCACAATCATATCGAGCTGTTCGGCCGTAATGCCCGCTTTTTCCAAAGCTCGCTTGGCCGCTCCAGTAGCCAGCGTGCTGGTGGATTCTCCTTTTTTTAAGTTGGCAATTCTTCGGGTTTCAATTCCCGTCCGGGTGCGAATCCACTCATCAGAAGTTTCGACAAAGGTCTCAAAATCCGCATTGGTCATCACTTTTTCAGGGAACTGGGATCCGGTACCAATTAATTTTGAAAAATAGTTCATGGGTTTGTCGTGGGTAGAGGTTTTTCCAGTTGGGACCTGATGTGCCCAATCAGATTTTGCTTCGAAGCAACAGCGGCAGCCAAGATTCCATTACAAATGGCTTTTTCTTTTGATTTACCATGCCCGATAAAAACAATCCCATCGCTGCCTAAAAGAGGAGCAGCACCATGGGCTTGGTAGTGAAACTGGTCTTTGAATTTCTTGATTAATTGGCGCATTAAAACAAGCCCCACCAAACTTTTTATGTCCTTTCGGATGGCTCTTCTAAACCACAAAACGATCATATTAGCGAAACCTTCGACCACTTTCAAAGTGACATTTCCAACAAAACCATCGCAAACAACCAAATCGACGGTGTGATTGAAAACATCATAGCCTTCCACGTATCCCAAGTAATTTGGGAAAGAAACTTGCTTCAACAGTTCGTGGGTGTTTCGGGTCAGGTCATTGCCTTTGTGGCTCTCCGTGCCGTTGGAGAGTAAACCGACGCGTGGTGATTTTATTTTCTCGATGGATTCCAAGTAGACTTTTCCCATTTCCGCAAAACGAACCAACTGGAGGGGTTTGCAATCTACATTCGCTCCAGCATCCAAAAGAAAAACGAAACCAGAATGGGTGGGAACTTTAACAATAATGGCAGGTCGTTCGATGTCGGGAAGCCTGCCCAACTCTCTCACGGAAGCAACCATGATAGCCCCACTGTTTCCCATGGAAACAAAAGCATCCGCTTTTTTGTCTTTAAGAAGCCTGAGACCGACGTGGATACTCGAGTTGGTTTTTGATCTAGCCGCCACTGAAGCTGAGTCATTCATTCCAATCACTTCGTTGCAGGCAATGATAGCCAAGCGTGATTGAGCACTCTTTAGAAGATTCTTGTAGCGCTTCTTTCTCATGAGAGAAGACAAAGCACTTTCGTCACCCACCAAAACGAGGTTCAGGTCTTGCGATTGTGAAAGGGCCAATAAGGCTCCGTGGAAATTGACCTCGGGACCGTAATCGCCACCCATGGCATCTAGAACTACTCTCACGCCATTTTCGAAATGGCCCATGATCTCTCTAGTCTTCTAGAGGAAGAATGAGTTTGCCTTTGTATCTGTTGCAACTAGGGCAAACGCGGTGAGGGAGCGTTGGTTCTCCACAATCAGGGCATTTAGACAACGAAGTTTTCTTTAATGCCAAATGAGAACGTCGCTTTCCTCTTTTACTATGAGAAGTGCGTTTTTTGGGTACTGCCACGGTATCCTCCGATTTAAAGTGTGACTGTTTTTAGAACCGAGAAGGGGTTAACCTTCGGAATATGAGCACACGTACATTCCTGACGGTTCAAATTTTTTCCACAATGTTGGCAAATCCCTTTGCAGTTATCCTGACAAAGCGCTCTGAAAGGGAGGCTCAACACAAACTGTTCGTGAAGGACAGGTTTTAAATCGAGTTCATTTCCCTCGAAATAAAAAACGTCCAAATCATCATTCTCTTCTGCTTTCTGGGAATTATGATGTGCCAAAGAGAGCTGAAAATCATAATCAACGTTCGAAGAAAAAGCCTCAGCACATCTGGAACAATCTTGTTCAACTGACCAGTTGAGATGGCCCTGCAAGTAGTAATCAGGTTCGTGTTTGTGCAGAACCCCTTTGAACTTCAGAGGACTTAGAAATTTGAAGCCTTCTGTTGCCAGTTCTTTGGCAACTGCTTTCAGATCCGAGTCCTTCTCAGAATCAAAAGAAAGGGGGTTTTCCCCCGCTTTTAGCTGTGAAATCACCAACTTCATAAAGGCCCAGAAGCTACCATATTTCCCTCTAAATGGGATAACGAAATGGGACAGCTAAAAAAGCCAATAATAATCAGCCCTTAAGAAGCTTAAAGAACTCGGTTCTAGTTTCCTGTTTCTGAAAAACCCCCCGGAGTGAGCTTGTCTGGGCGAAAGCATTCTGCTTTTCCACCCCGCGCATCATCATACAAAGGTGGCTGGCTTCAATAACAACCCCGACCCCTTGAGGATTTAAATGTTTCATCAAGCAATCGGATATCTGGCTGGTTAAACGCTCTTGAACTTGAAGCCGGCGGGCAAATGCATCCACAATGCGGGGGATCTTTGAGAGTCCAATGACTTTTCCGCTAGGGATGTACCCCACGTGGCACTTGCCAAAAAAGGGAAGCAAATGATGCTCACAGAGGCTGTAAAGTTCAATGTCCTTAACGATGACCATTTCGGAATAGGGGGCATCGAAAAGAGCCCCATTAATAATGGTGTCGGGATCCTTTGAGTAGCCATGGGTCAGAAAATCAAAGGCCTTAAGAAACCGATAAGGGGTCTTCTGAAGTCCGTCCCGGTTGGGATCCTCTCCTATGGAAGTCAGCAGCTCTTTCAAGTTCTCCAGCAATTGGGGATTGTGTTGAAGTTCTCTAGTAAACATGGGGAATACACTCCTTAACTATTAGACAGCTGTGTAACAAAACGCGCTCTTTGGGAAACTAAACCGAATTACCGGGCCGATCAACTGTTTCCGGATTAAGAAAAGGACGTTCCCGGGCTTTGGTTTGTCTCCACGGTGAAATTTTTTATACAGTCAAAATCCCATGTAAAGACAGCGATTTGAAGAAAAGAAGAGATCTTGATTGAACTAATTTTAAACGGTTTTGAAATCAGGGGTTCACGCAGAACCGGGTCTTCTCGCCATTATTTAGCCAAATCGACGGAATAGATAAGGGGCTTGGGTCCAGTGGCACACCCCTTGCTCATGTCTGCTGTGAGCGGGAACCTCTGCTCTTAGCGTGTGCTAAGTGTGAGGGGGCCTGAAATTTTATAAAGCGAGTTGTAGTTGTATGTCTGTTTTTGTGAAGGAGAAGCGGAAAATGAAATCGAACAAAAATAATCGTAAGGCTCAGTTTGGACGTATCGGAGTCGTTTCTTTGATGGCTCTGAGTTTATCCTCACAAAGTCTCTATGCTTTGGACCTCTGGTATATCAGTGGCCCGAAGAAAGACATTAAACTTGAAAGCCTTCTGGAATCTGACAAAACAGAAGCCGTCGATTGGCTGACCAAGCTTGAAATTTCCAAGTTTGTGGAAAAATTCGGTTCTCAACCGATTCAATTTGTAGAAGGGCTTCAAGAAGCTTTTAAAAAGAACAGCTCCGTTGCTGATTTTAAAGACAAGTTAAAAGACGGATTCAAAGCTTTGGATGCTTCCAAGTTTGGTGGAGATGCCCAAAAAGAAGCTCTCTTGAGAATCTTTGAAAGAGCTGCCAAAGCAGAAATTACTTCTGATGAGTTCCTTGAACTGTCCTTGGCCTCTCAAAAAGACAGGCAGGCTCTGAACGTGACTTTGAGTCAGCCCAAGAAAGTCAATGAAAAAACAGTTGGCGAACAAACAGATAAAGATGATGAATTCCAAGCCTTGTGCGAAAGCTTGAAAAAGCAGCAAAAAGATCAAATCGCAGCTTTGGAAAAAACCCAAAAAGATCTTTTGGACAAACTGAACAAAGACGGCGAAGCAAAGCGCTTGGCAGATCAAGCCAGACTTGCTGACTTGGAAAGAAAATTGGTGGAAGCTCAAGCTCAAGCAACTGCTGCTTCAGAGCAGGGCAAAGATGTTGACTTGGCTGCTCTAGCTAGAAAAGAGCAAGAAAAAGATGCTTCTGATGTTCTGAATGGTTTGCTTGGAAACTTGGTTCAAGATCAAAACAAACGCAATGCTGAAGAAGAAGTGGCTCCTGCACAGAACAGCAACCAGCAGCCTTTCTTTCCGCAACAAGCTCGCGTGAGCCCGAACAACTTGAACAACTTCAATCAACCTTTGCCGAACGCGAACAACTTCCCGTTCTTCCCGCTGCAAAACAGCTCGGGAATCCAGGTCCCTGTTACTTATGACCTTGGAGTATCGGGTGGACGTCCGGAGTTGGCTGATGCGCAAGAAATCTTGTCAGCAAATGAAATGCGGCAGCCAGTTGCCTCATCGATTAGCCCAATGGCTACGATTCAGGACTTGGTAGTCGCTAAGGCCCGGGTCGCTTCGGATGTGAAGCGCACTCAAGTGGCTCTGCAGAATGCCAAAGACAAAGCTTCCCAGCTTGATGAAAAGTTGGAAGAGCTGAAAGAAGGCGGTCGTGCAGCATTGAGCCCTTCAGTGAAACAACGTTTGGCTCAGCTGAAGCAAGCTGTTGATACGAAGACAAACTACCTCAATCAGCAACGACAAATGTTGCAGATGATGTCTCCGGATCAAAGAGATCAGCTCAACAATGTGCTGATGCAAGCTCAAATGGACTTGAACAATGCTGAGCAACAGTACAACCAGTACAATGCTCAAGTAGAAACTGTGATTGAGCAAGCTAATGGTCAAATCAAGGCCTTGGCTAAACAAAGAGATCAGCTCAACTCTGCAGCTAATAAACTGCAATCTCAGATGAGCAGCTTGAAAGAAGATGAAACTGCGGTCACGCAACTCATCAACAATCAAATGCAAGCTCAAATGCAGATGATGAATGCTGGAGCAGGAACTCCAAACATCAACCGCATTCAAAACCGAGGAGCTTCTCGAAGTCCGGTTAGAGCTGCAATCTCTGGTGCTAATGGAAACTACGTTAGACCAGCTCTTGCAAAGTAAGAACTTGCTTCGCCCCTGATAGGAGAAGCATTGGGTCCGTAGGACCTTGAACAGGACAGAGAGTAGGAGTGGAGTGGGGCTCTACCGAAGTGGTGCGGTAGCGGAAGTTGAAGTGGAGTAGAGCCAAAGGTCCTGGACTGACCCAAGCCTGGAAGAGGGCGGTAGAAACAACTCGCAAAGTAGAAGTTTTGGCCCTGCCAGATAAGATCTGGCGGGGCCAAATTGTTTTCATAATATTAAGTACTTACCAATTCCGAATGGCCGTTTGACTCTGTGCGTAGATAAGCGTTATACTTAAAAGGCACAGGTGCCCTATAGAACTGTGGGAGGTATCGAATGAAAAAGGGTCGCCATCCACGTGCAGCGCGCTTCGGACCCGTAAAAGGGGACGCTCCGGAGACTTTTTTTCGACTTTGCCACCATTGTCTTTTCTTAAATGAGTCTGAGTTCGAAATCACCAAATGCCAGAAATGCGAGCTTAAGTTCACCCCAGTGAATAAAGAGGGTTTTCCGCTGGTTTCGGAAGAGCAAGTCTTTGACCAGGTGATGGAAGAAGATGAAGAGGAAAATGAAGAGCCTCAGGAGACCGCGCCCCCCAGAAAAAAAAGCTCGCTGACTGGATTGAACGTCAAATGGTAGGCCTATCCATTGAGAAAGACTCGAACAAAGAAGCCATTATTGCTTTGGCTTAAACTTCCCAGCTGGAGCTGATTAAGCTCAACAGGATTTAATTTCGTAACATGGCCGTGCTTGATTGGGTTGTAAATTTCTCCGATTAAGGTCGCTTGGATTTTGCTCCCATTAAAACGGGTAAAATAGATTTGTTTGGGTAAAAATTTGTTCTTTTCAAAAAGGTTGAGAACTTCATTCAACCAAAGAGTTAAGAGAGTTTCTCTGGAGTTTGACTCAACAGAGATTTCAAATCGATTGCTACCCTGAATCAAATTTAATTTAACCAATTGATCAGTCATCGCCAAAGCAGAGTCAATGTAAAGCCGTTCCAAGGACGGGGCTTCCAGTTGAAATCCTCTGTCTTTTTTTTGATTGATCGATTGGTAATCTATGGCTCGTTCCGGCATCTGTCCCCCTCAAAACCAGACCCTATTATAAACAAAAAAACGGCCAGTGGTTAATGCCACTGGCCGTCTTCATGAACCGGGACCTAAAAGAGGGAGACTCTTTAGAACGTCCCGTCAGGTTTTCGGGCAATTTTACGTTTGTCGAGGTTGTATTTCTCGACTTTGTTAATCAAGCCCGCTCTTGAAATCCCCAGTTCCTTTGCGAGCCTTGACTTGTTCCAACCCGTCCGTTTCAACCCCTCCCGAATCATCTCTCTTTCAAGCTCCTCGAGAGCATCCCGGAGTTTCCCTTGAATCCGAACCCCTTGGACTTTGTTTCGTTCTCCGAAGTCCCGGATTCTGGCTGACAACATATCGATAGTGATTTTACCTTCTGGGCCCGCCAGTACTGTGACGCGCTCCATTTCATTTTCCAACTCCCGGATGTTTCCTGGCCAGGGGTAATCAAATATTTTTTCCAAAGCTCTCTTGGTGAGAACTTTCGGCTTGATATTTTTTTCAGCTGCGCTCTTGGCCAAGAAGTGGTCGCAGAGAATCGGAATGTCCTCTTTGCGATCACGCAGAGGGGGAACAGTGATGTTGATGACATTTATCCGGTAATACAAGTCTTCTCGAAAAGTGCCTTTCTCCACCATGTCTTTCAAGTCCTTGTTGGTTGCAGCTATGATTCTTACATCCACTTTTCGTGGCTCAGTTGCACCCACTGGGATGAAAGTTCCCTCTTGCAACACTCTCAATAATTTAACTTGCATGGTTGGAGAAGTATCTCCAATTTCATCCAAGAAAAACGTTCCTCCGTCTGCCATTTCAAAAAGACCCTTTTTGTCTTTGATAGCGCCGGTGAAAGAACCTTTTACGTGTCCAAAAAGTTCGGAGTCCAACAGGTTGTCGTTGAAAGCCGAGCAGTTCTGTGTGATGAACACTTTCTCTTTTCTCATGCTGTTATAGTGAATGGCCTTGGCAATCAACTCTTTACCAGTTCCATTCTCCCCTTGAATCAAGCAAGTGCTTTCACTGTTTTTGATTTTTTCCAGAAGACCGTAAACATCTTGCATTGGCTTGGATTTGCCGATCATGTTGTCATACTTGTATCGAATTCCCAGCTCTTTATTCAGCTCTTGAATCCGGTCATCGCGCATGCTGATTTCTTTGTGCAGGGTGCTGATTTCTTTCGACACGAGATCAGACAGCTCGTTGAAGTAAGGTTGCTGATCTTTTTCAATGCTCCTTACTTTTGAAACGGCATAATCAATGTCCTGACTGGGTAAATTGAATTGAGCCAGAGCTTTTGCCAGCTCCTTCTTCTGGGTTTCTGATGCCCCTTCAGGGAGATACCCGACGCAAATGACTCCACCCATGAATTCGTTGTCAATCACTATGGGAAAAGAGGAAGTATGCAAGTGCGGCAAAAATTGCCGGACCATTTCCTTCTCTCCAGTTTTTCTTAAATCATTGACGGTTTCCCGAACAAATTCGGCTAGAGCATCGTAGCCCTCGTCTCTCTGAAGCATCAAGCCGATTACTTTATTTGTGAACTCATGCTTCTTCCCTTTTTCAAGAAGCTTGAGGTTTCCCCTGTCATCGGCAAAAAAGACATCTATCGCAAACCACTTTCCAATAACTTCACGTAGTTTTCGAATGACGTGTATATGTTCAAATTCATCCCAATTAATCATAGCAACCTCCTGGTCAAAAAAACGGTTACGGCCCAATCGCTTTCCTGCGGGTTACTGTGTACTTCCTGTACGACTCAATTTTTGAGGGGCGAAGTGTCTTCTTCTTTAACGTCCAACAAATAACAGTGTACAGAAATTAACACGCAGTGTCAATGGGAGGGTGGATAGAGTGCAGTCAATTATTGTGAAAATTTTTTCACAATTAAGATTGATATAAAATTTCAGAGAGATATTTGCCTGTTTGTGGCAATTTCTTTTGCGCCAACTCTTTGGGGGTGCCTACACCAACCACAGTTCCCCCCTTCAAACCACCGTCTGGCCCTAGATCAATCAGGTAGTCAGAAGCGCAAATAAGTTGGAGGTTGTGTTCAATTACCAGCACCGAGTGTCCGGTGCCGACCAGACGTCTTAAAACCCCGATCAATTTTGAAATTTCATGAAAATGAAGTCCAGTTGTAGGCTCATCCAAGATAAAAAGAGTGGAACCAGTGGAGTTGGAGGCTTGGCTGAGTTCTCTGGCAATTTTCAACCTCTGAGCTTCTCCACCAGATAAAGAAAAACCAGGTTGTCCCAACTGCAAATACCCCAAACCGACTTCCCGGAGTAAAGCCAATTTGGTTCGGAGGCCCGTGATTCCAATGAAGAACTCATAAGCTTCGTCAATAGTCATTCGAAGCACGTCATCTATATTTTTATTTCTATATCGGATTGCGAGGATAGATTTTTTGAATCTTTTTCCATCGCAGGCAGGGCAGGAGACCCAGACATCTTCCATGAACACCATATCAATTTTGACTCGTCCTTCCCCTTCGCAAGTATCGCATCTGCCTGCCGCCACATTGAAAGAGAAGTGCCCGGGGCCGAACTTTTTCCTTTGGGCATCAGGAGTGTGAGCAAAGAGAGCTCGAACCTCATCATAGCCCTTGATAAAAGTGATTGGATTGGAACGGGATGATTTGCCTATGGGACTCTGATCAACAAGCTCAACACCGGACAGGTGTTCAAAACCACTGATGGAGTCAAACGGGGCAATCTTGTCACTTTTCCCAAAGAACAATTTTGAGAGAGCTTGATAAACTGTATCCACGATCAAAGTGCTCTTCCCCGATCCAGAAACCCCCGTTACCGCAACCAGCGAGTTTAGAGGAATTTTGACATTGATATTCTTCAAGTTGTTGCCGCGGGCACCCTGAACGTCGAGCCATTCGTCAGAGAGAGGGGGGATTTTTCTCAGGAGCGAATCCCGGCAATCATCTTTCCAATCTCTAATAGCCTTCGCAGTGTAACCGGGATGAGCAAGAAATTTGCTTCGAGTGCCTGAAAAAATCAGGCTTCCACCTTTTGTTCCAGAACCAGGTCCCATATCAATAATATACTCACCCCATTCGATTACTTCCGGATCGTGTTCCACAATCACCAAAGTATTGCCCTGATCTCTCAGGGTCTTTAAAACACCCAAAAGTTTTTGAGTGTCTTGAGGGTGGAGCCCGATCGAGGGTTCATCCAAAACATAGAGCGTATCCGTCAAACCTTGGCTTAGTTGGGTGCCTAAAAGAATTCTCTGGTATTCTCCTCCCGAGAGAGTTCTTGTTTGTCTGGCCAAGGTCAGATAACCCAAACCCAGAGTTTTCAAAATTGTTAAACGTCTGTGAAGTTGTTGGAGAATGTCTTCGCATACCGACTGATCTTTCTTGGATAGTTTGAGAGTTTCAAAAAACCCAAGCAGCTCGCCCAAAGTCATTTCGAACAATTCTGCTAGGTTTTTTTCAGCTACTTTGACGCTTAAAGCGCTCGAGTTGAGTCTGCTTCCCCGGCAGGTCGTGCATTCAAAGGGGGAAACATAACGGCTCACAAAAACTCGAATTCTCATCTTGTATTTTTCTTCATTCAACAGGTCAAAGACGCCTTTGACCCCAATGAACTTTTTATGGCCTTTAAACACTTTGCTTCGGGCTTCGGGAGACAAATCCTTGTAGGGCAAATCCAAATCAATCTTCTCCGCTTTGCAGAACTCCAAGAGTTTTTTCTGCCAGTGTCGAAGGCTGGGTTTGGTGAAAGGATCGATAGCCCCTTGAGATAAAGACAAACGGACATCTGGAACCACCAGTTGTTCATCAACTTCCAAAGTGTTTCCAAAGCCTTTACAAGTTTCACAAGCACCTAAAGGGCTGTTGAAAGAAAAGGAAATGGCTTTTCTTGGGCCGGAGGTACCCTTGCATTTAGGGCAATGGGTTTGAGGGGTAAATGAAGAAATAAGTTTGTATTTGTTTTCGTTTTCAATGAGAAGCTGTGCAAGCCCGCTTCCCAATCCCACTGCGTTTTTCATGGATTCAGTAAAGCGTGTTAATTGACTTGGATCTGAAGTCCGGGGGAGTTTGATACGATCCACCACAAACAGCCATGGGCCTTTGGAAAGTTTCTTTTGAGATAAAAAACCTTCGACAGATTCAACATTCTCATCAACGATCATCCGCGTGTAGCCTGATCGAAGCATGTCTTCCAAAAATATTTTTCTTGCTTCAGCATCTTTGACCACCGGGTGTTCGAACCCAATTAAAAGTGTCTTTTGGGGATTCTCTTTACAGAGCTTTGAAAACTCTTGTTCAAAAGAGAGGGTGACCATTGGCAACTGGCACGAAGAACAATAGGGCGTTCCGATTTTCTCAAATAAAAGACGGAGGTAATCATTGATCTCCGTGGTTGTCCCCATGGTTGCTCGAGAATTCCTGACCGGGTTGACCTGTTCCAAGGCCACGGTGGGGGGAATGTTGATAATTTGTTCAGCAAGTGGGGCTTTAAACTTTTCCAGAAATTGCCTGGCGTATGTCGACAGCGATTGCATATAGCGACGCTGACCCTCTGCATGAATGGTTTCGAAAGCAAGGGATGATTTCCCGGAACCACTGGGACCCGTGATGATAATGGACTGATGAAGAGGAACTTCCAAATCGATATTCTTCAGATTGTTTTGTTTGACTCCTCGTAGAATCAAATGGTCCACATCACTCATTGCCTATTTCCCTAAAAAAAGTAGATCCTGATAAGATAATAGCTTGTACAGAAACCGACAAATTTAAAAACGATGGAAAAATTAAGCAGGCTTACTCTCGCAGTCATATTCTCTTGTTTTATTCTCCTGTCCGCTGGGGTGGCCTTGGTTGTTGAGACTTTCACCAAAGTACCGGATTTTACAGAGCTGAGAGGGCTCGTTCGGATGCCGATTGAATTGCCCGGAGACATCAAGAGCTCTCGTCTAGTGGGTCCCAAAAGCCCAAATTGGGTGTCTTTATCGCAAGTTTCTGTGCAGGCCATGGGCGCTGTGGTTTCGTCGGAGGATACGAGTTTTTTCAGCAATGAGGGGGTGGACTACCACGAACTGCGGGAGGCCCTCAAAAAAGATTTGGAATCGGGAAAATTTGTACGAGGAGCGAGCACGATAACACAACAAGTCATAAAGAACGTGTATTTAGGGCAGGAAAAAACTCTGTGGCGAAAATTCAAAGAGTTTTTCTGGGCCCAAAAAATGGCAAAGGTTCTCTCAAAAAGCGAGATTTTGGCTTTTTACCTGAACATGGCTGAGTGGGGACCCGGACTCTATGGAATCAAAGATGCTTCTCGACATTATTTTAATTGTTCTCCGGCTGAATTAACTGCGAAGCAGGGAGCTTTCCTGGCAGTTCTTCTTCCGTCGCCTAAAAAATACCATTCCTATTTTGAGAATAAGAAGTTGTCCTCGTGGGCTCAGGGCCGTCTTGAAAAAATATTGAAAGTCATGCTGTCGATGAAATTTATAGACGAAACCGAATACGAAATTGCGATGAAGGAGCAATTTTGGGAAGTGCCGGATGTCGCAGAAACCGTGTCTGCGCCCGAACCCGAACGGGGTGCACCCCTTGTTGAGCCCGAGAGTGCGGAAGAGCCGGCTCCATCCGAGGAAAAAGATTTGGGCAATTGACTCTGGTAGCGCAATTCCTTACTTTTTCTGAATGAGATTTCTTATTCTTTTTTTATGTGTTCTGATTTGCTCTTGCAGCCAAAGCCCCACCAAGTCCAAGCCTCTGGAAATTATTGATGCCCACCTTCACTTTAACTCAAAAAAGATGAAGTTGTTCCGGCAGCCCTCTCCCATGCTTTCCGAGGAGTTTCGAAAAAATTCAGTGGTGGGAGGAGTCGTTCATTTCTCAGATGCTGAGAATTTCCAAGTGATCGTCGATAGAACGGGACCTGTTCAGTGGATCACGTGCATGGGCCTGCATGAAAACGATACCGCTTCAAAAGTAGAGAAAGGCATCAGGGAAGGGCGGTTTCAATGTATCAAAGTTTATTTGGGGTATGTCCCAAAGTGGGCGACCGATCCCTTTTACAAAAGCTTTTATCGCTTGGCTGAAAAATATCAGATTCCGGTGGTTTTCCACACTGGGGACACACATGATAAAATGGCCAAAGTAAAATATGCGGACCCTCTACAAATAGACGAAGTGGCTGTTGAATATCCAAAAGTAAAATTTGTAATCGCCCACATGGGAAATCCATGGTTCGATTCTGCAGCAGAAATAGTTTACAAGAACGACAACGTGTACGTGGACGTATCTGGCCTCCTTTTGGGGGATGTGTCTAAAATGGATCAAGAGGCTTTGGAAGAGTTGGTAATCAAACCTGTAAAATGGTTTTATGCCTACGTTGAGAATCCAAAAAAGTTTTTGTTCGGAAGCGATTGGCCGTTGGTAGCCATTCAACCCTATATTGATCTAATGAAAAAAATCATTCCCGAAAAAGATTGGGAAGGCTTTTTTCATGGAAATGCGAAACAGGTTTTTGGATTTAAACGCTAGGTCTGGGTCTACTGAATCGGTGCCAGTAACAGAATTCTCCAACCTGTGTGGGTACCAAAACCAGATTGAAAAAAAGAATCAACAGCTCCTGCCCACTTACCCATCAGGGATTCATCCTCATCCGGGGAAATAAGTTCACGAAGGAGCCCTTTTTTGGGCGTTTCCAAATATTCGACCGGAGCTTTTTCAGGGAGATTCGCGGCTTTTTTTGCTTCTTTCAAAGCATCCTCAATGCCACCCAAACCATCGATTAGCTTGGCCTTAAAGGCTTGTGAACCTGTCATGACTCGCCCATCTGTCCATTTTTCTGTTTCTTCAGCGGTCAGTTTTCTTTGCGCCTGAACGGTTGCTTTGAATTCATCATGGATGTCTTTCAACATGGCACTTAGAAACTCTCGTTCCTCGGGAGTCATCTTGCGAGTTTCTGACCCCACATCTTTGAGTTTTCCTGATTTCAGGGCAAATCTCTCGATTTTTGCCCACTGGTAAAGTTTTTCCAAATTTGCAAACTCGGAAATGACTCCAATACTGGCAGTAATGGAACCGGGATTGGCAAAAATCGTTCTTGCTCCCAAAGCAGCATAGTAACCCCCGCTAGCCCCCACTGAGCCAATGGAAGCAATCACTGGAATTTTCTCGTTTGCTCTCCGTAAGCTTTGATAGATCTCTTGGGAAGGTCCCACCAAACCCCCGGGTGAGTTGATTCGAACTACCAGTGCCTTAACTTTTTCGTCCTCGAGAAGCCGGGAAACTTTTTTGGTAAATCCCCCGCTTTTGTAAAGGACCCCTTTGAGATCAATAACGGCAACTCTATCCTGAGTTCCCGGCAAATGGCTGCCGCCAAGCCAAGTGTTGGAAATAATGGCCAAGGTGGCTACCGCAAAAAAAAGAGTGAGGCACAGCAGGAATGCTGTGCCCCAGAATCTTAACAGCCCTTGCATCACTTTTTATCGTCACCTGGATTGGTGTCAGTGCCGCCTTTGAGCTTTTCAGCCAACAAGTCTCCCAATGTGGCTCGGGAACTTTGGGACTGTTGTTGTGAATACTGACGTATATTTTCGCGTTCTTCTGCTCGAGTCAGAGCCCGAACCGATAGAGAGAACTTGCGTTCTTTCATGTCGATTGCAGTGACCATGCACTCCAACTCTTGTCCTTCTTTCATGTCTTTCAAGCGATCTTTTGGTTTTCCTTCGCCCTCGAGTTCAGAAGCATGAAGCAAGCCTTCCACACCCGGTTCGATTTCGACGAAAACTCCAAAGTCAGCTATTTTTGAGACTTTTCCATGCAGACGTGTGCCGACAGGGTATTTATCAGCAGTAGTTTGCCAAGGATCTGATGAGAGTTGCTTGATACCCAAGCTGAATTTTTCGGCAGCTTTGTCGATGGAAAGGACCACGCATTCCACTTCATCTCCCTTTTTAAAGAGAGTGTTTGGATCTGCAGGTTTAGCATCCCAACTGAGGTCGCTGACGTGAATCAAGCCATCAACACCTTCTGGTACGCCGACGAAAATTCCGAAGTCAGTGGTGTTTTTCACTACTCCTTTTAAGCGTGTTCCAGCAGGGTATTTCTCAGCAATGATATCCCAAGGATTGGGCTCGATTTGCTTCATGCCCAATGAAATGCGGCGGTTGGCAGTGTCGATGTCCAATACCAATGCTTCAACGACATCCCCTTCGTTAACCAACTTCGAGGGATGTTTTACTCGTTGGGTCCAAGACATTTCAGAGACATGGACCAAACCTTCAACGCCGGGTTCCAGTTCCACAAAGGCACCATAATCAGTCAAACTGACGATGTGACCTTTTACGCGCATTCCGATCGTGTAGCGATCGTGAACTGTGTTCCACGGATCTGGCAACAACTGCTTGTATCCAAGACTGACGCGTTCTTTTTCTTCATCATACTTGAGAACTTTTACTTTGATTTTGTCGCCAACCTTGAAGAGTTCAGATGGGTGCTTGATGCGGCCCCAAGACATATCAGTAATGTGCAGAAGCCCATCGAGGCCACCCAAATCAATGAACGCACCATATTCGGTCAGGTTCTTGATGCTGCCCTCGACCACCATCCCTTCTGAAATTTGAGACAGTGTTTGCTCTTTCATTCGAGCCCGTTCTTCCATCATCAACAAGCGACGGGAAAGAACGATGTTTCCTCTTTTTTTGTTGAATTTGATGATCTTGAATTTGTAGGTCTTGCCCAAATATTGATCCAAGTTCTTCGTTGGACGAATGTCGATTTGTGAGCCAGGCAAAAAGGCTTTGACTCCGATATCAACTGACAGACCACCTTTTACTTTTGCGACTACTGTCCCTTCAACCAATTCGTCTTTTTCACAGGCTTCGCTGATTTCATCCCATGCCCGCAGAACGTCTGCTTTTTCTTTTGAAAGAACCAATCGGCCTTCGTCATCTTCAACTCTTTCGATATAGACGAGAACGTGTTCTCCAGGGGTAAGAGCTAATTCACCCTTTGCATCCAAAAATTCTTGAGCGTTGATTTGGCCTTCGGACTTGTAGCCGATGTCCACTGTTACGTAATCCTTGGAGGTTTTAACAATCGTGCCTTCGACCACTTCTCCTTCTTGGAAACGAGGGCCTTTAGAGGACTCTTCCAGAAGTTGGGAAAAAGTTTTGCCGCCTTCTTGAAGGCGCTCTCCGCTTTCCTCTAAATCTTTATCTTCGGTTGGCAATTGAGGTAATTCTTTTACGGCTAATTTTTTTCGTTGAAGCAAGATTCCTTTTCCCTTCGACTCAGTGGTTACTCCGACTCTGGTTTTATTACGTGTTCCTACTTGATCTCCCATACCGGGATTTTCCATGGACATTCTGATTTACTCCGAACTTTTCGTTCCGCAGAAAGCAAGTGGCCAAGCTTTCTGGTCTTTTCACGAGTTAAAGCCATAAAACAAGCTACTTAGCTTGCTTTTGGGCGACACGTTCGTGAGCCATATCGCTGAAAATAATCTTCCTCTTCTCCTATTCTTCCTCATTCCTGTCAATACCCATTTTGCGGCAAATTTTAGAAGCATTTTAAAAGCTTAAGGCGTCAGGGAGAACGCTTTTCCAACCCAAAATCCAAATAGCACGTATCGGAAAAGCGGCTTTGAACCTAAAATTCTTGGCCTTTTATTTGAAAAGCCAGCCCCCATGAACAGGAAAACAGTTAATTGGATGATAATAGCATTAGGTTTAGTGATTTCTGCCTGCCAATCCAAGGGACAAGGACCCAAGACCCAGATCGAAGTGGTTCTACCTGCTTCCTTGGGCCATTCCCCTGAATTTCGAGCGTATCTTGAAAGCGAAAACCTTTTTCTTCGGGTGGTGATTGAAACAGAGGGGGAAGCACTCTGGTCGAGGGTTCTCCCGATGGATTTGGGGAGTGAGGTGGAAATTCCCGCATTTGTTTTTGAGGCGGGAGAGGGGGAGCCCCGACTGGTTTCCATTGAAATTGGGGAAATGAATCCCGACTCAACCCTGACCCCGTTACTCAAAGGGAGTCGACAGGTGCTTTGGAAAGATTTTGCTGATACTGAGCAAGGTCCAATCAAGATTTATTTACTTTTAACAAAGCCGCTTCTTATTTCAGAAGATCCGGTCTCAAAGCCTTTGTTCGGGCCAAAGACTGCTCGAATCTCCACTTTGAAATTTTCTGATGGTCCCCACTTAGAAGAATGTCCGGAACCTTGTGGCCTCTGAAGTCTGGAGGACGGGTGTAGTGGGGGTGTTCCAGGAGTTTTTTGCCGTCGACTGAAAGGGAGAAGGATTCACTTTGACTCATCTGTTTATCCTTCAAAGTGCCTTCCAAATGGCGGCACAAGGAATCCGCAAAAGCCAATGCGGGAAGCTCGCCCCCGGTCAGAACAAAATCACCCAGTGATATCTCATCGTCTACCCAACCCTCTATGAAGCGTTGATCAACTCCCTCATAATGGCCACAAATGAGGATTAAATGCTTGTCTGTTCTGGTGCTTAAATAAGTATTCACGGTATTTTGACTAAGCGTTTGGCCAGCAGGCGAAAAGTAGATCACTCTGCTTGTCTCGGCACCAATCAGGGATTCGACGAATTCGACAGCCCTAACCAAACAATCCACTTTGAGCACCATTCCACCGCCGCCGCCATAGGAAACATCATCGACACAGTGGTGTTTGTCCTCGGAAAAATCGCGGAGTTGATGTGCTGAAAAATCAAAAACACCCTTTTCTTTGGCTCGGCCCAGAATACTGGCATCCATCCAACTGTGAATGGTTTCTGGAAAAAGCGTAACAAAATGAAAGTGCCGTTTGATCAAGGAAGATCCTGCATGTTTTGAAGCCAAATGGTTTTTTCTTTCAGATCCACTGAATGAATGAAATGAGCCACTGCGGGAACGGCCAACGGCCCCGTCTTTGTTTTAAAAACCCAATAACTGGCTTTGATGGATTTCTCATTAGAGGATTCCTCCAAAGCAATAAACTGACCTATCATTTCCTGAGTGTCCCTATCGTAGGCTGTCAAATGAAGGAGATCAGACAAGTAGTATTCGTTCTTATCCAAGGAGGGCAGGGACTCTCTCTCTGCGTACACTGCAAGCCCAATCAGGTTTTTAGCACTCTCCTCAGTAGAGACCCCGGTCAGCTCCAATTTCCAGCCCTTTGGCATCCAACTTGCGGAGGCCATTTTAAATAATGAAGCGGTTTCGGGGGTGGCTCCAATCCAAACTGATTGGATTTCTCCCAACGAAGATTCTTTGCCTGTGGACGTAAAGACAACCACTGCGCCTTTGTAACCATGCAGGCGAGAGACCTTGCCAATTTCAACAAGCTTTGGAGAAGAACTACTCAAGAATTTCTAAAACAGAGCGCTTTCGCAACTTGGTGGAGACGGCACCCAAGATGGTTCTCAGTGAGCGGGCAGTTCGACCTTCTTTACCGATGATTTTTCCCAAGTCTTCTTTGGCCACTTTTAGTTCGATGACAGTCGTTTGCTCGCCTTCGATCTCTGCGACGTTCACTTGTTCGGGGTAGTCGACCAAAGCCTTGGCCATGATTTCCACTAAATGCCTAAGCTCTTCGGGCTTATTTGTTTGTGTACTCATCTAGACCCTCCTGACTGGATCAAGCTTCAGGTGACTTTCTTGCGGCAGCTTTTTTAGAGGTGCCAGCGGCTTTTTTCGGGGCTGCTGCTTTTTTTTCTTTTGGAGCTTTAGGTGCTTTTTCAACCACCGGGGCAGAAGCCCGCCACTCTTTCAGCTTCGGCTTTAAAGTAGTCCGAACAGAATCGGACATTTGAGCTCCAACGCTCAGCCAATATTCCAAACGATCGCGCTGAACAATTAAAGTCTCGGCGCCTTTGATCGGATTAAAATTTCCGATATGCTCGATAAATTTTCCGTCTCGAGGTGCTTGATTGTGTTGCACTACGATTCGATAAATAGGTTTTTTCTTACTTCCATGTCGTGAAAAACGAATCACTGTCGCCATTTAAAATTGCCTCCACATTGAGCTTACATGCCCACTACTTGACCACCTACCTACCACAGTCCTCGGCGTTTGCCCATAGGCGATTTTGCAAGTCGAGTCATCATCTTACGGGCTTCGAGAAATTGCTTTAAAAGCTTATTAACGTCTTCTACTTTAGTTCCACTACCTGAGGCGATTCGTCGCCGACGAGAACCATCGAGTAAATTATGGTCTACTCGTTCGTCAGGGGTCATGGATTGGATAATAGCCTCAATGCGCTTAATTTCGGTATCAGGGGGAGTAAGGTGCTGAAATTGTTGTTTTAAGCCGGCTGCTCCGGGGAGAAACTTCAATAAATTCTCAAAGCTGCCCATTTTTTTAATCTGTTGCAACTGGGAGTAAAAGTCAGACAAAGTAAAATCATTCTTTTTAATTTTCTTTGCGATTTTAATGGTTTCAGTTTTGTCGAGGGTAGTCTCGGCTTTTTCAGCTAAAGAGAGCAAGTCTCCCATATCGAGGATGCGAGAAGCGACTCGATCGGGATGGAACAACTCAAAATCTCCGGGTTTTTCTCCGGTCCCCACAAACTTTATAGGACATCCAGTGACTGCACGAACGGAAAGGGCAGCTCCCCCTCGAGCGTCACCGTCCATTTTGGTCAAAATTACCCCTGTTACCGGGAGGGCCTCTTGGAAGGAGGTCGCAATTTTTACGGCATCCTGTCCCGTCATGGCGTCAACGGCCAACAGGATTTCAACGGGAGAAAAGACAGAAGCTAAATCCTGTATCTCAGCCATCATTTCTCGATCAATATGAAGCCTGCCTGCCGTGTCCACCAGAAGGACTTCGGCGTTCTGTTTGATCGCTTCTTCCTTGGCCAAAACAGCCCGGGGTCGCGCTTCCATAATGGAACTGTCGAAATGATCGTAGCCCAAATTTTTAATTTGCGTGGAAAGCTGTTCAATAGCTGCTGGACGATAAACGTCCACCGAAGCCACCAACAAAGACTTCTTGTGAACTTCTCGAATGTGACGGGCTAATTTAACGACACTGGTTGTTTTTCCCGAGCCTTGCAGGCCTACCACCATAATGACGGCAGGGGGTCGGACTCGAAAATTCAAAGGGGTCGCTTTCCCTCCCATGATAGAACACAGTTCTTCATAGACAATACGGATGAAGTGTTGTTCCGGGGAAAGACTCTTCTGTACTTCAACGCCCAATGACTTTCTTCGAACAGCATCAATAAAATCTTTGGCCACCTTGACGTTAACGTCAGCATCCAAAAGATTTGTTTTCAGTTGTCGACAAACTTCATCAACAATTTCTTCTGTTAATCGAGTGCGACTTCCGATGGATCGAAGAGAGGCTAAAAGCTTTTGAGTTAATGTTTCAAACATGAGGGGATAGAAAATAATCGCGGGAAAGAAAAACGGCAAATCTCATTCACCAAAAAGTTTAAAAGGCGCCGGAGTTTTGCTCCAGCGCCTTTTAATTTGGGTTTGGGTTGAAACCACTTTGGTTAATTTGGGGGAACCAAAGTGGCTGCTTAATTACCAAATCTTTTTATAAATTCAACAAGTTTTTATGCGATGAGCCAACAAGTTTTAAGCCATTGAAAATAATAGCTAAATAGTGGTTACGGACAAACCGTCAATAAGAGCGTAAGGGCTCTCGCCCGAGCTGTCCACCACTTGGGTCTCGGAGGAAAGAGCCAGCAAGTTGTGGTTTAAACATTCAAAGAGGTTTCCAGACACTAGGGTTTCCTGCACGCAGTATCTGAATTCGCCATTTACCCACCACTCGCCCCCTTTTGCTACTCCAGAAAAATCGCCGGTGACAGGGTCCGTTTGTCCTGAATACCGGTTGATCCATAGAATCCCTTGGGCTGAGGGATCGGATTCTTTCATCAGATGGGAAAGGGGTTTGTCGCCTCCTTTTAAGCAAAGGCTGTGGCTTCCGACCGTTGGAATACTGCTTGCTCCTCCTACCGCATGGCCATTCGAACTTAATTGGAGGCCTTTGGCTGAGTAGTTGTCCAAAAGAAAGTTTTTCAGTTGTCCCCGGGCGAACAATTCCAATGTTTCCGTCGGCATTCCCTCCCGGTCAAAAAGCCCACAACTGAACCGGTCGTAAAGCCACGGACTGTCGACGAGAGTGATTTTCGAATCGAGCAGGTCTTTATCCTTGTCGGTCAACTTCCAGCGACTACTTCCATCCAGGATTACTCGTCCATTCAAGTGATAAATCAACGAATCAAGTAAAATATCCAGAACGGCTCTTGGAGAGAAAAGAACGGGACCTCGATAACTTCGACCTTCTCCAATTTTTAAACTTTTCAGCAGAGATTCTCTAAAAAGGGAGGTTGTCTTGAGGATCTCATCCCCAATCCCCATGGCTTTTCTTGATAAGTGAGTGAAGTAGTCAAAACTTGTTAAAACATGGTTGTCAGATGCCATCCCCATCAGGCTCCAGACACAGCTGGTTTCGGCTTCAGCATGATGCGTGCCTTTGGAGTTCACGATAAGGGTCAAACCTCTTCCGATTTCCAGACTGCCTTCATTCAGCTTGATTCTGTTATCTTTCAAAATTTCCTGTTTCATCCATTCAACCCAATCTTTCTGAGTCTGAAGGGAGATTTGAGCCAACGAAGAATCCCAGAGGGCCAGAGCAGGGTGAGCTTTTCCCGGTTGGCCGGGGTGGATGCTGAAGAAAGGGTTTTCAGGTGAAAAACTTCCGATTTCAATTGCCCGCTGAGCTACTTCTTTCAGGTCTTTGGGGTGTGTACTGTTTGTCGAGGCAAAACCCTGCCGATTGCCTTTCAGAATTCGCAGGCCAAGCTGGTAACCTTCGTCCGAAGAAGCCAAATGGTAATCCTGTTTTTCCAAAGCGATCTTGTTTCGGTGTCCAAAGCTGCCAAAAACTTCTGCAGAATCAGCTCCTGATTTACAGGCCTCGGAAATTAATTGGGCTCCCGCTTCTTCCAAATGTTGACGCTCTTTTCTTAAAGTATCCATTTATTCTTGAACCCCCCCAATCATTGCTTTGCACCTGATATAAGGACCGCCAGCATCCACTTTTGCCGGTTGTCCCTTGCCGCAATAGCCTGCCCCTAAATCAAGAGCGAATTCTTTTGAAACCGCATCCACTGACGAGAGAACTTCAAAAGCCTGTCCCGAGAGGGTGGCTCCCCGAAACATTTTTGTGATTTTTCCTTTTTCGATCTTCATTACCTTCTGTGCTCCAAACATGAACTCTCCAGTGGCGTCCGCTTGTCCCCCCAATGGGCAGTCAACCAAGTAGCCATCTTCTGTACTCTCGATGATCTGTTGAAGGGTTTTGTCTCCGGGAAGAATAAAAGTGTTTCGCATTCGAATCAAAGGCTCATCCTGATAGAGCCAGGCTCTGGCATTGCCCGTGGGAGCAACACCCATGGCTGCTGCTGATTCCCGATTGTGCAAATAGGAATTTAGAATTCCATTTTTGATAATCATCGTATTTTGAGTCGGTACTCCCTCATCATCCACCAAGAGAGCCCCTCCGGCGAATGGGTGATCTTGAATAAAACCAGCGTCACAGAGATTTACCAAA
>Ga0214917_10000327_pt1 | contig 61906 bp, 61 predicted proteins | sample LL_1208_BB_MetaG_FD_177983 | JGI IMG/M metagenome (GOLD analysis project Ga0214917, IMG submission 177983) | Freshwater microbial communities from Lake Lanier, Atlanta, Georgia, United States - LL_1208_BB | ecosystem: Environmental > Aquatic > Freshwater > Lake | place: USA: Georgia | collected... | reverse complement strand
AAAGAAAAATCAGATGGTAAAAGAAAATCTAAAAGAAAATCTAAAAGAAAATCTAAAAGAAAATCTAAAAGAAAATCTAAAAGAAAATCTAAAAGAAAATCTAAAAGAAGTATATTTTAAAAGAAATAATTTGAAATTACTTCTTTGTGTTTTATATAAAACTTGACGTTGTTAATCTATTCAAAATGAAATTTTATAAAAATATATAAAAGAAAAAAAATTGAAATAAAATTATAAAAATTTATTATAATTTTAGAATATAGAAGAAATGGAATACAGATTAGATGAACCTTTGCTTGTTGAAGATAATACACGTTTTATTCAATTACCGATAAAATATCAAAAATTACAGGATGCTTATGATACTCATGAAAGTATGTTTTGGTCCGCAAAAGAAATTGATTATTCTGCTGATTTACCTGATTGGTATTCTTTGTCTGACGATGAACGATATTTTATAGAACATATATTGGCATTTTTTGCTGGTTCTGATGGAATTGTTTTGGAAAATTTAATTAAAAACTTTTGTGTTGAAGTTAAAGCAACAGAAGCAAGAAATTTTTATGCTTTTCAAGGAATGATGGAAAATATTCATGGAATGACTTACGCTTTACTACTCGATACTTTAGTTACAGACAATAGAAGAAAAGAAAAATTGTTTAATGCGATTGAAACTATACCTTGTGTAAAAAAGAAGGCAGATTGGGCTTTGAAATGGATGAACCCAGACAGGTTTTTTGAAGAGAGAGTAGTTGCTTTTTCCGTAGTAGAAGGAATATTTTTCAGTGCTTCATTTGCATCTATATTTTGGTTGAAAAGTCGGAATAAAATGACAAAAGCTTTAGGAAAATCGAATGAACTGATATCTCGGGATGAAGGACTCCATTATCAATTTGCGGTTTTAATGTATCAACATCTTAATAATAAAGTTTCACAAGAGCGAATTGAAGATATTGTAAGGGAAGCAGTTGATATTGAAATAGAATTTATTTGTGATTCCATTCCTTGTCGATTAATTGGTATGAATTCTGATTTGATGTCAGATTATGTAAAATATGTAGCAGATAGATTACTGATTGATTTTGGATTTGAAAAAATTTATAATAAAGAAAATCCATTCGATTTTATGAAATCTTTTGGACTGGATGGAAAAAGTAATTTTTTTGAATTAAAAGTCGTGGATTACCAGCACGCAAGCACAGCAAAAGCAACAGAAGATAGTTGGGATTTTGGAAATTTTTGATTAAAATGTTGATTGCAAAATAAATTTTTTTTATTTCTTTAAATAAAAAATGCCACGTTCAAGAAGATCACGTTCTCCAAGAAGAGTTCCTTCCGGATATGAATTAAATCCTGCTACAAATAGACTTAGAAAATTGTGCCCTGTTGGTAAAATAAGATCCCCTAGAGGATATTGTATCAATATTCCAAGAAGCCCAAGACGACGTTCTTCTTCCCCAAGAAGAATTCCTGCCGGATACGAATTAAATCCTGCTACAAATAGACTTAGAAAAAAATGCCCTGTTGGTAAAGTAAGATCACCATTTGGAAGTTATTGTGTTTTACGCAGAAGACGTTCAAGAACCAGAAGTCCAAGACGTTCAACAAGAATTGCAAGACAAAGACGTTCAAGAAGTCCTGTAAGAGGGTCTCCAAAAGAATGTTGTGTTTGTTATGAAAATACAAATACCGCTGTTAAAGGATGTAAACATCCAGTATGTAAAACTTGCTTTAAAGGAATGAAACGTTCTGGAAGAACACTTGCTTGTCCAATGTGTAGAGGAACTATGCGAAAATTAGTTAAAGTATAAAAATATCATTCCATTATTTTCTTAACCTACGTGGTTAAGAAAAAATAAATTATTGTTTATACAAGTCTGCGTAAACTAAACGTACCGCTTATTTGAATTCTTGAATCAGGTTTTTCTGGTGATACAGTATCTTGATAAATAGTATCAAAAATTTCACCGTTAGGTAATAAAACTGTAAACAATAAAGTATCATTAGGTTTGAATTTAATAGTTTGTGACATACCTCCACCTACTTTAACAAAAATTGGATTATCCTGATTATCGAATAATGGTACTTTAAATGTCATACGAGTTGAATTTGGATTATTAGAATAAATAATATTTCTATGACCCGCTGAACAAGTGTTAGATAATTCAACATATATAAAAGGATAAGAAGTAATATAACCACCTTCTGCAACAGATAATATTTCTGTAGGTAATGTTACACTTAATAAATCAACTTCATAACAAACCAATTCTTGTTGAGATAAAACACTTCCGGTATAGACAAAAGGGTTCAAATTATCGTAAGAAAAATTCAATATTTCTATTGCATTACCTACAGGTGGAAGAGCAGTAAACGGAGGATGAACAGTCATAGTTTTTGTTGTGCTATTATAATTAATAATTCGTCTACATTCATTCTCTGGTTCATCTAATTCATAATTATAAATTTGACTTAATATTCTGACAAAATTATTTATTTTGACATCTGCACTTATATCAATTTCGATTGTTGATAATGTAGAACTTACAATTACAGGATTTGTTGCACCTAATATTGGTACAGCTGGTTTATCTTTTCTTATAGAATAATTATGATTTAACCCCCATCCAGTTATTGGATTTCCTTCAACATCAATTGATAAACATTTTGTTGTATCATCAAAATCTGTAATATTTCTATACTGATTTAATGTTTCATTATATAAAACATGATTTGCATATCCATTTATTCTTACGGCACCATTAGGAACCCAAAAGAATGGATAGGCAGAATTGGATATATCAGTTGGGTCATAAATATAAATTTGATTAGAAGGAACAAAAGTTTCAGGAAATGCACTTTCAACTGTTATTTTAGCACGGTCATAACCACCAAAAGAACCAATAAATTTATAACTTTTTATTCTTCGACGATTAAAAAAAGCCGCGTCTTCGATAAGTAAACCAACATAATAATTTTCAAGTTGTTGTAATCGATTTGCAGAATTAATTATAAAAACACTTGTATCCGTAAGTCCAGATAGTCGAGTTGTTTTTGCTTCTACAGTACATAATATTTTAAATTGAGCTGGAACATCGGTGTTTAAATTATTAGATGTCCAAGACATTACAGGTACTCCTAAACTAACAGGATCTACCGCATTTTGCATAGAATTTCTACCATTAACTGAAATTGGAATTTCAAATTGTCCGGGTTTAGGGAATCTATTACGGTCTCTAAATTCGCTACATATTTCAAGATATCTGTTATTTGCCATTTATTTATATTAAAAAATTATTATTTTAAATAAAAAAATTTACATACCTAAAAAATTATTCAATTCTGTTTTTACGCAAAAAAGCCAATGTATATATATTCCTAAAATAAATGCTATAATTATCCAAAATATTAAAATAGATATCCAAAATATTATTGTATTCCACGTACTCATTTGTAAATTCATTGCAAATGTTAAAATTATTCCAGTTATTACACCTAATACAATACCTAAAAACACTGTTGCAATAATGTCATTTTTTGCTAAAGATAACCCAAAAACATTCATTCTTTCAGCATGTACACCTTGTTTAGGTATTCCAAGTGAATTTCTATAATCACAAAAATTCATTCTTTTATTTAAACTTAATATTTTTTCTAAAAAAATTGAATTAAATTTTTAGAGATACGATGAAATATTACTATGACTTCAACTTTAATTGGATATGATTATTCCGGTTCTACTGGTAACAGACCGTTTTACCACAGTAAATCACAAGATATTGTTTCTCGATTTTCAGATAAAACTATTGCAAGTTGGGATGATAGATGCGAAATTATTTCAACCGACAGATTGGCAATTATAAATAAAAATTTAACAGGAAGGGGTGGAACATCACCAATTTGTTTGGTTGATTATATAATTAAAAACGATTTTCACGGGCATTTAGTATTAATAACTGACGGTGATATTTATTCATACGAAGTTAAAAGATGTTCTGATAAACTTATTGAGTGGAAATTTGAAAAAGTATCAGTATATTTAATTTACACTACAAATACTGTTAACGAAAGTATTTCATGTGCATTTACAAGAAATAGTCCTCATACTATTGAAACATATAATTATTCTAACGAATTGGAAAACAGTGTTACTATTTCTGATGATGATTTTGAATTAATTAATAAAATTTCCGAAATTAATACTATTGATGAATTTTTGAGTAAAATCGATATTTTCGACAATGTTTTGATGTCGGTAAATATGGGTACAACAGGTAATAGTGCAATTCACAAAAATCTCGTTCAATTGAAAAATCGCTTGATAAAAAATTCAAGTAATGTTAAAAATATCAATGAGATTGATAAATTAAATGAAGAACTAACGGTTGAAAACTTGAAAAATGTTTGGAAATTATACTATACCGGTGGTAACGATTGGAACAAACAGATAGATAAATACATGTCTTGGTGTTCTGGTAGTCTTTTAAATAGTTTTGACCGCCGTAGTAATCGTGAAATTAATCGAGATATTACACCTATAGTGACACCAGAAACCGTATCTACTGAAACAAGCACTGCTTCCGCCCAACCATTTTCTATTGAATGCCCAATAATGTTAGAAAAATCAACCAATATAATAATTTTATTTAATAAAATCTTTGAATCATTGTTTGATACAGTTCCTGATAATGTCCGTGATTCATTGATAAATTGTCCTTTAAATGCATTAAAAAATAATGACGTTATTACATTCTTGAAGAAAACGCTTGGACACGCTATTAGTATTGAGGCTTACAAAGAATTAGTGGAGTATGGAATTTCGGACAAAAGTCCATTAACAAGAGATGATATTATGGGAGGATTATGTTTAGGAGCTGACTTTAGCCACGTAAAAGCAACAAATTCAACTATTAGACACGGTTTGTTGGGAGGTAAATCATTAGGTAATGTAGATTTATGGTATGCTGTATTTTATCTAATGGTAGAATCTGGTTACGTTGAACATCTGAAAGAATATTTACCAGCAATGCGAGAACATATGATTTTCAGATTAAATACAAGCCAGACTTATATGTGTTTATCTGGTCTACCGACATTTCCAACATATAAAGTCAATTTAAAAACGGCTTTATGGTCAGTTGTTTCTGCAACGACTATACCTAATATACAACCAAAAAATGACCCATTGAGATTACATTTATCATATTCTGAATATATTATTGAGTTGGCTGAAATGACTGATTTACGTTTTCCACTTGGTGTAAATAATCATATTAATCGCTTAAAAACACTTCGATTCTTACTCGACAAAATTAAGAAAAATGATAATACATACATCAATTTAGTCAATGCATTGAAATATAATGCATTTGAAACACCTGATTTGTGGATTATGATTGACGGAAAGCCATCAAAAGAACAATTAGATTCTGTTCGTTCTAAATTACCTGAATATTGTAAATATTTATCTACAATTGAAATTATACATATTTTGAATTTATGTGAAACTAATAAAAACAAAACTGAATCTGATATTAATTTACCGTTCAATTACAAACACGATAAATATGAATTAACAACTACAAAGAATTGGGATTATGATGAAAATATTCCATATCATAAAGTTGAAATTTCAATACATACTTGCAGACCATTTTATAATGTAAATAAAGATAAAAAATGGATTGATGTGGCGACTGAAGTCTATGGTAAAAATTTTATATCAATTGATAGTAGATTTGGTGAATTTGTGATTAAACATAAAAAATATCCAACGAAAACTGAATTTTTAGTTTATCTTTACAACTATTATTCAAGTCGTGGAAAACCAACATTGCCGATATGCATTAGACAATTTGTTGATGAAGTGTTTCAAGACCATAATTATATTATTGAAAATTTACCAGTTTCTAAATATATAAAACGATGGGAAAACAGTATTAATATTAAAAACAGAATTAATATAGAATAAAATTTATTCTTCGTAATCTTCATATGTGTATTCTTCATCAGTATCAACATCTTCTATAAATTCTTTTTCTTCTGGTTCTTCTTGTACCATAGTTTTTTTAGTTTGTTTAACATCTTTATCTAAAATGAAGAATAACCAGAATCGAGCATATCTTATTACATCAATTTTTTCAACACTATTATCTTGTAGAATATTACTATATTTGTTAAAAACATCATTAAGTTTTTTCCCATCTATATTTTTATTTACAATAACATAACGTCCAAATATAAAAGCAGTAGGATTAATATATTGTCGTTTATTTTGTTCAATTGTATCTAAAAGATCATTTAATTCTTCAATTTGTTCATAACTATAAATGTTATTATCTAAACATATTGCTTCTATACGACCTTTAACTCTTTCAATTGGGTCTTTACTATCTTTATCATATTGATTTTTTCTTAATAATGTTCTTTCATATGATTTAATGTCTGATTGCATTTATTATTATCAAATTATAAATTTTTTAAATAAAAAATTGATTTAAAAAATTCATTCTATAAAAAATATTAGAAAATGATTAATATTATTGTAGCAGTTGATAAAAACTATGGAATTGGTAAAGATAATAAATTACCATGGTCGATAAGCGAAGAATTAAAATTGTTCAAAAAGAAAACAAATGATTCAATTTTGATTGTTGGAAGAAAAACTTTTGAAAAATTACCAAAACTTAAAAATAGAATTGTTTTTTGTATTTCACGTAAATTTAATATAACTTATGAAAATAATGATTGTATTGTTATTTTTCAATCTATTGATGAAGCGATTGAACAAGCAAAGAAACTTAATAAGACTATTTTTATTATAGGTGGTAATCAGATTTATAATTACGTGTTTAAAAATTATAGAAATGAATTATTAGTACATATTTCTTTTTTAAAAGAAGCATATATTTGTGATACATTTTTTGATATTAATAATTTAAAAAATTTTTATATTATACAAAAAAATGAGTATGAACTATTTAATCATTATGAAATGAAATATCAAAAATATGGAGAACAACAATATTTAGATTTAATTAAAGATATTTTAGAAAATGGAGAAAGAAGAAAAACACGTAACGCAGAGACAATTTCAGATTTTTGCAAACATTTAAAGTTTGATTTACGTGATGGTTTTCCACTTTTAACTACAAAGAAGATGTTTTTAAAGGGTATTATTGAAGAATTATTATTTTTTATAAGAGGAGATACAAATTCAAAAATCTTAGAAGAAAAAGGAATAAATATATGGAAAGGAAATACAAGTAGAGAATTTTTAGATGCAAATGGTTTTAAAGATAGAAAAGAAGGAGAAATGGGGCCAATGTATGGCAATATTTGGAGAAATTTTAATTCTCTTTCAAGTGAAAAAGAAAAAGATTATTTACAAGATAGTAAATATACAAAGTTTTTTTACAGAACATATAATAAAGATAATATGAGTTATTTTGATGGAGAAGTTGATTCTATTAATTTCAATATAGATCAATTAAAATTTGTTATAAACGAAATTAAAACAAATCCAACATCTAGAAGAATTTTAATGACAACTTTTAATCCGTCACAAGTAATTCAAGGAGTTTTATGGCCTTGTCATTCAATTACAATTCAATTTTATGTACAAGATGGATTTTTAGATATGTTTTGTTATTGCAGATCTCAGGACATTGCATTGGGAACAGGATTTAATATAGCCTCTAGTTCTTTATTATTAATGATAATATCACAAATAACTAAATTAATACCAAGATATATGAATATGACATTAGGTGACGCGCATATATATTCAGAACATACAGAATCAATTAAAATGCAATTAGAAAGAATACCTTATACATTTCCAACTCTTATACTTCCTGAATTTGAAACTTTAGAAGAAGTAGAAAAACTTAATTTTAATGATTTTAAATTAGAAAATTATCAATACTATCCAACTATTAAAATGCTAATGATCGCTTAAGACATACCATTTCAAACCACTAAATATTTCTTTTTATATTCTATAGAATATAAAAATATATTTAAAAATTAAACTTTTATTTATTAAATGGACCAAGAAAAAATTATTGGTGTTTATAAAATACTTAATAATCGTCGGATGACATAAATATTCTAAAAGTTCAAAATCTTTATATGATAATTTCTCTACATCTTCTATATTTTCCATATCTGGTAAAATAATATTTGGTGATACATATGGAATATTTATTGTAAGAACGTTGTAATAAAATATTTAAATGTTTGTTATTTTCTAACGCTTTTTTATGTTGTTTAAAACGTTTGTCTATATTTATAGAATACCCGATATAATATTTTAAGTTTATTTTAAAGCAGAAATGGTAGCGTAAGTTTAATTTTTGGTTATATAAAAAATTATAATACAAACAAGTATAAAAATTATTATAAAATATATCATATTATATTCTATAATAGGTTGGTTATGATTTATATTACTGTCTAAACTAGATAAAGATATATATTTATTATCCGTTGATATGATTTTGATTATATTTTTCTGTGAAAGTAAACTTAAAAATGCATCTATATGACATTCGATTGGAAAAAAATACTTTCTATAATTTTTTTAATGGCACTTTTTTTAATAATATAACATTGTGTCCCAAAATATGCATTAATTTTACAATATTTATCAGTGCATTTTTTAGTCATAAAATCATTGATAATCGAACTACCATTTACTGGACTGAATTCTTCTTTTACGATTAAATTTTCACTATCTCTATTTAAAAGATTTTTTAATATAAAAATATCCCAATCAACTTTATATTTCATTATTTCTTGAATATCGTTTTCAATTTGGTTTTTTAATTTATCACATACAATATTTAAATCATCTTCAAAAATTAATAAGTATTCATCTTCAATTTCGTTTCCATTTTTAGCAAAAGAAATATGTTCCAAATCTGAAATATCATTTTCATCATCTTGATTAAAAAAATTTAAATATTCTTCATCTAATTTTTCTTCTAAAAAAGATTTCCATATATAGTAATGGCTTAAACTACAACCAATAGCACCAAAACTATTAATATCTTCGTGTGTATTTCTTTTATTTAAATGTATTTTGGATTGAGTTAATAAACTGATTTTTTTAAGAAAAGAATCATCATCTTTATATTTTTTTGCATATATAGCAGGAAATCTTTTATAATTTATAAAATCATTTTTTACAAATGTCTTATTTTTTTCTGTGTCTTTTTTTAAATTTATATAAAATGTTTTAATTTTACTAATATCCGGAACAATATTTTTATTCATTATTTTTATTTATCACAATATTTTTTTTAACTTGTAATATAAGTTAAAAAAATTAAGATACGTATATTTATGCATTAACACTTACTTCAACTCTTTCTTTATTTTCTTTCATCATTGAAATATGTTTTATAATTTGTTTTGTAATATTTTCATTTAGTTGTCGTAGTTTTTCAGGATTATTCTTTTCCATAATTCTTTTTCTAATCATACGATTGATATTCGTAGCAGGTTGCTGATTTAACACTTCAATCACTTTATTCAAATTAATTTTATTTGTCATTTTATCTTGCATATGCCAATTATGACATTCGCGTATGACTTGGAATTCTTCAATTGGAACAGTAACATAATTTTTCTTAATAAAACGTTCAACATAAGAAGTCATAATTGACCTTCCAATATCACAAATATATTTTTCATATTCTTCAAATGCATCTGTATATTCAGGATACAAATAATGCAATCCATCATTATATTTCTTGTTCAATCTCACTTGTAGATATCTGAATTTAATACTCGGTTCATTACCTCGAATTTTATATAATTCAAAATAATCACGATTTAGAATCTTGTATTGTAAATTATTTGGAGCAAATACAATAACTCCTTGTAATTCACGATAATTTATTTCATTTGTATACTTATATAAATCATCGATATTCTTGAATTCAAGTTTCTTGGGATGTTTTAAATAAATATCAATATCTGTTAATAATTCAAAATCATCAAATGTTCCAACATGTAAGACAGTTGGACGTTCAGGAGCAGTGCAAACTATTCTATTTTCACTATTGTTAAGAAGCAAAAACATATATTGTTTAGATTTATCGAGGATAGATTGAAATTTTGTGATAATACAATCACCTGATTCTACATCAGTATTTTCATGAATGGCGTTTCGTAAACGCTCATTAATTTCATATTCAGATTCTAATGCTTTCTTAAAAAAAGAACCAAATGATTCTTTTGTAGCCCATTTACTTCTGAATGCATCTAACTTTCTATTAGTAGAAAGGAACCATTTATCACCATAATAAAACATTCTGATTAATGAACCTTCATATGCATCGTAGAAAGAACATTTATCAAAAACACTTACAATATTTTGGTTAATTTCTGCTTGATTATCATTTTCAGTATAATCAATATTATATGGAAAACCTTTCATAATAAGGTCTTCACCCTTAAAGACAACACCTCTACATTGTTTTCTTATCTGTGAATCATTTTGGTCGCAATGAATGTAACAAAATAAATCAAGACCTGTAGTTTCATCTGAATCTACTTGTTTAATAACTTTAGGTAATGATTCAATATTTTTTCGATTGAATTCCAAAGAAGATTCATCAACTTGTGTGGATACATCATTAGATGTTGTATCATCCTTAATGGAAGTAGGAATATCTGACTTCGTGATAGGCATAGAAATGGTTAATTCGGACATTGTGCTTTTTTATATTGAACGTATTTTTTTAAATCAATTTTTTTTAATAAGATGATTTTCTTACAGTTGTCTTCGGTGATGATTTTCTTACAGTTGTCTTCGGTGATGATGATTTTCTCTTTGTTTTAGGTGATGATGATTTTCTTACAGTTGTCTTCGGTGATGATGATTTTCTTACAGTTGTCTTTGGTGATGATTTTCTCTTTGTTTTTGGTGAAATATTTATTACATCTATAAATATATCATCATATTCATTTTCCAAACCAAGTGAGATAATTGTATCTGTAGGATTAAGTTCTTTACCATCTATATAAAATATCATATTATTTTTATCAATACCTATTTGTGAACTAAATGAATTAAATACTGATTCCATTTTTTTAAATGCATCGACTCTATATTTTTTCTTATCACCGTTTTCATGCTTTATTCTTAAAACATATGATGGTTTTTTATCTACAAAATTATATGTTATTCCTATTTCATCTAACTTTTTAAGTATTTGCTCATTTATATTTTTATTATATATATTCAATTCAACTGATTTATTAATAATGCATTTATCATTAATTTGTAAAAATTGTAAAGAAGGTATATTAACTACTATTTCTAATGGAAAATCTGTTAAATCAATGTTATTAAATTCTATTCGTTTTAAATTTAATTCACCAATTGATTCACCATTTTTTAATGTAATCATATCATTCCAATAACCACTTAAACTTAAATTTTCTAAACTTTTAATATTTTTTATAAGTTTAATATCATATACCATTGTATTATCAGTTATTCTTAATTCTTTTAGTTTTAAATTCTCTATAATATTTAAATTTATTGCAAATGTAGTTAGACTATTTAAATTAATTAGATTTTTAATAAAACTGGTATTTACAGTTCTATATTTTGTATCACATAAATATGTTAAATTTTGTAATGTTGTATTATTCATATTTGGTAAATTTATATCATTAACATCCAAAGTGATTAAATTTTTCATTTTCCTAATAGGTTTTAAATCAATATCATTTTCATCAATTGAACCATCATTATATATTTCAAATGATTCTAAATTATGACAATATTCCGGAAGTTTTTTTATAAAACGGTTTAAAATACCAACATTTTCATCAATAATATAACTAAATTTAATTGTTTTAATATTTCGAACATTTTCAAGAAATATACTAATTTTTTCTTTTGTGAATGAATCTATGATATCAGGATCGGAAAAGATTATAATATTTACATTATATAACAAAAACATTTTAACAATATCATTGTATAATACATCAGCAAAATATGTCTGTGCTATTTTTGAAATAGATTCATCGAAATCCATTTTTTCACCATCGCCATATTCATCAATTGATGTTAACGCTTTCTTATATATTGTATATATAATATCGAATTCGTCTTTATCTCTATAATTATTTAAATCAATAGTTTTGATACGATTAATATTTTCTAAATATGTTTTCTCGGTATTATACATTTCTCCATGCCCAGGTTTAAAAAACAGACTGTAATTATTATCTATAATCATCGAAAGTGAATGTTCAGTAATTCGTTCTGGTTTAATTGTAATCTTATTATTAGAAATATATTCTATTGTTTGAATTATAAACTTTGCTGGGTCTGGAAAATCACATGAATCTTTGTCATAAATTAATTTATTAAGAACACATGCTATATTATTTACATTATTATGAATATCTCCTGATGTGTTATATATATGTGTAAAATTTAAATTAGAAACTATATCAAGCCATTCTGGCATTGTTGATTTGTTTATATCTTTCATTTTTTTACCATCATAAAAATTTTTAACATCTTCATTTAATATTTTTTCAGTATTAAATGTTCCATCTGTGTTTATAAGACAATAATTTAATATGTTCAATAAAGTCGTCTCGCCACAAGTTGAAAATGTCTTATTTTTGTATTTAAATTGATATAAATACCTTAATATTTTAAATTGTGTATTTTCATTAGTATCATTAAATATATTATATAATGAAATTTCTTTTTTAGAGTATTTTTTTGTATTATCGAGAACCAACGAAATATTATAAATATTCGATTTGATAAAATGTAATATATAATGATTAATTATAAATTTTGCAGCATTTTTATTTTTAATTTGAGCATAATAATATACAAAATATGATAATTTTATTATCAATTCTTCATATATTTGATTTTCTATTATAGGTTTTTTATCTTCACATTTTATCCCAGTTATATCTTTAGTCCTCATTGTTCTGTAATTAAGACAAAAATATTCTTTATAAATACGTGTTATACTTGGTAAATCTATATGTTCATCGACAAAATCTTTAACAATATCATATATTAAACGAGATGGAAACATAATATCTTTCGACCATTTATTTGGAGGTTCATAAGATAATATTTCTTCATTAATTTCATTTTCTAATAAATTTAAAAAGTTATAATAATTATCCGAAACAAGCATAAAACCAATTATTGTTTTTTTTTGAAAATATAACATAGAATCATCATCAATTGTAAATAATAAACTTGATAATTTACTTAATTTATTATCAATTGATTCTTTATTTTTAATAAAAAAATAAATGGTTTTTTTCAAAGATACATCATTAAAATAATTAACATCTGATATAAAATCATCGAAATATAATTGTGTTTGTATTTTATTTGAACCATCGTATTTCTTTTTTTTCATTATTTATTATAAAGAAAAGAAAAATTTTTGACTAAAAATGAGATTTGACTCGTCGCGTCGTCGTATTGTAAAAAATTGAAATTATTTTTTAAGTTCTGAAAATAATTTCATACCTATACCATGACAGATTTATGGAATTCCAACTCTTTAACAATATCAGAAATGCAAAAAATGCTACGTTCTACTGGTAGTTATCATTCTTTTAAGAGTAAGAAAGAATATATTGAACGTATTAATTATTTCAAAAATGTTATTAATTTTCCTTGGAGAAAAGACCAACAAGAAGTTATTGACACTTTTCTTGAATTTCGTCATAGAATATATGTTATGCACGCACTCTACGGGTCGGGCAAAACGACCGTTTTACTGGGTTTATTAATTAATGGTATCATCCAACAATTATTCAAACCAGAAGAAGTCTTATTTATGTCATATAACGTTTCAATCAAAAATGAAATCAAAAGGAAACTAAAAGATTATGGTATTAGCAATAAAGTGTCTGTGAGAACTTTTGATAGTATAATATATGAAATTGCAAAAGTTGGTGGATATCCTCATATTGACTTACCTAATTTTGAAGGAAAAAGAAAATTTGTATATGAATTATTGTATAATGTAGAATTCACACACAAACCTTCATTTCAACCTAAAATTATATTTATAGATGAATGTCAAGATTTAGAAAAGAATGTTTTATCAATTTTGAAACATTTTTATCCGGAATCACGATTTGTTTTTGCTGGTGATATTTTTCAATCAATCCAAAAAGAAACTCGTGAAAGTGTTCTATGGGAATTTATGATTTCACCACCATCTGATGACACGTTTAAAATATATATGTATGATACTCCACGTGTTCCTAAAAATACGTTAACTTCAATTCAAACAGCATTACAAATCCATTACCCTGAATTTAAAGACAAAATAACAAATTGGACTTCAAGTAATACTGTTTCTAACGCTGATATAGAATGGAGAAAATTAAATTCATATACGCATATTTTTGAGGAACTGAAAGTCTTTTTAAAAGACCATTCACCAGAAGAGTCGATGATTTTAACATTTTCTTCAGCGATTACTGTTTCTGGTGCGATGGGTGATATAGCGCGATTGCGACGATTTTTTGGTGAAAATGGTATAGATGTTAATACCAATCATAAAAAAATGGATCCTACCAAGTATTTCCTAACAACTGCGAATTCCGCGAAAGGTTTAGAACGTGATTATGTTATTGTTTTTCTTACATTTCCGTTAGAACGTGCATTTGTTCATTTAAGTGATGATATTGTCGTTAATTTGATTACAGTAGCACTCACAAGAGCAAAGAAAAAAGTTATAATGTTTGTTCCATCTTTTGAAGATAAATATAGTCGCGCGTTAGGATTATTTGAATCTTGTCCTATTCCAGATAAACCAAAAATAAATGAAGGAAAAACGTTGAAAGAATTTAAATTTCAAGATTATATAGATGCTGAACATAGTGTAACTGAATTAATTAGGTCATCAGTTATAAAATATGATACTCGAATTTTGATTCGTCAGAATATAAAGCAATATCATTATTCTAAAATTTTTGACCAAAATGTAAATCATAAAACAGCACCAATTATTACAGAAGAAGAAAAATCATTTGTAGGCGTTTTGATTGAAAATTTAATAACATCTACGTGGACTAATCATTGGCCTTCTGCATCTGATTTAACTGACAATATAACAAAAAATCCAATGTATAATCACGTTATAGGTAAAATAAATGCTTCCGTTAATCGCTATAAAATGTTTATAACTACTAATACATTTAGTGATTATAATCAATTTGACGGAATTTTACTTTATTCTCAAATACATATTGGATTGTCAAATAAAATATTTATGAAATTGTCTGATACATTGACTCAAAATTTGAAAAATTATTGGGTAAATCTAAAACCTAAAATTAGAGATATTCAACCACGAGAAGAAAAATTAAAAATACAATGTAATCTTCAAATGCCATGGTTAAAGGGTATTGCAGATGCTTATGCGATTGACGATGACGAAAAAACAACATCTATTTATGAAATTAAAGCGTCATCAGACCCAGATTGGAAAGATAATGCATCGGTGCAAGCGTTTTGTTATGCTCTTATGTGTGGTAAAACGTGGAGTCGAATGCATTTATTTAATCCGTTTAGAAATGAAAAAGCATCATATTATTTTGATAGTAAATCAATTTTGAGTTTACGAATGAATATTATCAAAGATATACTTATATGGAATGTAAATAGTATGATGGCAAAAATGTATCATAATTCAAGAAATTGCGAAGAATTGAATGTTTCAGATACCATATTTATACATATTTTAAAAGACAAATCTGGTAAAGTAAAACAAGCTTCTATGATAAATATGATTTCTCCAATAAAATGTGAATTTATGTATAATAGATATGTGTCATCTGGAAATAAAAAAACAAAAGAAATGGAAAAAATTGAAAGATTTGCTTGTGAATCAGATATTTCATCTGATGATATTATTAAAGAAATAAATGGAATTTTGAACTGCGATATGAATAAACATAAAAACGTATGGGGATTTGAAAATTATTCAGATATTGTAGAAACTGATAATTATTCAATTACCGATAATTACGAAATTAAAAATATGGAACAAATAATGAAATATTTAAATTATGTAAAAAATCCGGAAATAAAATATTCGTTAGATTACGATGACAGTTTTTATTGTCTTATATTATGTTTAAGTTTTATGTTTTTGAATAGACATTTTGTATAAAGAATGGTTTGTAAAATGGATTTTATAACTAAAAAAAGTTATAAAATTTTCGTCAATTTAAAAGATTTAATAATAATAAATCAGTAATAATGACAACAACTTCTGGTTTTCAAATAAAACCCGATTTTTATAATACAAAAGAATTATGTATTGAATCGTCTAAAAAGAAAATACAAACTAACCCAAGATATAAAAATTTTAATCAAACTCATTTTACAGCAGGTGATGAAGAACAATTTATAGAATATAAATATGAGATAAATGGTTCGTCTGAATTTGATGACGTTAATGATGATAATGTATTTTCTAATTATGAACCGGAAATATGGGAAGGGTATCACAATTTGGAAACAAAGTCAGTTTTAAATACGTTTAGGTATATATTTAATAAATTCAAGAAAGGTATTTTTGTCAAAATTTTAGATAATCAGTTAAAGGTTTTTCTTCCGTTTTCAAATGCAAATTTCATAAATGAATGGAGTCATAATATAAAATCATCAGATGAATTCAATATATTTGAATATGTTTCGATAATTGAAGGATATAAATTTAGTGAAAAAAATGTAAATGATTTTAAAAATACTTGGTATGCTAATAATTGTCTTTTAAGATATGAATATCCTATTTACGAAGGTGATACAAATGTTTCAAATATTAAAAATATGTTGGAAGAACTATGCGAAAAAAGAGAAATCCCAGATATTGAATTCTTTTTAAATCGTAGAGATTTTCCAATCATAACTAAAAATAAATCAGAGCCATATTATGATTTATGGGATTCTTATGATTATCCTCTTGTTTCACATAATTACGATAAATACATACCTATATTATCAATGTCTAAAACTGATATATTTGCAGATATTTTGATTCCAACACATGAAGATTGGTCAAGAATACAATCGGTAGAAAATAAATGGTTTTGTAAATCTTATAGAAGTTGTGAAGAAAATGTTGAAATTAAATGGGAAGATAAACAAAATGTTGCTGTTTTTAGGGGTAGTTCAACAGGTAATGGTGTTACGATTGATACAAATCAGCGTTTAAAAATTGCATATCTTTCATATTTAAAGAAAATTGATAAAAGCGATAATTTACCGTATTTAGATGCTGGAATTACTAAATGGAATTTACGGATAAAAAAATTGATGAATATACCTGAATTGACAGTTGTGGATATTCATTCTTTACCTTTTGATTTAGTTCCGTTTATGTCTATTGAAGAACAATGCAAGTATAAATATATTGTTCATATTGATGGACACGTTTCTGCGTTTCGATTATCTTTAGAATTAAAAATGGGAAATGTGATTTTATTGGTTGATTCAGGGTGGAAAATGTGGTATTCTGATTTATTAAAACCATATGTACATTATGTACCAGTGGCTAATGATTTATCTGATATTTATGAAAAAATAAGATGGTGTAAACTTAATGATGATAAATGTAAAGAAATTGTTTTGAATGCGAAAAAATTTTACGAAACATATTTACAAAAAGATGGTGTTTTAGATTATATGCAAAAAATATTGATTAATATTAAAAAACAAACAGGAACATATTATTATAATGAAATTTCTCCATTAACATTACAAATAGAAAAAGAAAAAGAAATTATTAAAGAATATAATACATACCCTGAATTTTCTAAAATTGTAGAAAAGATATCATTACCTGATATGAATCGTTGTTATGGATTATTAAAAGGAATTCATAATTTAGTAAATTATTTTATAAATAATCGATTATTTGATAAAGTATTTCTTAAAAATAATAATATATTCAAAAATAAAAATATTGATATCCAAAAATATAGTTTTAAGGATCATAAAGAAAGTTTTGTTTTAAAATCTGCAAATAATCCTAAAAAAATTAAAGAAAATATACATGAGGCATTTGTTGGTTTAACGTGTACTAATAATTTATTGAAAAAAATTCCAAATTTTTGTTATATTTACGGTATAAATGATGAAAATAAAGTAATTACTGAATATATAGATGGTAAGATATTTTTAGAATATATAAAAAACGATTTTAATGTAAAAGACTACGTATTTATTTTAATTCAAATTTGTTTAGTATTACAGCAAGCACAACGAGAATATGGATTTATTCATTATGATTTGACAACATGGAACATTATTATTCAGCGTCTGGATAATGAAATTGAAGTAGAATATGAAGTTGAAGATAATATGTTTGTAAAAGTAAAAACAAATATTATACCGATTTTAATAGATTACGGTAAATCGAGTATGATTTATAATTACGAACAATATTGTTTTGTTAATATGTATAAATATAGTACGTGTCAAGATATCATATCGATTCTTGTTACATCTCTATATCAAGTTTTGACAGAACAGAACATAACAAAAACAGATTTCTTTGATATATTAAAAATCGCAAATTTTTTATCAAATACTGGATATCGTAAAAGTGCATTTTACAATTCTCGAGATTTAAAATCTTTTTTAAGAAATGCAAAAAAATATTCAAATATTTTAAATGATAACAAATATGAATTGGAAAAATTAAAACCGATTGATTTGTTTAATTATTTATTAGAAAAATTTGATAAATACAGATATAACATTATATGTAAATCTAATTCATCTATCTCTTCATTTATGAATAAAAGTAATGGCGTGCAAGTATTTTATTATAGTTTGTCTGAAAATAATAAAGATAAAATTAATTCATATATTTCAACATTAAAATCAATGAAAAAATCTTCAATACAAGAAATCAATTTATTGTTAAAAGATTTAGATGCAACATATGGTAAAGAAAAATATAAAAGTATTATTAAAAATGTTTTATCAAGTGCGACAAAATATAATGCAAAAAATGATAATAAAGAACATTTTTCTCTTGATTTTGATTTGAGAAATATAAATTATGATGAAAATATTTTTACAGATGAAAAGAAAATTATGAAATTGTTAAAAGATAATATTGATATTATTCAAAATCTTGATAAAATTAAAAATATTAAATATAAAAATATTGATGACAAAGTATTAATGATTGTTTTTATTAATACTTTAATTCAAACTGCAAAAAACATATATAAAGAAAATACAGAAATATATAATTTTATATACAAAATAGAATGATATTGATAAAAAATATATTATTTTTTTTCTTTATTTTTCTTTCTATACAATAAATAAAATGGATGAAAAATTACTAATTCTTTTAGGTCTTGGAACTATTGGTTATTTGGCCGCTACTAATTTCAATAACAATGATGATGAATCAGATGATGAACAACAATATGATGATGGTCTTATTCGACAAAACAATGTATATGCAAATCAACCTTGTCAAGAATCATATTTACCTGTTTATGATAATTCCCCTTCACATTCTGTTTCATATACAAATTATCCAAGTGCCCCAATAACAACTGAAGTTTCCCCTTTAGGTTTTGGACAAATGGTTCAAAATGATATTAGAGAAGATTTTGTTCCAAGTGATTACATTAACCTTAATGAATACAAAGATAATCCTTATCAAATTCCTGTTTACAATGAAGATACTGGTAATGTAGGATTACCTGTTTCCGATATGACTGATATGGGTGCTGATAATAAATATATCTATGACCGTACTTTAGGAAGTATCGGATTTACATCTACAAAGATTGGTGGAAGACGTAGAGGACAAGCCGATTACATTCGTGGAGATTTACCTATTCTTCCCGATAGAGGTGCTTGGTTCCAAGTTTCTGCTGATGTTGTTAATACTTTACTTGATGGAGCACTTGGAAATCAACAAGCATTAGGTAGTGAAGCACCTTCAGTTGAAAAATATTATGAAGAAAGAGAAGAAGATAATGAAAAACCAAAAAAACGAAAACCAAAGATAGGTCAAGCAATGAGAACTATCGTAGATGAATCAGGAAAAGATCTCGGAATTGGAGAATGCGATGATGAGGTGCCTACTGTTATTGACGGTAAAGAATATAACTATGTTGATTGTATTTATAAAAGATTTGAACAAAACGGAAAACAACCAACTATGGGTGTATTGAAGAAAATGTTTTCTTTACAACAAGAAACACAAAATTCTAAATATGCTGGATTTTCAAAAAGTTTATAAAAAAAGATTTTTGTGTTAATTTTTTTAACAAAATGATGTTAAAAATATTTATAATTCCGTTGAGGCCGTTACTTTATGATTTAATAAATGCAACGCGCCGTAAACATCAGATGATAATATTGTTTTTGTATTATGTTCAGAATTAACACATAATACTGCATTTAATACTTCATCTAATTTATTTTCTATAATTTTTCTTATCATTTCATGGCATTCATCAGATAAACTCTTTACACCTGCCCGTCGAGATAATCTCGTAATCGATGGTTTTGTAATTTCCATTTTTGATTAAGAAAAATTATTGCTTTAAATTTAAATCATAAAAAATAACAACATCCGGAATATAATTTTTATTTTTTAAACTTAAAAGATTGTAATTTTATGTCAAAATGGAAGAACAACAAAAACATGCGAAAAAGAAAAATCATTTCTTTGAAATTTACATTTCTAAAGTATTAAAACAAGTTTCACCTGATAACGGTATTACATCAAATGCGAAACAACAATTAAATAGTTTTTTATGTATTTTGTTAAAAGAAATTACAACAATAGTTTCAGAATTAACAATTATTTCTAAAAGAAAAACAATTTCATTAAAAGAAATAAAAAATGCATTGAATGTTATTTTGTTTGGCGAATTATTGTCTTGTTGTATGAAAGAAGGTGAACGAGCGTGTGATGCATTTTCTATTGAAACTAAAGGAAGTAAACATTCACGTGCGAATATTATATTTCCTCCGTCTCTGATTGATAAATTTTTACGTAATAATTGTAATTTTTCTATAGCCAGTTTAGCACCTGTTTATTTAGCGGCCGTTCTTGAATTTATAACTTTTGATATTTTAGATATTAGTGTTAAACATTCTAAAGAAACTAAACATAATAGAATTACAGTTAGAGATATGGAATTATCAGTTAGAAATGATATAGAATTGGATACATTGTTCAAGAAATATAATATATCATTTTTAGGTGGTGGAGTTGTTCCGTTTATACATAATTCATTTCAAACAAATACAAAATCTCTTGCGATTAAAAATATAAATAAACAACAGAAAAATAGTGATTCATTAGTTTTAGCAAAATCACCATTTGAAAAACTTGTCAGACATGTATTAAAAGAACATTTTAGCGATCACTCAAAAATCAGTAAAGATGTTTTTATAATTCTTCAACATTTTATAGAACAATATATAATTGATTTATTGTATAATGCAAATTATCTTACGATACATGCAGGTAGAATAAAATTAATACCTTTAGACATTCAATTGTATTTGTCATTTAAAACACAAAACTCATTTAATTCTTTAAATAAGAATCCATATCTAAATTCCGAAGATATTAGTTTATTATCAATAGAAAATGAATAAAATAAGTAATTTAAACACATATTTTTTTAATAAAAAAATGTCAACGATTAAAGAAAAACTTGGATATATTCCATCTCACAAAACTGATGGGAAATATGTAACATTAATGGAAACATCTGGAGAGGAAAATGAAAGTTGGATATATTTTATTCGATTAGATGGAAATGAAGAGAATATTAAACATTTACAAAGTCAATTGGAGCAAGTTGAATGGTATATTATTGATGATTTAAGTACTTTCGATCTTGATATTGAACATCCAGTTTCTGCACAAACTGCAAAAGAAATGTCAAAAGTTGATTTAAATCATACTTCATTTCATCGTAAATTCGATGGAGTTTTACAAAAGATTGATTTAGGATATACAAAGAAAGATGGAAATGATACTAAAATTTGTAAGACATTTGATATTTTAGGATATGGACAGATTGAAAATTTTATTGACGATGAGGATTTGGATGAAGAAGACCTCGCGTCTGAAGATGATGAATCAGGTTCTGAAGATGAATCAAGTTCTGGTTCTTCTTCAAGTTCTGAATCTGGTGAAGAAGAAAGTAAAGTTGAGGAACTTGAAGAAAATGAAGACATTAAAGAAAAACCAACATTAAAGAAATTATTAAGGAAAAAGATGAAAAATTAAAAGAATTTAAAAAAATATTTTATAAAATAAATCTTATAAAATATAAAAATGAGAACAAAAAGTCAGCAACGTAAAAGTTCACGTAGAAATAATTTATCAGAATATGATGATTATATTAATGTCTCAAAGAAACGTAAACCATTGAGTAGAAATTACGATAATTATGTCTCAAATAGACATAATGAAATAAATCCTTTATATTTTTTATTTGGTGATGATAATGAAGAAATTGAAAAATTGAAACAACAAATTAAAATATTAGAAAGTAAAAAAGATGAAGAATGCAACAAGAAATTAGCAGAATGTAATAAAAATTTAGCAGAATGTAAAACAAATTTAGCATTAATTAATGAACAAATGGAGAAAAAAATATCAGAACTTAAAACGAAAATCGCGGAAAATGATAAAAAGAACAATGATGATATACTTAAATTAACTAACGATATTACAACATTAAAATCAAATCATGATAAAGAAATACAAAGATTGAATAAAGATTCTGAAACACAACGTAAAAATATTATTAATGATTATACTGCACAAATAAATAGTTTAACAAATCAAAAAGGATTTTTAGAAGGACAAATTGAAAATTATAAAAATACAATTAGTGATTTAGAAAATGTTATTGAAAATTTAACTAACGAAATTGAAAATTTAAAAAAAGATTTAGAACAAAAAAAAGAAAAGATAAAACAGTTGGAAGAAGAAAATAAGAAATTAATTTCTGAAATTAATGTTGAAAAATCACAAATTGACCGTAGAAAAAATGAATGTAAAACAAAAATTGAAAGTTTGGAAAAACAAATATTAAAGATTACTGCACAAAAAACTGTTTCTGATATAGAAAAAGATTCAACAATTAACACACTAAACAGTGAAATAAAAAAACTTACTTCAGAAAATGAAAAATTAATTGCAGATTTACAACGGATAAATGGCGAACTTTCAGAATTAAAAAAAAATCTTGAAAATTTAAATGCTGAAAATAATAGTTTAAAAGAAGATATTAAATTACGACAAGATATAAAAAAAATATTAGATGAAGTTATTATTAATTCAGCTAAAAAAGAAAAAGAATTAAATGAACAAATTTCTAAAATTACAAAAGAAATTGAAGAAAAAACAAACCTTGAAAATAACAGAGTTAAGGAAAATTTGAATTTAACAAAACAAAATGAAAAATTAATTAGTGAATTAAATGAATTAACTAATCAAATTAATAATGTTTTTATAAATGAAAAATTAAAATTTACTAATCCTGATACAAACACGGTAGATTCCGTTACACCAAATTATAATTATGTTAAAAAGGCTATAGAACAACTTGGAACAGAATTAAAATTAACAAAAGATGATATTCAAGAAAAACGTGTTTTATGGACAGAAGCCCTTAAAGATAATGAAAAATTAAAAAAAACACATACACAAGAATTAACAGAAATTCGCAACCAATTGACACGAGCACAAAATGATAATGTTGAATATAAAAATAAACGCGATAAAGAATCTGAAGAGATGAAAAAAACACATACAGGTGAAATTGAAAAATTAAAAGAAGAGCATAACAAAAATTGTGATTTAAAAATCAAAGAAAATACTGATTTATTATATGCAAAACATAAATTAGATATGGATAGTCTTGAAAGTGATTACACAAGAGCACAAAATGTGTTGAAAAATCAACATCAAACAGAAATTAAAAATTTAAATGAAAGTATAGATACATTAACTAAAGAAAATAAACAATTTAAAATAGATATATCTAGACTAAATGCAGAAAATGCTACATTAAATACAGATATTGATGCCCGACAAACACGAATAGTAAAGCTTGAAGACCAAATGAGAGAAATTAGAGATGTTATGAAAACGGTGTCTTCAACATTATCATCAAATGAAGAAAAAATTGGAAAAATGCCAAAAGGAGATGGAAAGAAATATAGTCGAAAAAGAAAATATAAAAGAAAATCTGGTAAAAGAAGAAATAAAAAAATGTAAAAAAAACTTTTTATAAATAATTATTTATAAAAAATATTTATATAAAATAAATGGAAGAAGAAATAGAAAATTTTAAGGAATATATAAACGTTTTATCTGAAATACAAACAGAACTTAAAAAAACAAAAGATGACTCTTTTAAATATATGAAAAAATTTCAAGACGACGATATTTTAGCTAATTTAAAACAAATTAAAGATTATGAAACATATTTGATTGGTATTTTAGATAGTAAAATAAAATCATTGGAAACAGAAATAAACAGAATTGCGAATGAAATCAATGATAAAAATGAAACACAAGATGTTTTAAATAGTATAAAATCTGATAAATCTTTGATAAATTTAAATAGACAATTAAAAATTATACAAGATATTTTTAAGAAATATATGAAAGGTGAGACATCTGTATATTTAAATTTTAATTGTGCAACTAATTTAAATAAATTTTGTGACTATATTTTTAAAAATAATATTATATTTAAAGAAGATAATTCAGTTTTTGTAAAAACTGAAAATAATGATGAAGGAAAAACATTTAACAATTTTAAAAATATTCAAGGAGATTATCAGAAGACAATTTTGGGATGGGAAAATATAAAAAATAAAGCAACATTTTTATTTTCTATTAATATTTTAGGATTTTTTGATATAAAAACTTTTCTAAAAACATTAATTGATATGTATGATTCTGAAATAAAAATAAAAAATGTTATAGAAAATAAATTACATTTAAATGATAATTCTGACTTTATTAAAATGGCTAAAGAAGGTGATACCGTGAACTTTTTAACGAATAATTTTAAAGGTAAACAACAAAATATTGACAATTTCAAAGATAAAAATATTTTATTAAAAAAAGACAATTATGAAAAAATATTTGAAGAAGAAGAACAAAGGAGAAAAGAAATAAAAAATAGAAATATATTTTATGAATTTGAAATAAATAAAGGTAGTGAAACTGCTACAATAATATTATGTGATACCGCTAAATTAGAATCACCTACAGAATTATCAAAAAGTTTCTATACTGATGGAAAAGGTATTGCACGTCCATTTATTTTAGAAGGAAACCAATCATATAGAGATATAAAAGAAGAAAATGTCAAAAAGATTCTAACAGAAGATGAAAAAAAAATATACGACACGTGGAATAAAAATTCGTCAACAAAATTTAAAAACGAAAATATAATATCAAAATTACGTAGACATATACAAACTAAAATTAAAGAACAAATTTTTTTAAGAGAATCAATAAAACAAATTGTTAAATATTTATCAACAGACGGAAGTTTGCCAACTATGACAGATTTATTATTAAAAAATTATGAAAATAATTTTAATGAAACTATTACTGTAACAGACACAACAGAAATAACAAATATTATTAAAACATTATCAAATAATAAACCTTGTAATTTTTACCTATTTTCAAATATTAAGTTTACTGCTAATGATCTTAGTAAAAAAGAAGGTGAAGATAGTAAAGTTTATACTGAAAAAGTTAAAAATATATTAGAATTTTTAGATAAAATTGAAAGAACGTAATCATCCTTTTTATAACTAAATTTAGTTATAAAAAATTACTTTCCATCATACATTTTTTTAATTTCTTTACTTACGTCAACAATCAATCCGCTATAGTTTCTAATAAATTGTGTAAATGATATATTTTTTTCTTTTTTAATTTTCTTTAATTCTTTTATAGCCATATTTAATAATTCTTTTCTATCTATATCAGGATTTGATAATCGTAAATCTATCCAAAAACAACTCCACACTGAACAAAATCCAACAACTTCCAATTTTTCTCCTTCTGCTTCTTGTAATGTTTGTATATTACGTGCTGGAGAATAAGATAAAGGATGGTAATAATTTTGAATATAATCGTCTCCCAAGTTTTCTTTAAATAGTTTTTCGATTTTTTCGTCTAAATCGGTAGGATTCAAACATTTTTTATCATTAATTTTTCCATACGATTCAAATCGTTCTAAACTTTTTGTTTTTTTATCGTAGAGTAACCAATTTGCATGTCCACTATCGATACAATCAAAACCAAAAGGCATAACGACAAATCGTTTACTTTTACATTTCTTAAAATTATCCCAAAATTTTTTTTCAGGTTTAGGAACTGATATATAACCCGTTTTTTTACCTTTTTGTTCTACATATCGTAAAGATACAGCACGTTGATTATTTGGAATATGATTTAAATCTTTAGGTAATAAAACACATTCATCATCGTGTTCGTGGTCTTTACCATCAAGCCAGTCTATTATTTTATTTTCATCTGTTTCGTATGGTTCGGCTAAAATTACACAAGCATTATCGTGTTTATGAGAAATAAAATACATTGCTACAACATTAAAATATGGTGAACCTACAAAATCTGTTTTTTTAATATAATTTTCATTATTATGTGGTAAAATAAAACTATTTGTCAAAGACATTTTATTATAAGAAAGAAAAAAGAAAAATGAAAGTTAAAGAAAAATGAAAGTTAAAGAAATTTTAAAAGATTTTGTAAAAATAAATGATTAAAAATTTTATCATCGTTGTTTTTATATTTTTCTTAATATATTTTTTATGTTTATGTACGTGCATTTCTAATTATATTTTTGAAGATATTTTTGAAGATTATGTTAAAAAAGTTGTAATCAATGAAGATAAAAATATTATTATGCTTTTCAAAAAAAATGATTCAGTTTCTGAAATGAAAACTTTAGACATTATCTACCATTCTGAAGATGAAGAAAAGAATAAAATTTAAAGACAAAAAAATTAATATTATGAACACGAATTACGATAAAGTTATACAACAATTAAAACAATTTTCATTATATGATAGAAACGGAAAATTAATTAAATTTCAAATAGATGCAATACTAAAAAGCGTCGACGTAAATTTAAATTGAAAATATTTTTAAAGAAAAGAGAGAAAATATAAATAGTATGGATAAGGCTTATGAAATTTGCGTTGAAATGATACAACAAAGAGGATATACAATTATAGACCAAGATGATGAGCGAATATTAGCATCTCGTGTTTCTAAAAAAGAGGAAGAACAAATATGTGTTTTTATTACAAATACACCTAAATTTAATGTTGAGAGTATTCAAGAATATATATCAATGTTAAAGAAAATGGAAGTATCAAATTGTATAATTGTTTATCGAGATAGTGCTACACCTGTAGCAAAAAAAATCGTTGAAGAATCAAAAGAAATTAATATTGAATTATTTACAGAAGATGAATTACAATATAATATTACAAAACATTATTTAGTTCCAAAACACGAATTAGAATACAAAAAGGGAACTGTAGGATGTGCTAATTTTAAGAAAAAATATGGCGAGGATATCCCAATCATTCTTAAATCTGACCCAATAAGTCGTTTTTATGGTTATGAAAGAGGAGATATTATAAAAATTACGCGTAAAAATGGTTATGTAATGTTCAGGATTGTTAAATGAATGAAATTTTATCGTTAAATTTCTTTTTTCATAATAATTCCAATATTTGAAAGCCAATAATCTAAAATCACAAGAATATTAGTAAAGTTTAATGCAAAATGACGAAAATATGTGATAAAGTTTTCTGGTGATGACCCTGTCATTGGAAAATAATGAATTCCTTCTGCGCAAATTTCAGAAGAAGTGTTTAGATAAGATACAATATATTGTTTTTCATTATACAGTATCGGCGCAGAATCATAAAAACTAATATGATTTACACTTTTTACTTTTTTTAGATTATGTATTCTAATTATTTGATGAACAAAAATTTCATTCGTTCTATATTTTATATCATTTGCAACAACTTTACCAGTTGCTTCTAATAAACATAAGTAAAAATCGTCATTATCTCTTAATAGTTTGTAACCAATTTTATGTTTCATTTATAATATTTAATATCTCTTAAATTTTCATTTTAGTATTTCATCTATACTTTTTACCCCTTTCGGTTCCAAATATTTTTTAAGTTTTCGTATAAAATTATCAACTTTTTCTTGATTTTTGAATCTTATAAAAAGAATAATTGATAGTTCTGTCAAGTTCAATCCAAATAAAGAAATTGACGCATAATTACAATCGATTTTAGATGTTAAGTATTCATTTCCAAATTCTTTTAATAAAATCAATGACACAATTTCAAGATAATCAAGTAAATCATATATAATATCATCAGATGATATATCATCTTCTGCAGTTTGTAAGTGCGTAATTTCATATAATTCGCGTAACTTCACAATATCAATTTTTTTTAAATATGAATGTAAGAAGTAAATGAATTCAATATCGTAATTCAAAATATTATTTTCCATTAATTTGTTTTTAATTTTATAAAAATTAAAAATCTTAAAACCATTTAATCAAAAAATTTCAGAACCCATAAGTCGCTTCCATATCTCGTAACATAATCGTATGGCAAATAAAAGAAACCTTTATCTCCCCATCTTGGTCCCCAAGAATTCATAACAATATATTGTTTTTTAACATCATCAAAACCGTATATAGTGACACAATGTCCTCCCAACATTTGCTCTGTTGATATATTAGGCATTGGAACAATTCCAGTATTTGCAACAGTATCGGATTCAAAAGATTCATAAATTTCTATACCAAAAACAATTGGAAATCCAGAAACTATACAATTCTTAATACTTGTTTCATTATTACTTACAGATAGATATCTGAAATTTTTGATATGAGGTGTTGCATTTCTAACACATGAATTACTTGGTCTTATTCTAAAATTATTTATATTATATGGTAACAACTTTTCATCACATGCGCCATATGTATGTATCGCTTTCATAACATCTCTGATATAACATCCGGAATCTTCATTAACAGTTCCTTCAAGAAGACGAGAGAACCAGTATATATAAAGTCTCGATGGTTGCCATTCAGTCAATTTTTCCTTTTTCAAAAGATATCTCAACGCATTTGATGATGCATTTGCAGTGCAAGAACCTAACTGTCCTTGATCTAAAATAGGGGATGTAAAGTTCGATGTTCTTAAATCAACGACTTTAGCAGGTAGAGCTTTTACTTCTGGATGAAAAGTTTCAAACTTAAGATCTCTATGATCAGGTAAATCTTTCTTGTGATTGTAAATATGAATTGACGACATTTTTATAATTATTTTATATGTTTAAATTAAAAAATTGAATTTTAAATTTAGTTTAAAATATAAAATTCAAGTAATGATTAAAACTATTTTCTTATTTTATATTTATTGTGTTAACGCAGAACCTCGATATTTGAGACATTTGTCTTATGCAACGGGAATGGAAAGACCTCAATATTTGAGACATTTAGATTTTGCAACGGGAATGGAAGGTCAACATCGATATTTGAGACAACCAGAACTTTATGAAGATATAGAAGAATTCACTGATATATACGAAAGTAATTATTAAAAAATATCATTATTTTGTTTTTTTAACCGAGTAGGTTAAAAAATTTTATATATTCTTTATTTATATTTTCTTTTAGATTTTCTTTTAGATTTTCTTTTAGATTTTCTTTTAGATTTTCTTTTAGATTTTCTTTTAGATTTTCTTTTAGATTTTCTTTTAGATTTTCTTTTGCCTTTGTCATGAGTTTCTACTTTTGTTTCAGCACTACCGGAAAAACAATGACTACAATTACAATCAAAACCATAATTAGTCAATAATGATTGTTTGTAAGCATTTTCATCAAATATTCCTGTTTTTTCATTAATATATATCTCTTTTCTAATATAAGAATAAGTTAATTCATCATCTTTTTTTATTGTTTTTATTGCCCTGAATTTTATTTCACCTTCTGTTTTACCGCAAACTTGTCCATGTTTAGGAGGCTCTTCACAAACTGGGTCAATAATTTCCATATTTGGATCACAAGAATGATTTGCTCTAGTTGCAAATTTAAAAAAACCCCATTCATAAGGAACTTGTTCGTATTTGTTTATGGAAACATTGTATATTAAAATAGAATTACAAGATAATCTATACAATGCCATTCTAATAATCTCATTAATAATCTTATTTTTAAAATCCTCTATTATATCAAGAATTTTTATCATATTTTTTTTTATTTTAATTTTATTTTCTTCTATTTGCGAAAATGATTTCGTTAATAAATTCGTTAATAAATTAATTTCGTTTTCATAAGTTTCAATTATATTTTTTACAAATTCATCAGATGGTTTTCCAATTTTAAATTCATTTAATTTATTTTTTAGTTCATCGTCGGCTGTAAGAGAATAATATGCCAATAAGGCGCAATCAGTTAATTTTTTTCCAGATAATAATATAGCATATGGTGGTTTGAAAAAAGGAGTTTCAGTAAAAATAACCTCGCCTTCTGGTATTTCTTCTTCACCTATGTAAAATAATCCTAGTCCATATTTGGATTCTTTAATTTGAAATTTAGTTTCATCAACAACGCTCATTTTATTTATAAAATAATATTTTTTATTTTTTTTGAAAAAAAGCAATTATATAATTGTCGGTATGTTCGAGTCTCGGTATGGTTTAGGGAATGTTCCATTAACGATTTATTCACTAACTTGTTTACATTTAGAACAAAAATAATAATCTTTTTCTTTAACAGTATCGCAATTTTTACAATGTATATGCATATTTAATGTATGATAATATTGCATATTATTGAAAATACGTGTTTTATATTTTGCATAACAGATTTTACATTTATCACAAGTCATATGCAATTCATTGATATTACATTCATTACAATTATAACAATGTTTATTTTTATTTCTAAAGCAAACTTTACAATGATGATAATCACTAATATTTCATATGGTAATTTTTCGACACAACTTATCGTAATATCTTTACCAATTATTTTTCCATTACGCAACAGCATATTTATAAGTATTATTAAACTTATAAAACGTTTTACAAAAATAAAAAATGCCGGAAAAAAAAAATTGAATTTTAATTTTTCTGACTTAAAGAAATATCAGATATATAATAAACAATGAGTAACATCGAGATTATTTCGGCTTCAAGCTATGATACTTCAAGAATGATATTTAGTGAGCCTGTTGAGGGAGGAATCCCAGATAGCAAGCCACCGATTTCATTCAAAAGAGTTAATATTTCTACAATGTATGAAAACGGTACGTCGGGTCCATTAATCATGGAAACTCAACGTCTTTATTCATATGGTTTAGGAGAAGATACAAGTCCAGATACTGGAAAGATCAATGGATATAAATTACCTTTAGTGTTATACGATATTAATGGTGCTTCAAAGGAGCAAAAGGATTTTGTTTCAACTTTTGAAAATATTGTTAAAAAATGCAAGGATTATTTACTTAAAAATAAGGATAAGTTGGAGCAGTATGAACTTGAGGAGAATGACCTCAAGAAGTTAAATCCAATTTACAGAAAGAAGGAAAAGGGTGTAGTAGTTGAAACTGCTTCACCTGTTCTATATGCAAAGTTGATTGTCAAGAAAGATAAAGATGGTAATAAAATCATTACTGCTTTCTTTGACGAAGATTCTGGAGAATCAATAAATGCGCTTGATTTATTGGGTAAGGCTTGCTATGTACGTTCGGCAATTAAGTTTGAGTCGATTTTCATCGGTAATAAGATTTCACTACAAATTAAGTTGTTTGAATGTGATGTAAAGCCAATTGCTTCTGCTGGAACTCGTAGACTTTTACAAAGACGTCCACAGGCAGATTCACAAGTTGTTGTAGCACCTTCTGAATCTCGTTCAGTTCCATTGCCGTTGAGCATCGATGAAGATGATGATGCAGGTAGTTTGATTGAAGATGATGAGGAAGATGAACCAGTAGAAGTTAAGGAACCACCAAAGAAACCAGCGGTAGTAGTAAGAAAACCAGCAAAGAAAGTAACTAAGTCATAAATACATATTATCAATTTTATATTATAAAAAGTAATATAAAATTTCCCAATAATTATTATTGAACATGTCATTGATATATATTACTTTAAATTTATGTCACCCACCATAATATATCATCTATTGTTGAATTATCAACAGCTTCTGCTAAAGCTTCGTCAGACTCATCAAAATTATTATCAGTTATATCCAACATTTTTAGTTCTGATAAATTCTGAGATGTTATTATTTCTATTACGGCTTCTAATCCTATATTATTAATAACTAAATCAATGTCTGTTAATTTTGTTAAATAAGATGAATTTGCAATTGCTCTACCACCGTTAGGGCCTATATTATTTTCAGATAGATTCAAAACTTTTAAATTTTTTAAATATGGTGAGTTTGCAATTGCTATAGTACCATCATCTCTTATATTATTAGTTCCTAACATCAAAACTTTTAAATTTTTTAAATATGGTGAGTTTGCAATTGCTATAGCACCTTCAGGACCTATATTATTTGAATCTAATATCAATTCTGTTAAATTTGATAAATATGGTGAATTTGCAATTGCTCTAGCACCGTTAGTACCTATATTATTTTCAGATAATGTCAATTCTGTTAAATTTGATAAATATGGTGAATTTGCAATTTCTATAGCACCGTTAGTACCTATATTATTTCCATATAACATCAATTTTGTTAGATTTTTTAAATTTGGTGAATTTGCAATTTCTATAACACCTTCAGGACCTATATTATTTTCAGATAGATTCAAAACTTTTAAATTTTTTAAATATGGTGAGTTTGCAATTGCTATAGCACCCCTAGTTCCTATATTATTTATAATTCCAAGACCTGAAGAAAATGTCCCTAAATGCAATTCTTTTAAATTTTTTAAATATGGTGAGTTTGCAATTGCTATAGCACCGTTAGTACCTATATTATTGTTTCCTAACATCAATTTTGTAAAATTTTTTAAATATTGTAAGTTTGCAATTTCAATCGCACCTTCATCTCCTATATTTTTATTTTGCAAATCCAAAGTTTTTGAATTAAACTTTAAATTTTTTGCAAGTTCTTTATTAGTTAAACGTAAGTTTTTTAAATCTTTATCATCTAAATAACTTAAAGGATCAGGACCATTCATCGATAATAAATTTACAAAATTATTTCTTTTTGAGAATTTTGGTTCTAAATAATTTGGAATTTCTTTATTTACTCGACTTAAATTAACTATGTCTATTTCATTTAAATAACTTAAAGGATTAGGTCCATTCATCGATAACAGTTTTGAAATATTATCATTATGTCTTTTTGGGCTACTGCCTGACTTTCTTTTTGGGCTACTGCCTGACTTTCTTTTTGGGCTACTGCCTGACTTTCTTTTCGGGCTACTGCCTGACTTTCTTTTCGGGCTACTGCCTGACTTACGTCGCTTCGGACTACTGCCTGACTTACGTCGCTTTGGACTGCTTGAAATTCTATCCATTTTTTATTTAAGCAAATAAAAAAAAAAAAAATTTTTATTCTAATTCTTTCACAACATTTCCATATCCTACTGTTAAACAATAAAACAAATCACGATGTTCAGTATACATATGAGTCAATAATTTTTGTTCTGTATTAACCCAGTTATTTTGAGATAAATATTTATCGATATATTTTCTATATAGTTCAGCAAATAAATTTACAAAACTTTTATGCATGATGAAGCAACCTCCAGAAATATAATGATAATAATTGTTATCATGGACTTTAAATTCTTCGAAATCTGGAAAATCTGATGTGCTAAAAATAAATTTATCAATGGGTAAAGTTTTTAATTTTTCTTGATTCGGATATGGTTCAATTGAGGGTTTTCGTTCTCTATATTGATAAATTCCAGCATCTACCCACATAAAAAAATCACTACCAAAAGGGTCAATTTCTTTTGCTTTCTCAACAAGATTAACTTTTTCATTCCATATTAAATTTACTTCAATAGAAGGAACATGTGGAGGCATTATTTGTAAATTATCTTTAAAACGATAAGAATAAAATTCAGATATCTCCATAATTACGTAATGAGTTGGTAAATCTTTCCGAATTGATTTTGCAATATTCACACTTTCTTCATTACCGAAAAACACATATGGACAATTTATACATAATGTATTATTTAACCAATTTTCGAATTTATCGGATGAGTATTTACCTGTAAATTTCCAATATCCACTGACGATTGTAAGATTATTTTTCATTTTATAATATTATTTTATTATTTTAAATAAATGATAATAAATAATATTACTTATAATTCTTCAAAAATATTCAGTTATGATGCTACGACAATAGATGCGAAAACACAAACACAAACTTTTTCGATAAATTTTACTATGTTGGAAAAAATTCTTAAAGACAATGCAATAATAGATGAACATGATAATTTAACTATAGATATATCAAGTATTAAATATGGTGCAAATAATATAATAATACCATTTAACGATAAGTCTAAATTAATACGCATGTCAATATATCCAAGTATTATAGATGATAATTTTAAACTTAAGTTTATAAATGAAATAGATATTATGTATAAATTAAAAGATTTAAAAATAGGGGCTGATATTTTTTACCCAAAAAAAATAACTAATATAAATGATTCAATATTAATATCAAGAAATATTAGTAAACAATATCATAAGTTTTTTATTATTGAAAATTTTGAAAAAGGTTCTGTAAAAAATAATATATCAGACGTCAATATTGATAAAATATTTGTTTCTATTTTCAATGTAATTGATATTTGTATGAAAAACAATATTTTTTGTGATGATATTAAAATGGACAATTTGGTTTTAGACAAAGATTTAAATGTAAAAATGATTGACTTAACAGATTGTATAAATATAGATAAAGATAAAGATTTAGATTATAAAATTATTTTCGAAAGTATTATATATTTACAATTATTCGTAACATTATTAAAATCAAAAAAAGATACAAAAGATAAATTTATTTCTAAAATAAATAAACAAAATTTTTACACGTCTATAATAAAATTATATGATTTTAAGGAAGATAATTTTATAGAATATTATATACAAATAAAAAACTTGGTATGGTATTATAAAGATAAAATAAATTTAGTATTTATTCCAAATATAGAATATTCTACAGTATATAAAATATTAACTGATCATACTATAAGTAACGGAGATAAAATATTTGAAATTAGTAAATTAGAAATAAAAGATTTGGAATGTGCAGAAAAAAACTATATTATTAATATTAGAAAACAATGTTTATTATTAATTTTTATGTTTATTATTAATGAATTTACTAATGATTATATTAAAACAGGATTTATGAATAGTATAAAAATGTCATCAGCAGCTACATCAACAGCTACATCAACAGGTACATCAACAACTACATCAACAACAGTTGCATCATCAACACTTCCGTCGATGGAAATGGACGGGAAAAGAAAATCTAAAAGAAAATCTAAAAGAAAATCTAAAAGAAAATCTAAAAGAAAATCTAAAAGAAAATCTAAAAGAAAATCTAAAAGAAAATCTAAAAGAAAATCTAAAAGAAAATATAAAAAAAGAAATTGAATTTAATTTTATAATTTATTTAAAATTAGAAATGGGAATAAAGAATTTGAATAATTTGTTAAGAAAGAAGTGTCCTCACGTTTTCGTTGAAACACATCTTTCCGAATATGCATTTAAAAAATTAGCTGTTGATGTTTCTTTATTTATGTGCAAATTTAAAGCGATATGTGGTGATAGATGGCTAATTTCTTTCGTGAATTTAGTTCAATGTCTTCGTAGAAATGAAATTCATTGTGTTTTTATATACGATAATGGTGCTCCAAATGAAAAATCAGCAGAACGTGAAGAAAGAGTGAAACAACGTGAAAAAACTGAACAAAAAGTAATTGAATTAGATATGGCATTAGATAAATATTACTTAACTGGTGAAATAGAACCGATTTTAATGGATTTACACGATAAAATAGAAAAGCAATCGGTTCCAGTTCAAAGATTGCTTACAAAAGCTATACAACCACCGAAATTCGATATAAAAAATGTTAAAGAGAAAATAGATAAAATGAAAAATTATAATATCAAAATAACACCCGAAGATTTCCAAAAAACTCGTGATTTATTTGATATATTACAAACACCTTATTATATTGCTCCTTTGGAAGCTGAGTGTATGTGTGCTGATTTATGTAAACGTGGTATAGTAGATGGAGTTTTATCGGAAGATACTGATGTATTAGCTTATGGGTCGCCAATATTTTTAACAAAAATAGACACAAAAAATGATACTTGTGTGTTAATTAAATATGAAGAAGTATTAGAATCATTAAAATTGACGAAAGAACAGTTTTTGGATTTATGTATCATGTGTGGTTGTGATTATAATAAAAATATACCAAAGATAGGAGGAGAGAAATCGTTTAATTATATCTCTAAATATAAATCGATTGAAGAAATTGAAAGAAATATGAATATAGATGTCTCGATATTAAATCATACGAGAACAAGAGAATTATTTACAAATTATGAACGACATGGAGTTAAAAAGGTACCGTATTGCGGAACTCCAGACTTTGAAAAATTAAAAACATTTATTTCTGAAAATGATATAAATATAGATTTAGAAAAGTTAAGAAGTAGTTTTGTTCATGATGAATTAATATTCATTGACGATGAATAATTTTTATTTTTATATTAAAAAAGTTATTATATTAATATAAAATGTCTAAAAGTAAGAAAAAATCTCCGGTAAAAAAATCTACCGAGACGAAAACAAAATCACCAATTAAGAAAAAACCAACGCAAACTAAAGAAAACAAGAATCCAAAATCACCATCACAAAAGAAACCGAAAGAAGAAACAAAAGAAAATAAGAAACCAGTTCCAACCCAAACGAAAGAAAATAAGAAACCGGTAACAGTTCCAACTCAAACAAAAGAAAATAAGAAACCAGTTCCAACTCAAACAAAAGAAAATAAAAAACCAGAGGAAAAGAAAGTAGAAGAAAAGAAACCTTTATCACCAAGAAAACGAGCAAATAGTATGGAATTTTTTGATAAATATGGTTATGATATCTATATGGAAGATGAAAAACGACATGAAGCACTTGGAAATCTTGTTATTGTATTTGGACCGTCGGAATTAATAAAAAAATTAGATTCGGAAAGTATGAAAACACCAAATATGTCAAATAAATTTAATAATGATAAAAAGTGGATTCGTGATAATTTTAAAAGATAATTAGACTGAAAATCTATGTATATAATTATATATAAAAATCAAATACAAAACATAGTTAAATAAAATTAAAAATAAAATATTGCTTTTAAATAAAATGTCTTTTAAAATATCGGCGCAAAATATTAACACAGGTATAAAAACACAAAGTGAAATTATTACAGGTGAATCAAATTTAAGCACAAAAGTTCAAAATTCTTTTTTAAAAAGAGGTTCGTATTCAGTATATCTACCAAAAGGCCACGCAGGTCAAATTAAAATTATTCAAATTACTGATGTAACGAATACAGGAACAGTAAATGTTTCTTTTCCAAATGCAGAAGATGGTAATTTATATACGCAAAATTTATCTAATATGGGAGATACTATTTTTTTAATTGGTTCTCCTATAGGATGGCATATTTATCCACGTATAGGATGGTATTAGATTTTTTTTATTTAAACTTATAAATAAAAAAACATTTTTATACAGTAATGTAATTTGAATAATTATTAATTATCATATCTTGATGTTGATGTAATATGTTTTCTTTCTTTTCAACTTTTACTACAAAATCTTTTGAAAAATCATAAACGTGATCACGAGGTTTTCCGCGTTGATTACTTACAAGACGTGTTCCACCTTGAGTAATATAATCAAAATTTTTATGTGTATGACCAGCAATCCATGTGTGAACATATGAAGAATCTAAAAGATAATCTAAATTTGATACATATAAAGACACAAATCTATCATTACTTTTATGACTATTTTGTAAAACATCATAAGATGGACAATGATGAGTAACAACAACCATTTGTAAATCATTACTTTTACAATATCTCATCATTTTTTGGATATATTTCAAATCACTCAAATATTTATTTTCATAAATCTGATTTGTCATTCCATTAATCCGAACAATAAATTTAGGAATACTAACTTCGGCTTTTGACCAAAGAGTGCAACCAGTTATACAAATGTTATTAATAATAACACTTGATTGATTAAGAATATATAAATTTTGTATATTCTTTTCTAAATAATACAATCTATTGGTCAGAGACTGTATAGATAATGGTTCATAACTATTATCATTTGGAACCATGTAAAATTCATGGTTCCCTGGTACATAAAGTACGGTTTTAAAATGAATGCATAATTTCTCTAAAAATCCTTGTAATTGTTTAATTTTATACAAAGAACCTATATCACCTGCTAAAATTAAAATTTCCGATGTTGGAGTTATTAATGTTAATGGGTCTGGAATTTCATTATTTTTATACTCAATGTGTAAATCTGAAACTATTTGAAAACTTGTCATATGGACTATTCTACTATTATATATTATAATTTATATTTTTTAAAATCATTTTTTTATTTTAACTTTTTATAAAAATTCCTTATTAAATAGGAATTTCTGGTAAATCATCCACATTTATTGACGGTTCTTTCATTTTTCTCTTTGTGTTAGAATTTGAAGCGTTCGCGGTATTATTTACATTACCGCGATTCATATTATTAATTAATCCAAGTAAATTACTACCTGTTTGTTTCATAATCATTTTACTTACAATAAATAATCCAGCATTACACAATATCATAAATAGTAATCTTATTTCTACTGGCCATTTTGACCCACCAGGAATATATGATTTTTCTCCAAGTTCTATTAATAATACTTCATATGAATTTATTGTCAGAATTTGTTGTTGTGTAAATCCTACCATATCAAATCCAAGATAATTACCAAGAACAAATTCACAAATCATAAAACCACCAATCAAATATGTTTTATAACTTTCTACAGACGAATCAAGAGATAATCGTCGAACAGTTGACTCATATGCACGTTTCATTGAATTATAATCAGAATGAATACTATATTCTGGAATTATTGAATTTGGATATGATTTACGCAATAAATCCATTTTAAACATTAACTCTCTTTTTGCATCCTCATCATATTGTTCTTCTACAGAAATATTGTTAATATCACGCAATTCTTTCTTTCGTATAACACCACCTTGTTTTTCAAGTTCAGATAAAGTAGGAGGAAGTTCATTATCACCACCGTCAATACTTCTTTTATATTGTTCAACACTGCGATAATTAAAATCTCGGTGTTTACTATATTTATCTTCATAACTTCGTTTTGATGGTTCAGCAGGGTCATCTTTTAATAATTCTTGTAAACGGTCAGAAATATTACTTGATGGAGATGCTGGTTTATAATCATCTTTAGTTGAACTTACATAATTATCTAATTCAGATGATTTATATTTATCTTCATACTTATCTTTATCATCTTTGTATTTATCATCATATTTATCATCTTTGTACTTGTCTTCGTACTTATCGTCGTCATACTTGTCGTCTTTGTACTTATCGTCTTTGTACTTATCGTCTTTGTACTTGTCTTCATACTTATCTTTATCATCTTTGTACTTGTCTTCATACTTATCTTTATCGTCTTTGTATTTATCATCTTTGTACTTATCATCTTTGTACTTATCATCTTCATACTTGTCGTCTTTGTATTTGTCTTCTTTTTCATCTTTTTTATAAAAATTTTGTGGAGGTTCATTATATAAAGATGGTTTTTGAGATGAAACATTTGGAACATAATCTTTATTTACTAAATCTTGCTTAATTTTTACTTTATTCTCAAGTAATTCTAAATACAATCGTGGCATTCGTGGAAAAACTTGTTGTCTGTTTAAAGTCGCTTTTTCTTCTGGAGGCAACGGAACTTTTATAATTTTTATGATTTTATTCTTCATTTACATATGAAATCCGACCACTTTAAGTTAAAAAAAAATAACATAAAATTTAAAAAAATAAAAAAATATGTATAAAATAAATGAATAAATTTCCGGATAAAGAAGATATCATTAATTTAACAGATGAAGAAATCAATGAATTAAATAACCTTATTGAAAAAACAATTTTTGTTGATTTAAAAAAACTTTGCAAGAAATATAATTTATCATGTACAGGTTTGAAAGTTAAAGAATTACGAGATTTTCTCAAGACATTTGTAGAAAAACAAAAACAAGGGAAATTTGAATACACAACTGAAGGTTTAAAAAAGAAATTATTGAAAGACCTTAAAAAAATTATGGAAGAAAATAATATCAAAATTGGTAAAGACGATAAAAAAGGAGATTGTATTAAAAAAATAGTTAGACATTTTAAATCAAGCAAATCACGTTCTAAATCTCCATCTCCAAAATGGGGTATTAAATTCAAATCTCCTCCTAAAACAAAAGAACGTGTTGCCATTAAGCATAAATTTAAGAAAGGTGATAAAGTTTTTATACCAGATTTAGAAGAATATGGAGAAATTACAAAATATGATTCAGAAACTAAATTATATCATGTTTTTTTAATTGATGACCCAGCACAAGAATTTGATTTACCAGAAGATGAAATAAAACAAATTTCACCACGAATTTCACCACGAATTTCACCACGAATTTCACCACCTAAATTACATACTGAATATTCTGCTGAAACAGTACCACCTAACGAATATTCTGCTGAAACAGTACCGCCTAACGAATATTCAGCTGAAACAGTACCGCCTAACGAATATTCAGCTGAAACAGTACCACCTAATGAATATTCTGATGAAACAGTACAACCGTTACCAGAAGTCGAACCTTCGTATATTGAAGAAGATGAACCGACAATAAATGAATATGAAAAATCTGCATTAGAAGAAGAAATAATTGAAGACACAGAACGTATAAATATTGAAGATGTTGAAGGAGTTTTATCGGAATTGCAATCAATATCAGTTGATAATATATTAGATAATAATGTACGAATTAAAAAAACTATACAAAAATGTTTAGCGTTAGGACTTATGTAATATTTTTTTATTTTTTATTTTTTATATTTTATTATAATAAATGAGTTTCAAAATATCAAATATTCTCGTTGATGAAGCAAATAGAGATTGTGTAATTACTACGCAAAATGCTTTATCTGAAACAGTATCAACTGCCAAAGCTTTAAATCCTTTAATCCCTGTAACTAAAGCTATTCTTACTGGGTCTTACACTGTTACATTACCAAATGGTACTGTAGGAGACCGTAAAATTGTTACAGCTATAAGTGGTGGTGGTAGTGTTACGATTAACTATAATAATGGTTGGGGTTCCAGTAGTAATGTCAATTTAGGAACAGTCGGTGATACTGTCGAATTTACTGCTACTGTAAATGGATGGCATAGATATACTTGGATAGATTAATAATAAATTTTATATTTTAGGAATATAAAATTAAAGGAATATAAAATTAAAATGTTTTATTCAACATCTTCTTCGTCGTCAATTAACGTTTGTTCTTCATCATCATTTAATTCTTCATCTAATTCTTTTAATTCTTCTTCTAATTCTTCATCTAAAATTGCAGAAGATGATTCAATTACATCATTTTCTTCTTCATCAATTATTTCTTCAACTCGACTTGACGATGTCTGTGTTGGAAGCTGTTGCATTGTAGGCATCATAATAACTACTTTTTTACTTGAATCTATTACTTGAGGTAAAGGTGTTGGTTTAGGAATGGATAAAGGTTTTGACTTTGCATTTTTATTTACAGATAAAGATTTTGATGCGGGTTTATTTTCTGTTTTAGAAGAAGGAATATTCAAAGATTTTTTTTCTGGCGGTGGTGGTTGTTGCGTATTACCATTTTCTTGAATCAACAAATTAACAGTATTTAATAATCTTAAAATAAGATTATCGTGTTTTTGTATAATTTCATTTTGTTGTTGAATTATATTATTTTGTTCTTGAATTTTAGAAGATAATTCATCAATTTGTTCAGACATTTTATTTGTTTTACTAATGAAAAAAGCAGATAAACTGCCAATAATTACTACTTCTGAAGCAATGTGAATGATTTGTTTTGTATCGATAGACATTTTTATAAAATTTCTTTTGGTTTTAAATGAAAATTTTTAATAAGTTGGAATTTTTTAGAAATTTGAGATAATGTAGTTTATAAACAAAATTAAATTCAATAAAATGCTTAATAATATCGGTGTATTAATGATGATTAAAAACGAAGAAGAAAGTATTAAAGTGTCGTTAGAATCAATTAAAAATTATTTTGATACTGTTATCATTCTCGATACTGGAAGTTCTGACAATACAATAAATGTTATACGAGAATTCTGTAAGAAAAATAATCAAAAATTGTATTTAAAGGAAACTTCTTTTAAATCATTTCCGGAAAGTAGAAATGATGCATTAGAATTCGCTGAAACTGTTAAAGAAATTGATTTTTTACTATTAATGGATGCAGGCGATGAATTTCAAACAGAAAAATCAAAAAAAGAATTTTATAAAATTATCAATGATATTCCAAAAAACAATAATTACGGAATTGTTAGCCAGAAATGGTTATACAAAAACGACCTTGATATTCATTCTGACATAAGATTTGTTAGAAATCATAGAAATTGTCGCTATGATATTAAATACCCAGTACATGAAAGATTTAAGGATGCTAAGGATAATATAGTAAATTTGAATGGTATTTTTTTATTATATCAAAATCGCAATAAATATGCTTTATCTACAGAAAAACGATACAAAAAAGATATCGAATTATTATTAAAAGCAGAACCTAATAAGAGAAATTTATATTTTCTGGCGCAATCTTATATGAGTATAGACGATTTTGAAAATGGTTTTGTGTATAATTTAAAATCTTATGATACAAAAGAAAATAATGTTACGGATTTTGACGAAAAATTCACTTTAGTTCGCATTGGATTTTGCGCGATTCAAACAAAAAAAAGTAAAGATATAATATTTAAATATTTAAACAAAGCTATCAACTGTATTGACCCACCGGTTGATGCATTTGTTTATATTCTAAAATATTGTATTGATAATAAAATACCACAAGAAGCATTACCATACTTGAAAAAATTATCAAAACTTGAAAAACCAGCAACAAATCTAACATTAGTCAATAATAATTTTTATGATTATCTTCGTTGGCATTTAATAAGTATTGTGACTTTAATGTGTAATGAAGAATTAATGTTAGGAAAATATGCGTGTTTAAAAGCAATAAAATTCGCAAATCATCCAAATGATTTACAAAACATTAATTTATTCCCGAAATAAATTTTTTTCAGAAATAAAAAATTGAAAATTAAAGTTTAAAGATTTGTATTTTATTATTAATACAATGAGCACTGAAAAAAGAAAAGTATTGAAGCCTCTTAAGGAGATGGAAACGATATGGCACCCTGATTCAACCTTAGTTTTTAAATCTAAAACCGATAAATTTGTTATAGGACGATGGATTAATGGAGAATTTGTTCCATTTGATGAAGAAGTCATTGATTTATGCGCCCAATGGTCTTTTAAATATGACCAAGAGTTATATGATGAATTTATTGCACAATCTGAAGAAGGTGTTGATGAAAATGGAGAAGAAGAGGAAGGTGTAGAAGAAGTTGAAGGCGGTGAAGAAGAAGGTGGAGATGAGGAAGTTGAAGGTGGTGAAGAAGAACAAGGCGATGACACAGAAGGTGTTGAAGAAGTCGTTCAAGAAACGGAAACAAATGTAGTAGAAGTAAAACCAACATCCACAGTTTCAACGAAAGACCTCGATAATTTAACAAATGATTTTACAAATAATTTGAATAATTATTTCAAGTCTGTTTCTGATGATTTCAGTTCCAAGATTTCAGTTTTAGAAACTAAATTATCTTCTAAATCAAATGATTTTGATAAGATGAAAAATGATTTCGAAAAAATGAAAGAAGAACGTGATAAAATTCAAGAAATGTATTCGTCTGTTAAAGATGAATGTGATAAATTCAAAACAAAATTTGAAACTTTCAAAAACTTTTTCATGTAAAAACTTTTTCTTATTTTTTTAACTTTTTAGTTAAAAAATTACATTCTATTACCTTTTATAAAAACTAATTGATAATCATTCCATTTAACATTTCTATCACAAGGATACATCAAATCATCCATATTTTCAATTCCATATTCCCAAAATTGTTTGCTCGAAAAAGTAAAATCAACATTTTGGTAACATGGTAGTAAACATCCTATATTCCATCCATTTTCAATTATTTTTCTTGACATTAAAATTTCTTTGTATATAACTGTATCTATAAATGTTTTTGTATAATTTGTTTTACTGAAAATTTCACATTTTATTAAATATTCTAATGTTTCCTTATCCATTGAAAAAATATATGATTGAACATGACTTTTTATTTCTGGTTGATAACACGTATTTATTGTAGAACCAAACAATTTTACATTATTTTGTAATCCATCTATATAAATATCAGTCCATTTCCCTTTATAGTAACTTGGAACATATGGTCCAGAAACAGATGAATTTACACAAATAAAATTATCGTAATTTTTATATAAATCATCAGTTAATAAAGCATCACTCCACCCGCCGAAATCATATCCAATATTGTCTCTATAAAACTTTTTCACATATTCTGGACAAATAAAATTAATATTTTTATCATTACATATAATAATAAAATCAATTTCTTCATCTTTAAATATTGCATTATTTATAAAACGCTGGACACGTTCATTCATAATGTGAAACACGTATAAGACTAATGTTTTTACCATTTTATCTAATGAAATTACATATTTTAAATTGAATTTTTATTTTAGAAAATTATTAAAAAATTATATAATGGATGTCGAAGATTTATGTAAAAAACATTATGAATGCTTGAAATCTTATGAATCGTATAAAAACGTATCTGAGTGTATACTTAATGATATGCTTATGAATCGTGTTAGAAAAGAAAAGGATGTGATTCATGTTATATTAAATAATATTACGATAAATCTTATCAAAGAATGGTATAAATTATCTGAAATTGTTAAATATTATAATACATTTCTTACTGTTTATAGAGGTGTCTATAACATTGATAAAACGCACAGTGTAATTATCCAACCAATACCATTCTCAACTTGTGTTGAATATTCTTTTGCTAAAGATTGGATAAATGATTGTAATTTTAGTTATGTGATGAAAATTAATATTCAACCATTTACACCATATACATTTAATAATAATATAAATGAAGGAAATGAAGTTATTTTACCGGCTGGATTTTTAAGTAAAAAAAGTGAAAATCAACATTTTGTTGAATATAATTTTATGAGTTTGAATTATAAAGAAATGAATATTTTATTTAATTCTGATTGTATTTCGTTAACGGTAAATAAATAAAATTAAGATTTTTTTTTATTTTATTACATAAAATAAAATGAGTGTTTCAGATTATAAAAATTTACGTGAAGGATATTTAGATAATACTAAAAATTTACGAGAAAGATATTTAGATACTACACCGCAATATTATATTACATTCTTTTCTGAAACAAATTTTCAAGGTTTGTCTCAGACTTTCCCAATTTCTTATGTAAATAATAGATATTATGTTTATATAAAAGAACCTAGTTATTATTATCAATATAATACTAATATTAATCAAAATATTTTTAATTATAATACGTGTTCTTATAAACAAAATAATTGGAATTTGAATCCTACAGATTATAATAATAGAAATAAAGATTTTACACGTACATACTTTAGACCAAAAATAATTAAAAATATTGATGATATTGACCAATTATATGGAACATATGGTAATGTTGATGAACTTGTAAAATTAGATAATAGTTATAGTACTGATACAAGTAAAAATGATGCTATTAGAAAAGATAAATTAGAAAGAATATCAAGAATTGTTTTAAATTTTGCAGTTAATTATATATCATTTAATCCAAAAAGTTTTGTAACAAATTCTTCATATAAAAATTTAAACAGAAATGTATATAACACAGGAGATCCTCTCATATGCGTTGAAGAAAATTCTGCATTTACAATTCCAAATTCTATACCAGATGGATTTTTGTATAAAGTTCCAAATATATACGAAGTAGGAGGTAGAAATATAGATTATTTATTTAGAATGAATGGTTTTTTTAGTATAACTTTTACTGAACCGAAATTATCAGTTTCTGATTCAGTAAACCCTGTACCAAATGTTAATTTATCGTCATTAACAGATTTTGATCCCGTTACAAAAACACTTAAACCTGCACCTGAAAGAACAATACGTAAAACACTAACAGACATTGTTAGTACAAATAATTTATTAGATATAGTTTCTCCAATATGTCCAAATTTTAATGCATTATCTGACGATATTTTAAATTTTAAATATAACTACGATCCACAAATTGAACAAGTTATTCCAGTTGATAAATGTTTAGTATCTTTTGAATATGGTTATGATACTTCTAACGTACAATTGGCTGATCTTATAATGAGTAATTTTAATACTGCGAATATTGAAAGCAAAATTAAATGTAGTCAAGATTATGAAGGTATTGTTAAAGTAGAAAAATGTTCTGAACCTGAAAAAGCTATAAAATTATCAGGTTGTAAATTAATATCATGTATTAAATCAAATGATATTGCATATGATCAAACTAACATTCCTGAATATTTACTTGCTTTAAAAGATTTTGGAAAAGACAAAATAATTAATAATTATGTTAAATGTGCATCAGGATATACAGGAACACCTATTGTTAGTAAATGTAATAGTGCAAATACTCCAATAATTTTATCAGGATGTGAAAGAATTCCACCCACGACAACTCAAACACCCACGACAACTCAAACACCCACTACAACTCAAACACCCACGACAATTCAAACACCCACGACAACTCAAACACCCACGACAACTCAAACACCCACGACAACTCAAACACCCACGACAACTCAAACAGAAACAACTCAAACACCCACGACAACTCAAACAACAACCACTACAGACACAGAAACAACTAAAACAACCACTACAGCCGCAGAAACAACTAAAACAACCACTACAGCCACAGAAACAACAAATAATTCAAATTTTGGTTTAATAATTGGAATAGTTGTTGCTTGTGGTGTTGTTGGTTTAATAATATATTATGCATCAAAAAATAAAAATAAATAAAGCAGAATAAATTTAAATTTTATATATTACAATATTTAAAATTATATATTGTCAAACGTATTTGAAATTTCTGATATGCTTTTCTAAATTTAATTTAAAAACAAAAATCATAAATAAAAATATGACAAAGAAAAAAATTCCCATTGGAATTGATCTTGGAACAACTTATAGTTGTGTTGGTGTTTGGCAAAATGATCGCGTTGAAATTATTGCTAACGACCAAGGTCAACGCACTACACCTTCATATGTAGGATTTAATGATTCGGAACGCTTAATTGGTGACGCAGCCAAAAACCAGTCGTCTATGAATCCAGAAAATACTGTTTTTGACGCTAAGCGACTAATCGGAAGAAAATTTAGTGATGCATCTGTTCAAAGCGATTTGAAGCATTTCCCTTTTAAAGTAATTTCGGGTAAAGATGAAAAGCCATTAATTGAAATTAATTTTAAGGGTGAAAAGAAACAATTTTCACCTGAAGAAATTTCATCGATGGTTCTGGTAAAGATGAAAGACATTGCGGAAAAATATTTAGGAGAAGAAATTTCAGATGTTGTAATCACATGTCCGGCGTATTTCAATGATTCTCAAAGACAAGCCACAAAAGACGCAGGTGCAATCGCAGGTTTGAATGTATTGAGAATTATCAACGAACCTACTGCAGCGGCTATAGCCTATGGTTTAGATAAACAAAGCAGTCAGGAGAAAAATGTATTAATTTTTGATTTGGGAGGTGGAACATTCGACGTTTCGTTGCTTGCAATTGAAGATGGAGTATTCGACGTTAAAGCAACAGCTGGAGATACGCACTTGGGTGGATCTGATTTCGATAATCGTATGGTAGATTATTTTATTGACGAGTTTAAAAAGAAGCATAAGAAAGATTTGCGAGATTCTCAAAGAGCTTTGAGAAGATTACGAACATCTTGTGAAAGAGCAAAGAGACAATTGTCATCTAATACACAAGCATATATTGAAATTGATGGTTTGTTTGAAGGTATTGATTTTAATTCTTCTATTTCAAGAGCAGCGTTTGAGAATATGAATTCTGATTTATTTAGAAAAACAATAGAACCTGTTGAAAAAGTTTTGAAAGACGCAAAGATGTCTAAATCTCAAATCAATGAAATTGTTTTAGTCGGAGGTTCAACGCGAATTCCAAAAATTCAACAACTTCTCAAAGATTTCTTTAATGGCAAAGAACTTTGTAAGGATATTAACCCAGACGAAGCAGTCGCGTACGGGGCTACAGTCCAAGCCGCTATTTTATGTGGTGTTGATGGTGGAAGCAGTAATTTAGATTCATTGTTGTTGTTGGATGTTGCTCCTCTATCTCTCGGTTTGGAAACAGCTGGTGGTGTTATGACTGTTTTAATTCCCAGAAATACTACTATTCCAACGAAAAAGACACAGACATTTTCTACCTATTCTGATAATCAGCCAGGTGTTTTGATTCAAGTTTTCGAAGGAGAACGTTCATTGACGCGAGATTGTAATTTGCTTGGTAAGTTTCAATTGGAAGGTATTCCGCCGATGCCAAGAGGAGTTCCCCAGATTGAAATTACATATGATATCGATGCAAATGGTATTTTAAATGTATCTGCAAATGAAAAATCAACTGGTAAAAACCAAAAGATTGAAATTAAGAATGATAAAGGTAGATTATCACCTGATGAAATAGAGAGAATGGTTAAGGAAGCTGAAAAATTCAAAGAACAAGATGAAATTACAAAGGCACAAATTGAGTCTAAAAATTCATTTGAGAATTATTTATATCAAATGAAGAATTCAACTCTTGATGAAAAGTCACAACTACCAGAAGATACAAAAACTACAATTAAGGAAACAGTTGATTCAGAGTTAAAGTGGTTAAATGAAAATCAAGATGCAACAAAAGAAGTATATGATAGCAGATTGAAAGATGTTCAAGATAAACTAAGTCCATTGTTAGGTTCTAATACAGGTGGAGGTATGCCTGCTGGATTTGACCCAAGTCAATTTACAAAACCAAAACAAGAAGTTCCAAGACCAACAGAACCTTCAGTTAAAATCGAAGAAGTGGACTAGGACTTGAAAAAAATAAAAATTGAATTATATTTTAAATTTAAAAATATAATTGTATATTATATAATGGACGGTAATTTTCAAGATTGGACTGAAGTAAAATGGGATAAACGTGGTGTAAGACAAGCTAATGAATCAAAAAATGATTTCATCAAGCGTGAAAGTATGAATGATAGACGAATTTCAGGCGTTTTATCATCAGACAAAATTAATAAAGCTGGTTCTAATGGATTAGGTGATAAAGTTATGAGTGCTCGTAAATTAGAAAGTGAAACGGAAACATTCAAACATAAAACTTTAGATCCATCGATTGCAAAGCGAATTGCTCAAAAAAGATGCGAATTAAAATTATCTCAAAAAGATTTAGCAAATAAAATATTTGTTCCAGAAAGCGTAATTAAAGATTACGAAAAAATTGGAAGTAAAATAATCCCAAATCCAAATATTCTTAATAAAATTGAAAGAGTCATTGGTCGTGTTAGAGATTAAATTTTTATCGAAAAAAACACTGGAAAAAAATTGAATTTTTATTTTAGGTTTGTAAATAAAAATCATACACAATACATCAGAAAATGTCAGAAACTGTTATTCGAAAACGCTGCTGCTCTTATTGTCATCAATCTGATGGTCATAATATACGTTCTTGCACAAAACGTATTCATGACGAAAATGAAGTTTTATATCAACGTCATCGAAAAAAAACCGAAGAAGTTCGTAAAAGATTAGTTGTAGAAAAAAATGTAGTTGAATTAGAAGCAAAAATTGCAGAATTATCCGAAGAAGTTGGAGAATATAAACAAGAGATACTCCGTAAGCGACAAATAATTGGAAACTTGTTATATGATTATGAAAGTTTAAGTAGAGAAAATGTGTGTTTAGTAATAATAACCGAAAAATTAAAAAATACAATTGAAAAACTAAGAGAAAAGAAAGCTATAAATAATAATACTTTTGCTGTAAATTCAATGAAAGAATTACTGGTTAAAGCAAAAGAATGTTGTGATATTTGTTATACTGATTTTAATTATGACAATATTGTAATTAAATCTTGCTGGCATAAATGTTGCACAACTTGCAACGAACAATTGGATAAGTGTCATGTTTGTAGACAGTAAAGTTAAGTATAAATATAAGTTATAAGTATAAAATTTTTTTAACACAATCGCGTTAAAAAATACAAGATTTTTTTTAGATATATAAAAGTATAGCATTCATTGTATTTCTAATTTGAATACAATTTTCTAATGATGATACTATATATGATTGATTTCCGATTTTATTAGGAAAATTAAAGAAATCTATTGAACCAGTTACTTCTTGTTCTAATCTTATTTCATTTTCATTAACAATAACACCAGTACTATATAATCTAAAACTTTCTCTATTATCTTCGTTTTTATTAGCCAAATCATTTATATATTTTTTTATAAAAGATTCACGAATACTATAACTATTAATAGAATCCATAATATTATCTATTTGCTCAAAAGTATAAATCATATCCATCTTATTATTTTATTTCTTAAAGAATTTTTTATTCAATTTTATTTTTGAGAAAGTATATTTTCTCCACCTTTGAGAGTTTTATTTTTTATAAATAAAATTTTTCTTTAAATAAAAATGTTTAGTTTACCAATTCTTAAAACACATAAAAGTTATGAAGATTATCCGGATTATGTGGATGAACACGGTCAAGAAGTTAGAATTAATAGAAAGAGACCAAATGAAAAACAAGTTGGACGATTTACAATTATAGACGAACTTGAACCACATAAAAGTTATGAAGATTATCCAGATTATATTGATGAACACGGTCAAGAAGTTAGAATTAATAGAAAAAGACCAAATGAAAAACAAGTTGGGCGATTTACAATTGTTGATGATGATATTACTTATGAAGATTATATAAATAAAAATGTTAATAAAATAGTAGGTAAAATAACAAAAAATATTAATTTATATCCAAATAAAAAAGTCGGTCGTTTTACAGTAAAATCGATTACTACTGGTTCAAATCCTCCCAGAAGATCACATTCACCTCGACGTAAAAGAACATCTCGTTCACCTCGTTCACCTCGTCGTTCTACAAGATCATCGCGTTCTCCTCGGTCTGGTATAAAATTTACTAATTTGAGAATTTCTTCGTCATCACCAAAAAAAGGTTCTAAAAAAATTGGAAGATTTACATTAACAAGAAAATAATAAATATCTTATTTAAAATCATAATTATTTAATTAAAAATGGTGCACATAGCAGTTTTATTGATGGTTAAAAATGAAAAAAAGAGACTTCACGTTTCTCTTGAAAGTGTTAAAGACTTCGCTGATTCTCTCGTTATCTTTGATACTGGTTCTACTGATAATACTATTCAGATTTGTAAAGATTTTTCAGAAAAATACAATATTCCATTAAGATTAAAAGAAGGAACATTTATTGATTTTTCTACATCAAGAAATGAATCACTTGATTTTGCTGATTCCTTTGAAGATATAGATTATCTACTTTTGATGGATACAAATGATGAATTGCGAGGCGCCAATAATTTACGACGATTTGCTGAAGAATATAAAGATAAAAAATCGTCTGGTTTCTTAATGGTTCAAGAATGGTGGTCTGGGCAACATGATAAATATTATAATGTCCGTTTTATTAAAGCACATAAAGGTTGGAGATATCGTGGCGTTGTCCACGAATATATAAAAACTAATATAGACGAAGATGAACCGATAGTGAAATTACCTGATTCTGCAGTTTTATATCAAGATAGAACACAGGATGACGATAAATCAGGTAAAAGATTCAAACGCGATAAAGAATTATTACATACTGAATATGTAAAAGACCCTACCGAACCTCGAACAGTTTTTTATTTAGCCCAAACATGTTCTTGTTTAGGTGAAAACGAAGAATCTTTATATTATTATAAAATAAGAGCAACATTAGAAGGATTCCAAGAAGAAAAATTCCATGCCTTACTTCGTTCTGGAGAATTAACACAGAAATTAAATCACGAATGGCATGATTCTATGATGTTTTATATCAAAGCATTTGAACATTCTCATCGTGCAGAACCATTATTATTTATCGCAATCCATTATATTCAAATTAAAATGTGGGTAATGGCATTTACTTTTCTCAAATTGGCTTGTAGTATACCTTATCCTAAAGATGCTATATTATTTGTTAATCGACACGATTACGATTATAAACGATGGCATTTAATGGGTATTGTTGCATATTATGTTGGTCAGTTTAACGATGGAAAAGCCGCTTGTTTAATAGCAATTGATTACGCAAAACATGACGGAGGGGTTAAAGTAAATACAGAAATAGACAAGAGTAATTTGAAATTTTATGAAGATAAAGAAGCTGAAGAAACAATGAAACGAGGTGGAATTGTCCCGCAATATGCATATCACAATCAAACTGAAAACAGTGTGGTGAATGAAATAACAACAAAAAAACAATTTATAGAATCTAAAATGAATGATATTAAAAAGGAATCTCCGAATTTAACAGATAAACAAATATATACAAGAGCAAATATGTTATGGAAAAATTTAAAAAAAAAATAAAAAAAACTTTATAATTAAAAATGTCTTCGCCTAAATTGAAAATGTATGAGAAAGCATATAAAAAATGCATAGCAAATTGTGATATGAAAAACAATGATTGTAAAACAAAATGTAGGTCTCCTTTTTTGAAATTGGATTTGAAATTGAAAAAGAAAAGTCCTAAAAAGAAATTAAATGCATATCAAAAATTTGTAAAAAAAGAATATCCAAAACATAAAAATTTAGATAAAAAAGAAATTTTTAAAGTCATTGCCGAAAAATGGAATGATAAAAAATAAAAAAATTTTTTAATCATTTTTACGATTAAAAAATTTTTAGTTTGTTCTTACAGTAACAATATCGGTTAAATCTTCTTTTGTGTAATCAAATTTTAAATACCATTCTTTTCCATATATTTCTTCTAAAACTTTTTTCTCATCTTCATCTAACATACTTGGATGTAATCCAGATTTTATAGATTCTACAATATATGCTAATGCATCTGACAAATAAGGAGGTATGTTTTCTTTTGATTCAATATTTGATGTTTCAAAATTTAAATCTTTATATAAACTTTCACCTAACTTTTTATAATGCTCTAAATCCGATGGAGACATTGATTTCAAAGCTGAATTTACCATTTCATTATTCCATAATGATGGCTTCTGACCAACACTTTTTGACATTTTATTAAAATAATAAAAATTCTTTAAATTTAATTTTGTAAAATAAAAAAAATAAATAATTATGACAATGACAGGTATTAATTTTGTAAAAAATTTTTTACAAAAAATATTTTTTAATTTACAATTTTTACGCATCCAGAATGTTTTTTCTTTCTAAAACTTTTTGACATTTTATTAAAATTCTTTAAATTAATTTCCTTACAGACTTCCTTAAAACTTTCCTTACAGACTTCCTTAAAACTTTCCTTACAGACTTCCTTAAAACTTTCCTTACAGACTTCCTTAAAACTTTCTTTGAAGACTTCCTTAAAACTTTCCTTACAGATTTCCTTAAAACTTTCTTTGAAGACTTCCTTACAGATTTCCTTAAAACTTTCTTTGAAGACTTCCTTACAGACTTCCTTACAGATTTTTTCTTTCTACCATCTTCATATTTCCCACCAGTCTCAATAGAAAAAGTATAATTATTTTTACAAAATTGCCATAAATTATTTGATGTATTAAAACAAACTTTGAAATAAAGATAAAGTCTATTTTTATATTGATTTCTTTTTTCACATTTTTCAAAACCCCAAATGAAATTTAGAGGGTCTAAAAAAAGTGCATTAATATCTGATTCAATTTTATCAATCCCATGTTCTAATATACTACTAAATCTTGTTTTAAACAAAACCATTATTGCTTCGGCTAACCAAATTGTATTATATTTAAAATTATCATTCGACTGATTACTATATTTTAGATGACTATTAAATGATGCGTTATATTCATTTATATTTCCAAAAAATGTAATAAAATTATTATTATATATTTCATCAAAATAATATACTTCATCAGAAAATAAATTTTTATTTTCAACTATATAAGTTGATTCACCACCATTTTCATCTGGAAATATTCCATGAATTTTAATTTTTTTATCTATATCTGGTTCATCAATATCTATTCTCAATTGTAATCTACCACATTGATTTTTTACATTCTTACAATTTTCTATCCAATTTCTATTTTTTGATTTCGTTGGATCGAAATAAAAATAGGAATTTTCAAAATCATTTTTAATAATTATTCTTTCATTTTCATATTTTATTTTATCATTTTTTAAATTAACAATACTATCTACATATTTATTATATTCATTTACATCTTTATTAATTATTTTGGTATCATCAGCTATATTTTTTGATATTTTTGTTCCTAAATCTTTTTTTAAATTATTTTCAATTTTTATTTGTTCTTCAATATTTTCTACTGCTTGTACATAATGAGTATATCCATTATTTTTTATATCATAATGATGTCCATAAAAGTTTAATATTTTATTATTAATATAATTGATTCTATTATTTTTTATATTTTCTATTTCTGCTTTTCTTTCGGCTTCTTCAGCTTTTTTTCTTTCAGCTTTTTTTCTTTCTGCTTCGACTTTTTCAGCTTTTTCAGCTTCTTCAGCTTCTTTTCTTTTTCTTTCTGCTTCGAGTTCTTTTCTTTTTCTTTCTGCTTCGAGTTCTTTTCTTTTTCTTTCTGCTTCGACTTCTTCAGCTTTTTTTCTTTTTCTTTCTTCTTCAACTTTTTTTCTTTCAGCTTTTTCAGCTTCTACTCTTGCTTTTCTTTCAACTTCTTTTCTTTCAACTTCTTCTTTTTCGTCTTTTGTATTTGGTAAAAGTTTTGAATGTATTTCTATAAAATTTTTTTTTATATTTTTATTGGTTTTATCATTTTTTATTACGGCATTTACAATCTCTATCTGATGTTTTAAATCTAAATCGCTAAAAATATAATTAATTTCATCATTTTTATAAGAATATTTAGATAAATGATTTATAATATTATTATTATCACCCGTAAATTCGTACTTAAATTTCTGTGAACGTATCATTTCTCCTATAATTTCTCCCATAATTTCATTATTTTCATTATAATAAAAAATGGAATAAGATAATTGATATATATCTTTTGGGTTTTTTTTTATTATCGCTTTAACTATTTCTAAAATTTCTTTTTTTTCTTTTTCGTCTTTTTTGTCTTTTTCGTTTTTTATTATCAGTTTTAAAGCATCAATATCACCAAAAAAATCATCTTCATATGATATATTAACATCTGCATTTTTTGATATTAAAAATTTAGCAATATTATATTTTTTAGCTTGAATTGCACGTAAAAAAGGGGAAAATCCATATTTGTCAGTATTATTGATAAAACTGGATTTTTCAGTTTCATTGAATTTGTCAGTTACAAAATTAACTAAAAATTCAGTAATTTTATAACTAGCATTAGCATTAGTATTCATTATAATAGCACAATACAAAATATTTTGTTCATTTAAAATGTTTATATTTAATTTTCCATGTTTTAATAAATGATTTAATAATTGTTTTATAATTATATTATCAGTGCCAAATGTCGTTGCAAGCATAAGAGCCGTTAAACCTTTTTCACTTTGTACATTGACATCTACTCCATATTCTAATAATAATTCAACAATTTCTTTACGACCATTTTGTGATGCAAGCATAAGAGCCGTAGAACCACTTTTATTTTGTAGATTGATGTCATCAATTTTTTCTTTTAATAATTTAACAATTTTTGTATGACCATTTTGTGATGCAAGCATAAAAGCCGTAAAACCATCAATATCTCGTAGATTGACTTCTCCTTCATATTTTAATAATAATTCAACAATTTTTGTATGACCAATAAATGATGCAATCATAAGAGCGGTATGTCCTTTAATATTTTGTAAATTGACATTTACTCCATATTCTAATAATAATTCAACAATTTTTGTATGACCATTTTGTGATGCAGTCATAAGAGCCGTAAAACTTTCAATATCTAGTAGTTCGACAAGTATTTCTTTTTTTTTTAATAATAATTCAACAATTTCTGTATGACCAAATCGTGATGCAACTATAAGAGCCGTTAAATCTTTTTTATCTTGTAGATTGACATTTCCTCCATAATCTAATAATAATTCAACAATTTCTGTATGACCAAATTGTGATGCAATCATAAGAGCGGTATGTCCTTTATTATTTTGTACATTGACATTTCCTCCATTTTTTAACAATTTTTTAACAATTTCTGTACGACCATTTTTTGATGCTGTGAGAAGTTCATCCATTCCTTTTATTTTATGTAAAATATTAAATTTATCGAATTATTTTCTTTTTAATTTACAACTTTTATGTATTTGAACTGTATCAATTTTTTTATCATGTGGAACTATTTTCAATATACATTTTGATTTTTTTCCATAAAATGGTTTTACACATCCAGAATGTTTTTTCTTTTTACAAGATGTTTTCTTTGGTTTTTCTTCTATACATTTCGCTCTAAACGTTTCAAATCGTTCTCTTATATCTTCGTAAGATAAATGCGATTTTTTATTCAACATTGTATTTATAAGTTCATGGAGGTCATAAACATAACGAGAAAATGTTTCTCGATTTTTCATTTTATCCATCGTAAGTGGTAATTTTTTTATATTCACCTTAAAATTATCTCTACAATATTTACAAGGTAAAATATCTTTTAAACTTAATATGAAATCTCTGTAATGTTTTTTATTTTCTTCAGTCGGTTTAACAGGATAATTAAAACTCATAGTATGAAGAAAAAACCAAAATACTGGACCCCATACAGATGTTAACATTCCATCTCCACTATTATAATCTTCATATGTAAACGGGCTTGGAGACGATGATTTACGACGACGTGGTGTTCTTCGTTTCATTTCCTTCTTTATTTATAGTCAAGAGAATAAAATTGATTTTTTATTTAAGTATGAAATTAAAAAATTATAAAACCAACATGAACTTTTTATTGAATCACGATATTTTAAATGAAATAACTCAATTCCTCGGTAATGATGATTTATTTTTTTATGTTCAAACTTGTCGTGATTTTTCCGATTCAGTTAATAAAAAAATATATATTCCTTCTAAATCATTAGTTTTCTCCGATGTAAAATATTTAAAATGGTTAGAAAACTTCAAAGATTTTAAAGTAAGTAAATTTGACATGTTTGAATACGGAGTTCAATACGGAAATTGTGATGTGTTGGATTACATTTATTTTAAAATAGGCAAATATTATATGCCAAGTAAATTATACGATTTTGTAATAAACCAAAATAACATCGATAAATTAAATTGGTTGAAAAAAAATAAATGTCATTACAATGAAAATACAAAATATTTAAATTCATTTCATATACCACTATCATCACCTGTTTATAGATGGATAAAAGAAGAACTGATTTTCGATGATGATGAATTTTATTATTTATTACAACAAAATGATTATGATACTATTGATTGGGTATTAAAAAGTATCCCAAGATTCGAAGAAGATTTTTGTGAACTCGCAATATCATTAAATGATATAAATTTATTAAATTGGGGTATAGAAAAACGACTTCCAATGACTCCCCTTTGTTGTTCTCGTGCAGCTTCTTTAGGAAATTTAAATATATTGAAATTTTTAAGAACAAAAAACTGTCCTTGGAATGAATGGACAACAATTGATGCTTCTTGTAATGGACATATGGAAATTTTAAAATGGGCATACTCTAATGGTTGCCCGTTAGATTCATTTGCACTTGTTGATGCAATAAATAATAATCATACTGAAATTGTCGAGTGGTTGGTAGAAAATAAATGTCCAATTGATGATTTAGTAATATTAATGTGCGAAAATTCAAATAATGATAATATAAAAATGTGTATAGCAAAGTTTTTTAAATAACTTTTAAAAAAAGTTTTTTTTAATATTTCAATAAATAAAAAAATGCATTCAACAACTGTAGGAACTAAAGCGCAAGTATGGCACGGTACTGCTTTAAAAACACCAGGTGGTCTCAAAAAGTCTGACCTTATGATGAACAAACACAGCCGTATTGTTTCAAAAAAGAAACATTCTTTGGGTAAGAAATTAATGAAGAAAATGATGAAAAGTCCAAGAATGAGAAAAATCTTCAAGGCTAATCAACAAAAGATTAAAAGCAGAAGTAAAAAGAGAAGCAAGAGAAGTAAGAGAAGTAAGAGAAGTAAGAGAAGCAAGAGAAGTAAGAGAAGAAGTAGTTAAATGACATAAAATTTTTAATTTCAAAAAATTAAAAATGAATTATTATTTTACATCTAAAACCAAAATATTATATTAATAAAATGGGAATCTTTAATTTTTACAGTTGGTATAGAAAACAATTTTCTAAAGATATTTACAAAATTCAGAAAAGTTTATCTGAATTCAATCCTGATATTAAAATCGATAATTTAATGATTGATTGTAATGGTCTATTTCATACAAGTGCACAAAAAGTTTTTAAATATGGAAACTTTAAACCTCCATACAAAATTGAAATCAAAGAAAACAAATTTACTCATCAACAAGTTTTTAACGATGTATGTCAAACTATAGAAAATATTTTAATTACCGTAAACCCTGAAAGACGTCTGATTCTATGCGTCGACGGGCCGGCTCCTGCAAGTAAACAAGCACAACAACGTAAACGCCGTTTTAAAGCTGGTGCAGATAGAGAAGAAGGTGATAAATCATTCGATTCTAATAAAATAAGCCCAGGTACTGAATTCATGGATCATCTTTGTAAATATATTGATTGGTTTATTAGAAATCGTTTGACTGAAAATCCACTATGGCAAAATATTGAAATTGTTTATTCTTCAAGTAGTGTCCCTTCAGAAGGTGAACAAAAACTAACCAGTTTCATTCGTAAATATACAAAAAATAATGAAAGTTTTATTATCCACGGTTTAGATGCTGATTTAATCATGCTTTCTTTATTAACTCATTATCCGAAATTTTATGTTTTACGCGATGATACTTTTGACCGTAATAATAATTTCCTTCTTCTTGATATTGGCTCTGTAAGAAAACAATTAATTGAAATTATGCGTTGGGAACCTACTGAAGAATCAGAATATAAATTCAACGAAGAATGGGTTATTAACGATTTTGTATTCTTATGTTTCTTATGTGGAAATGATTTTTTACCTCATATTCCATCTCTTGAAATTATTGAAGGTGGTATTGAAGTTATTTTACAAGTATGTAAAACAGTTGGTTCAACTAATGGACATATCACAAGAAATACAAAAGGAAATGTTGTTTTTTGTAAAGTTGCGTTAGGTAAATTTTTAGAAATAATCGCAGACAGTGAAAAAGAACTATTTGAACAAAAAATGAAACATAGAACACAATATTTTCCAGATGAAATTTTAAATAGTTGTTCTACATTTGACGGTGATAAGTATGTAGTTGATATCGATAAATACCGCGAAAAATATCATAACAAACATTTTGAAGGTGAAAATTTAGAACAAGTTTGTCATGATTATTTAATAGGCATGCAATGGATTTTAAGTTATTATACAAAAGAAGTTCCAAGTTGGCGATGGTATTTTCCTCATCATTATGCTCCTTCAGCAAGTATGATGGTGAAATATATTTCTAATTTCTCCCGTCCAAGATACCATCGCGGATTACCTCCTTCGCCGTTTTTACAATTAATGTCTATCTTACCTCCTCAAAGTTCATCTCTTTTACCAAAAGCAATGGAAAAAATATTATCAAATACCAATTTAAAGAAATTCTGTCCTGAAAAATTAGAAGTTGATTTATCTGGTAAAAAACAAGAATATCAAGGTATTGTAATGCTACCATTCACAGATTATGCTGTCGTGAAAAAAGTGTATGAAGAATATATCGAAAAAGTAGATAAAAATGAATTGAAACGAAACATTATGGGAAAAAGTTTAATCTACAAGTACAACCCTGCGTTTAACAGAATATTTTACTCTTATTATGGTAATATACCCGAATGTAAAGTAGAATTTAAAGTAATTGATATATAAGAAAAAAATTGAATAAAAATTTTTAAGGTCATATAAAAATGTATAATGAATTCTACAACAATTGAAAATATGTTTACCTATGATTTTAATATCGATAAGGTTATGATAAGACATTCTATAAATTATGCTGAAGAAAAATTAATGGTTTTCTCAATATTGACAATTGATTTTATATTTACTTATGCTGATATTGCAATTAGATATTATAATGACAATTTCTTCAATGTTAATATATTTTTTATGACATTGTTAATATTTTATAAAATTCAACAACTGTATTCGAGAATAGTATCATCTTTTTCATCATCTTCAAAATATCAACATATAATTGAAACTTTAGTATACGAAAAAGAAATGTTATTAAATGAAAGAGAAAAATTATACAAAAACATAATTTACGGTAAAACTAAAAATAATGACAAAAACAAAGATGAATTATTGATTAATATTAAAAATATTATAAATTCCGAAGATAGAGCGGCTAAAAAAGTTGTACAGATTGGATATCTTATTAAAAAAATATAAAAAATAAAATTAAGTTTTTTAAGTTTTTTTATAACTTCTTTTAAAGTTATAAAAAAGTTTTAAAGTTATATCATGAATGAACGTAAATTTTTATTATAATTTATATTTTTTTGTTCAGATTTTATATATTTCTTAATCCATTCATTATCTATATATTTTTTATTTGTATATATAACATCTGTATCTAAAAACTCTGGTTTTAACAATATCGCTTCATTCATAACAATCGCACATTCTGGGTTTTTTTCATACTCATCCAATATTGTCTCAATAAAATCATAACCATATATGTAATCATCGTCTACCATAATTATTATTGTATCAGACTGTTGTTCTCTTAATATTGTTGGAATAAATTTCGTTCCGGGGCCATAATCTCTCCCGCATGTAATTATATTACACATATTTTTCAAATCATCTGGAACATCATATGTTTTATCTTTACACATTTTAGGTAAATTGATTACAATCTGGTCAACTTTAACAGATTGGTCAAGTAATGACTTAATTACTGGTTTTATTAAATTAATTCTTTCCGGAATAGTTGTTAGAGATATTACAATTCTACAATCTTTACATTTTTTCAATTTTCTATAGTTTTTAATATATTCAGATTCGTCATCGAAATGAATTTTAATATATCGATAAATATTGTAATATATTGTTAAAAATACAATTATACCAATAATAATAAAAT
>Ga0214917_10000326_pt1 | contig 61954 bp, 55 predicted proteins | sample LL_1208_BB_MetaG_FD_177983 | JGI IMG/M metagenome (GOLD analysis project Ga0214917, IMG submission 177983) | Freshwater microbial communities from Lake Lanier, Atlanta, Georgia, United States - LL_1208_BB | ecosystem: Environmental > Aquatic > Freshwater > Lake | place: USA: Georgia | collected... | reverse complement strand
CGTCGAATACAAAAAGGCGAAACCGTAAAAGACCTTCGCCAGATGAGAGGCGTAGCCTACGCGCTAGGAGCTAAAGAAGCCCGTCCGCTTCACTTTGAAAACAAATCGATGATTCAATTGCCCAGTTATGAAGAAGTGAAAACGGATCGCTTTCAGTTTGCTGAAGCGACCCGATTGATTCACCATCATACGAATCCTTTCAATGCGCATCCTCTCATTCAAAATCATGGCGACCAAGCTGTGGTGACCACTCCCCCTGCGCTTCCTATCAGCAAATCCCAGATGGATTCTATTTATGATCTTCCTTATCAAAGAAAGCCACACCCCAAATATCAAGCGCCGATACCGGCTTTTGAAATGATCAAGGATTCCGTCACAATAATGCGCGGCTGTTTTGGAGGATGTACTTTTTGTTCTATCACCGCCCACCAAGGAAGAATTATTCAATCACGCTCTCAGGAATCTATTATTCGGGAAATAAGAAAACTCGGCGCTGATCCGGATTTCAAAGGAACCGTGAGTGATATCGGCGGGCCAACGGCCAACATGTACGAAATGCGATGTACGCGTCCTGATATCGAAGAGAAATGCCGTCGACAGTCCTGCGTGCATCCCACCATTTGTAAATTATTAGGGACCGATCACGGACCCCTCGTAGAACTCATGCGATCCGCGAGACAGCAACCGGGGATAAAAAAGGTGTTGGTAGCAAGCGGCATTCGAATGGATTTAGCCCAACTGTCTCCTACTTACATGAAAGAACTTGCAAAGCACCACGTGGGAGGCCTTTTAAAAGTGGCTCCAGAGCATTCCGATCCTGAAGTGTTACGTCTGATGAAAAAGCCAGATGCAGAGAACTTCGAAAATTTTTCGAGTGAGTTCAAAAAAGCTACTCGGGAAGTAGGAAAACCTAAGCAGTACTTAGTACCCTATTTTATTTCGGGTCATCCGGGCTCTTCCACCGAGAGCATGATTGAGCTCGCATTGTTTCTTAAGAGAAACGGCTACAAGCCGGATCAAGTCCAAGACTTCATCCCTGCCCCGTTTGATGTCGCAACCTGCATGTACCACACAGGCCTCGACCCATTCACAAAAAAGGAAGTGCACATCGCCAAGCATTTGAGAGACAGAAAAGTACAACGAGCCCTTTTGCAGTTTTTTAAGCCAGAAAATTATTTTGAAGTGAGAAAGGCTTTAGAAGAAGCTGGACGCTATGATCTGATTGGTTCTGGTTGTGATGCGCTCATTCCCGATCGTGCGCCTCGCGAAGCACTGGCGCATCGAAGAGCACAGGCTCAGGGAGCCCTCAGGGAACGTTTTGTTCACCAGCCCGAACTCTCCCAAGGCTATCGCCCGCGAAGAGCGACAGCCTTGAGACGAGACAGAAAGTTAAGAAAGGTGGTCGTTGGAGCGTCTGTTGCGTCTGACCGCAAAGAACGCAGTAATCACGCCGCCCACAATCGCAAACGCTATCCAAAGCAAATTTCTCTCAATAACGGCATTGAGACTCGCTGAAGCCAATTCCTTTTCAGGTACAGCTGCATCTTCAACCTGAGTAGTCACTGTTCCGTTCGTTACACCAGCATCAGCCGTATTATCTTTTGGTTTTTTAGAGCGACCTTGTTTCTTTTTGGGAGATGCGGGAGACCGCTGGTTTGCGGCATCTTTCGCGTTGTTGTTACCAGGGGTGCTTCCAGTCACAGCGCCTGCTTTTAATTCGGAATCAAAGAGTGTGGAACCAGGAGCCTCTTGATTACTAGCCACTGTTGAGCTTTCGGGCTGAACAGGATTTTCGGAAACTGTTTTAAGGTCTTCAGATACTGCAGAGCTAGTGACCGCATTAGCTACTGTTTCTGTTGAAGGGGCAACTACTGAATCACTAGAAGGAGCATTCGTAGATGAAGCATCTGTTGCTTCCTCTCCAGGCACTGCAAAGTCGCTTTCGGTTCGTGCCACTGTCATTGCGGGGGCAGCTTCTTCAGGTGCGGCTTCAGCAGCGGCGTCAGAGGCTTTCGATTCGGCCGCGACTTCTGTGTTGTTTGCGTCCGCTTGCTCATTAGCAGCTTCAGTCACTGCATCTTCTGAGCTCAACCCATCTAATTGAGAGGTGTTGCGCTTAGTGTGTGAGCAGCTCACTGTTAGAAAGAGCATCGAAATGGCTACAAAGCTTAAAAACCCTTCTAGGTTTCTTTTAAACATGGACTTCTCTCCTGAAAAAAGTTGCACTCAAAGCCCTATCGACAAACCAGAAAAAATCTTTAAGACAAAAACGCTGAATATCCAATGTGGACAAGGGTTTCGGGGTGAGTACTCACTCAAATGGCTTGGGTAGTCACCGGGGGATTTGGTCGTACCTTAATACTGCTCACCATTTTTTGAATAGCCACCAATGCTTCTTCAGGACTGTCAGTAATAGTGATGTATTTGAGATCCTCTCGGGAAATAGCGCCCTGGGTAACCAGTGTATTTTCCATCCAGTCGGTAAGCCCCTTCCAATAATCCTTACCCATCAACACGACAGGAAACTGATAGAGCTTGCCGGTCTGTATCAAAGTGAGCGCTTCAAAGAATTCATCCAAAGTTCCAAAACCCCCAGGAAGAACTACAAAAGCCAACGAATATTTCACCAAAATCACTTTTCGAACAAAAAAGTAGTAAAACGTAACGACCTTACTGAGGTAGGGATTCGGCTTTTGTTCGTGGGGAAGCACAATATTGGCCCCCACCGAAAGACGCTTCCCCTCAAGCCCCCCTCGACTAGCGGCCTCCATAATTCCAGGCCCTCCACCCGTGATGATGTTATATCCCCCTTCAGCTAGGAGCTTTGCCGTCCTTCTCGCCAGATCGTAATACGGATGTCCTTCGGGAAAGCGAGCGGATCCAAACACAGTGATAGAGGGCCCGATAAAATGGAAGCCTTGAAACCCCTTAATGAATTCAAGTGAAATTCTGAGCACCCGGAGGGCTTCGTTGATACGGGAGTGGGCGCCGGCCAAAAAGTTAGCTTCACCCAACAAATAAGGCTGGTCCCCAATTTTATGAGGGATGGGCCGTAACCATTTGGAGAAAAACTTTTTAATTGCTGACCACATGGGATGCCTGCGCATTCATTGCTCTGAAGTGGGGCGCAACGCTCTCTAGTTTCAGCTCTCCAAAGGCTTCAAATTCCAATTTCTCATTGATGCGCCAAGGTTGTTCAATATAGCCGGCATTGATTTTTAAGTCCTTGCCGCGCTCGATGATGGCTTGTGCCCAAGGTTTCTTGATCTCATCTAAAGGAGCGTGTTTTTCGAAAAGCTCTTGAAGCTTCTTCTCCTCTCGATTGGCTTTGATGCTTTGTAATTCAGATAGCACATCGACTGCCACTTGATGAAACTTTTTATAATCTGTCACTCGAAGAATTTGATTGTTTACGTTCGGCTTTTGCTTTGGATTCTTAGCAGACCAAGCGACGGCACCACGTTCTAAAAGCTTGTGGACGAACAACCAGTGTCCCCGTTGATGGGCCTCTGTGAATGTCCGTTGGCCGGACGTCCGTCGCATGAAGTCGACCAAATAAAGATCGTACTGCGCCTTCTGAATTTCTTGGGCCTCATTCTCATTTTCATAAATCCCCACTTTTACTAAAATGGGGTCTCCACCAAAAACAAGGGCAGTTAAATCAGCTCGTTGTTCTTCTAAAGCGCTTGCTAAACTACCAAGTGCGGAAATGGGGTCTTCGTTCTTTTTAAATTTAGATTCGTCGTAAGTTCCTGAGCCGTGCCCAATGATTTCATGTAACAGAACCAGAACCCGCCAGGCCTTTTCACGGTGTTTTAATAAAAGTTCCTTTTTTTCTGGGGGACCAAAAGCATCCAGAACTTCTCCCCAAAGCGATTTGATGTCCTGTGATTCGGACTCACCTGGTAGCGGGAGACGGATCACATTCTTGGCCCCCACATCACGGCGAATATCATCAAAGTTGGGGAGGTTGTAGCCACCCGTTCGATAGGATGAAATTTCCTGGAAGTAGTACACCATGATTGCCGGAGGTGAATAATCCTTTGGAAATGTTTTCTTAAACTTCCCGTAAGGCATCTGATTCTCAAAATCTTGAGCATGGCGAGCTAGGTTTTGCGCCGTCTTACTCACTTCGGGATCAATCACTTGAACATAGGTTTCCCAGGAACCAATTTTGGCAAGAAAATCTTCGTAAACCTCCACCCACCCCATCATAAAATCTACTGCAGAATCTGCCCGGTCCTTCACCCAGGCAATATTTGCCTCTCGAAATTTTTGAACATTTCCTTTTTCAAAATATTCAATCGTTGCAGCGATTTGATTTTTCTGATTCCGGGTGAGGGCATGCCCCTGAGCTTCCTTCAGGTGTTCAACAATCTGTTTTAAAGTCTCGCCCACAAAGCCCTTTAGGGCCACTGTCTGCTGCTCGCATTGCAGACCTCCCGCGGGTTTTTTTACTATACGACAATTCAGATTAGACTCTAGGCCGGTTTTCAATGCCGCCTGTACTGCTTCTCCTGAAATGCCCTTTTCGTAAAGATTGCCACCCGTGGTTTCTAATCCTTTTCCAGTTGGATCTTCCGGTTGGCGCTCAACTTCAAAGGCTGGATCTAGGAGCAGCTTCACAATTTCCTTTTGTGTATCCACTGGAGTGGAGTTGAGATGCTGACCGATCAAAGTCTTAAGGTGTTTTTCAGAGACCTTTTTGAGCAAGTATTTTCTATTGGAGCTTGCGTAGGGTCCTGATTGATCCAGAAACTTTGCAGAAAAGACTAAGTATTCTTGGAAGGCCTCTTTTCCCAAGAGCTTCTGGGTGCCTTTGATTTGTTCTGACGATAAAGACTGCTCGATCAGTCGTTTGATATCCCGTGCATGCCGATGGTTCTGATGGAACAAAAGTTCTTTGCCTAAACGGCCTGCTTCAATCAAATGATACGCGAGTCGCTTCTGGTCTGGCTTGAGCATGTCCCAAACGGCTTTTCGGCGCTCTGCACTCTCGATGCGTACCGTCTTCGGTACGGGAAGGGGCGTGGCTGATACAGTTGATGCCATGATAAAAAAAAGTATTCCACAACTGATTCCACTTAACAAACGCATGAAGAGCTCCTTACTGATTTTTCGAAAGAGAGTATTAAAACCCTCTTATTTTGGGGGGTCAATAGAGTACACTAGTCCGCATGGATAAGATTGTCTGCCTGGGAAAGAACTATTCAGAGCATGCGCAGGAGCTTGGGGAAGCACTCCCTGAAAAACCAGTTCTCTTTATTAAACCCCCCAGCGTTCTGAGAGTGTGTCAATCTGTGAGTGAACCGATTCTTTTGAAGCTGCCAAAAAGCAGAGGCAGTGTTCATCATGAGTGCGAGATTGTCTTACGCGTTGGAAGCGAACGCAAAATAGACGCTGTTACTTTGGGACTAGACATGACACTTCGCGATGTTCAGTCCGAACTCAAAAAAAAGGGGCATCCCTGGACCACCAGCAAGGTATTTCCGGATTCAGCTGTCATTGGGCCTTGGATTCCGATTCAAGAGTTTCCAAATTGGGAACGAGAGCTCTTTGAATTTAAACTCAACGGAGACCTGAAGCAAAAGGGGCGCGCCGAGGAGATGATCCTCAAAGTGTCCAACGTGATCCAATACATTTCACAGTTTTTTGAAATCCAATCTGGCGATATGATTTTTACTGGAACGCCCGCTGGTGTGGGTCCCGTCAACTCAGGCGCAACGGGCTCTCTTCGCTGGGGTCCCATCCATTATGAAGTGAAGTGGCAATGATTTCTGATCAATTAATTGAAAAACTCAAAGTGCTTGTCGGTTCACAGTATGTTCTTCTCTCAGATTCCGAAAGAAAAGAATACGGACAAGATTGGACCCGAACGCCTGGGCAAGCAGGGGTTGTTATTTTGCCTAAATCGACTGATGAAGTTTCGAAGGTTTTAAAATTGGCCTCTGAACACCACGTGTCTGTTATTCCCTCGGGGGGGAGAACTGGACTGGCTGGGGGGATTACCGCAACTCGTGAAGAGTTGGCCCTGAACCTTTCTCGAATGAATCGAGTTGAGCCCGTTGATGAGTTGGGACGAACGGTAAAAGTACAAGCTGGGGTCACGACTCAAGCACTCCACGAACACTGTGAAAAACACCAACTCACTTGGCCGATTGACTTGGCTTCCAAAGGTTCTTCTCAAATTGGTGGAAACTTGGCTACTAATGCGGGCGGGGTGCGAGTGATTCGATATGGAATGGCTCGACGTTGGGTGATAGCTCTTCAAGCGGTTTTGATGTCGGGAGAGGTCATCGAATTGAATCAGGGCCTTGAGAAAAACAATACTGGTTATGATTTGCTCCAGATACTGATAGGGAGTGAGGGAACTTTGGCAGTGATCACAGAAGCCACCCTGAAGCTATGTGCCCCACCGAAGCACTCAAAAGTTTTTTTATTTGCTGTTGCTAACTATCAGGACATGACAACGCTCTATCAGCAAGTGAGATCCGCTCCATTTGTCCTCACCAGTTTTGAGTTTTTCTCAGGAAAATGCCTCAGCCAAGTAGAGGCGAAGCTCAAATACCGGTGTCCGCTCTCTCAGCGGGCCGGATTTTATGCACTGATCGATGGAGAAGAACCCTCAGGATCTGAAGCGAGTCAGGCTACCGATGCCTGGCTTGAGCAAGTTTTAGAAAGTGGCTGTGTGAAAGACGGCCTTTGTGCTGAATCTTCTTCAGCTCAAAAAGAAATCTGGCAATTGCGGGAGGGGATTACTGAGAGCCTCCAGCTGAGTGGCTTGGTGAGAAAATATGATCTGTGCGTTCCGGTCAGTCGGTGCGGGGATTTCCTTGAAAGTGCTGAGGCTCTCTACCAGCGTTTGAAAACGGGAGCCGATCTTTATGTGTTTGGGCACTTTGGCGATGGAAGCCCCCATCTGAATTTTGTGAATTCTCGCGAGTTGCCACCCCAAACTTTTCACGAGGAAATCAATCGATTTGAAAAAGAACTGTATCCGCTTCTCAAGAGTTTCAAGGGAAGTGTTTCTGCCGAGCACGGAGTGGGTATTCTTAAGAAGAACTGGGTAGTTTACAGCCGAACGCCTGCTGAACTCCGAATTTACCATGCCCTCAAAAAAGCCTTTGATCCCCAAGGGCTCTTGAATCCTGGAAAAATTATTGAGGGGTAGGCCGTTTTTTCAAGTTGTCTGAAGCGAGCCGCATGCGCCTTCGAGTCATTTCTTTTCCCAGTACGTGCAGTGTCTCAAAGAGAGGGGGAGAGATGCCAGAGCCAGAAACCACCACTCGTAACGTCATGAACAGATCCTTGGGCTTGAGTCCTTTTTCTTTGCAGTAGTTCTCACAGGTCTGCTTGATGCCTTCGACATTCCAGGATGACAGCTCTTCCAGTTTCTCCAAAAGTTCCAATAACCAAACCGAAGCCTCTTTAGGAACGACACCCTTGGGAGGAAGTGTGTGTTCGTCATAGGGGAGGTCACCGCTGAAAAAGAAAGCCGTATTATCAATAAATTCCTCAAGAGCACAAACACGCTCTTTTACGAGCGGAATGAGCTGCAACAAATAGTCCTCACTAAAAACATTTTTTCTCAGGAGCTCAACCCATTCAAAGTCTGTTTTCTTTTTTAGGTACTGCCCATTCATCCAAAGGAGTTTGGTCAAATCAAATACGGGTCCGCCCAGTGAGAATCGTTCCCAGCTGAACTTTTCAATCATCTCTTCAGTTGAAAAAATCTCTTGGTCACCCCCTGGATTCCAACCCATCAAGGCCAAAAAGTTTCTCAAGACTTCCGGAAGAATCCCTTTCCGTTTGTAATAGAGAATGCTCGTCGGGTGTTTCCGCTTTGAAATTTTAGATTTATCTGGATTCCGCAGCAGATTCAGGTGCGTGAAATGCGGTGGTTCCCATCCGAACGCCTGATAAAGTAGCATGTGTTTTGGGGTGGAAGATACCCATTCTTCGCCGCGAATCACGTGGGTGATCTCCATTAAGTGATCATCCACTACACTTGCTAGGTGGTAGGTGGGAAAGCCATCCGCTTTCAGAATGACGAGATCATCTAATTTAGTATTTTCAAACTCTACTTTTCCTCGAATTCCGTCTTCAAAAGCAGTGCTTCCCGAGCCTGGAACTTTAAATCGAATGACGTGCTTGGTGCCAGTTGCGATTTTGGCTTGGGCTTCTTCGGGATTTAAATTCCTACAATGGCGGTCGTATCCCGGAGGCAGCTTAGCTTCCGTTTGTTTTTTTCGAAGCTCAGCCAATCGTTCGGAAGTACAAAAACAATAATAGGCATGGCCTTTCTGCACGAGTTCCTTTGCCCATTTTTGGTAATGAGCTAACCGCTCACTCTGCTTGTAAGGACCGTAGGGCCCCCCCTTATCTGGACCCTCATCCCATTCGATGCCAAACCATCGAATGGCATCTAGGATCATGGCTTCGCTTTCAGCGCGATACCGGGTTTGATCCGTGTCTTCAATGCGAATGACAAACTTTCCACCATGCTTTTTCGCAAAGACATAATTAAAAAGAGCAATGTAGGCAGTACCAATATGGGGATCCCCAGTGGGTGAGGGGGCAATACGTACACGAACTTCTTTCTGATGGGTCATGGAGCCGTCCTTGAACTTACATATCCACTACAGTGCCAATTTCAATAGCACGATCTGAGGGGATTTTGAAATAATCTGTCGCTCGTTGAGCATTCTGAGCCATAAAAGCAAATATTTTTTCCTGCCATTTCGGCATTTCAGTGCGATTGCTGGCGATCAGTGTTTCTCTACCCAGAAAAAATGTGGTTTGCTCTAAGTCGACTTGAAGTCCAAATTGCTCACAGGATTTCAAAAGTTGAGGTACGTGCGGGGATTCCATGAATCCGTAGCGAGCAAGTACTCTGAAAAACCCGGGAGCTACTTCTTCAACTGTAACCCGTTCCCGGAAAGGTACATGAGGAACTTCTTCGGTGGTGATTGTCAGCACAATCAGCTTTTCATGAAGGACATGGTTATGTTCTGTATTTTGGCTGAGCGCAGCTGGAATTCCCCGAGGAGTTGCCGACATGAAAACTGCAGTGCCCGGCACTCGAATTTTGACTTTATGGAAAACCTCTTGAATGAATTCCTCTTGAGAGCTTGCACGGTCCATCAACCGTTGGGCGAGGAGTTTCCGCCCTCGTTTCCAGGTGGTCATGAGCAAGAAAATAACTGCAGCCAAAAGTAAGGGGAACCAGCCGCCGTCCAAAATCTTGACGGAGTTGGCGCCGAAGAATGAGAAATCGATGACCAGGAAACCTAGAGTGATTGGTAAGGCTTGCGCTAAACTCCAATCCCAGCGTCTTCGCATGACCACATAGGTAAGAATAGTAGTAATGAACATCGTAGTCGTAACAGCAATACCGTAAGCTGCGGCCAAGCTACTGGAAGAGCGAAACTCCAATACGAGATATAAAGTTCCTATGAGCAGCGCCCAATTCACGAAGGGAACATAGATCTGGCCAATTTCCCGTGCTGAAGTGTGCTTCACAGCCATGCGAGGTAAGAAACCCAATTGAGCTGCTTGTTGACTGAGCGAAAAAGCGCCGGTGATCACGGCTTGAGAAGCAATGATCGTTGCTAGAGTTGCAATACCCACTAAAGGATAGAGCGCCCAATTCGGCGCCAATAAGTAAAAGGGATTTTCAGCAGCTGCGGGTTGAGTCAATAACAAAGCGCCTTGGCCAAAATATTGGAGCACTAAACTTGGAAGCGCCACTGAGAACCAACCTATTTGGATGGCGTGTCGTCCAAAGTGTCCGAGATCCGCATAGAGCGCTTCACCTCCAGTAACCACCAGGAACACGCTTCCCAGTACCACAAACCCACTCCAGGAGTTTGTGATGAGAAACTGGAAGGCATAATAAGGATTTACTGCAACGAGCACTTTGGGTTCCGCCAAAATACCTTTGATTCCAAGAAGGCCTAATGTGAAAAACCAAATAAGAATGATGGGTCCAAACAGCCGACCAATTTTAGCAGTCCCAAAGCTCTGAAAGAGGAAAAGCCCAATGAGGATCACCACTGTAATGAGCACCACATAGGGTTCGAAAAACGGGGTGGCGACTTTCAAACCTTCGACTGCCGAAAGAACAGAAATGGCGGGGGTAATGACTCCATCTCCGTAGAGGAGAGCCGCTCCAAAGAGGCCTATGAAAATGAGTGCACCTCGACGTCCTCTAAAAGAAGCTTGAGCTCGCGGGGCTACTAGAGCTGTGAGCGCTAAAATTCCACCTTCTCCTTTGTTGTCTGCTCGAAGCACGAAGAGGAGATATTTAATGGAGATCACAATCACGAGTGACCACAAAATCAGAGAGAGCACACCCATTACATTGAGCTCGTTGAGTTCAATTGCGTGGGCTCCGTGAAAACATTCTCGAAGCGCGTAGAGAGGGCTTGTTCCGATATCTCCAAAAACTACGCCTAAAGCGGTCAGAGTGGTGATTCCCAATGGTGAGACGCCACGACGAGCGCGGTGAGAATCTAAGTAGGAGCCGGACATAGATGATTTCCTTGTTAGGGAACTTACAAAGACCTCATTTTAGGCAGTTCTTTGGGAGGGGTAAAAGGAAAGTTTTGATGCGCAGAGCTAGAAGAGTTCCAGCTGAGTGAGAGCGTCCATGTTCAAAGCTTGGGCACGCTCACCGCTCAAGGGTTCCGGGGATTTTGATGGAGTCAGAATCGTTGTAAAAACCCACTCCTGATTTTTCACTTTAATGAGCCCTGTAAACCAGGCTTGGGTTTTTGATTGGCCACGAATCCCCCACACTTCCGCGCCGAAGCGAAATTTACCCAAGTAAAAGAGCTTTTGCGCAATCGCTAATGCATCGGGCTTTACAGGAAGTTTTCCAGAAAAAAGGCTAGAAACAAAAGTCGTGAGCGATTGCTCTAAAGAAGGGGTCTGCCAATTCCATAGTTTTAAGGAGGCGTCCCAGTGGTTTCGACCCATTTGCAGGATCAATCTGTCGGTGACCCAGGCCACTTGATGATGAAGCCAGTCTGTAACGAACTGGTCCTTGTTCCAGGCAGGATTGGGATGTTGAATTCCGTCCCACTTAAAAAGTGTTTTGTCGTCCTGAATGAGTCCTTTTTCTACTGCAGCTACTGCGAGCGGAAAGAGGAGTGACTCATCAGAAGCCTTGGTGTTCTGGCAAATCTTTTTGCCAATCTGTAAGGACGGTTTGGGGTTGTTTAGGGCCTTCAAGACAAAACAGGCCTTTTCTCCGTGAAACACTTGAGCGACTTTGTTTTTCTCTGCTGGCGTGAACGGTGTTTCTGCAAAAAGGCTTGAGGAAATCCAGAAAAAAATAAAAAGCCAAGCTGATTTCATGGAATCACCCAAAACAGGAGAATCGCCACTAAAGTAGGGGGTGTTGCAAAAGCAAATAATTTAAGAGGACTTATCCCCGACTTACCAAAAGAGCTACTCAGTATCGAAAAACCAGCAGGGTTCGGGGCATTTGCAATCACGGTGAGCCCCCCTCCAGTTACTGCGCCAGCTACGAGGGCATATTTCATAGCATCATCAATATTGGGCACTTGCGAACCCAAATAAGTGAGGGCTGCGTTATCCAGAAAAGCAGTGAGAGCAGTACTCCCAAAATAAAGAGCAGTGGTCCCCATGCTGGCGAGTAGTGGCTCTAACCACCACCTTTGGAAGCCACCGAGAACGACGAGACCCCCCAGGAAAAAACCAACGAGGAGTGCTTCACGTATTTTTAGCTCGTCTTGGAACTCCATAGTGATATTGACAATTCCCAAGAAAAATAAAAACAGCCCCATGAAGACGATGGGGTGATGGGAGAGTTTTACAATCATGCCTAAAAATGCCAAGTGAGTTCCAATAATCCACCAAGGCATTTTGGCTTTTTCGGATTCGGCAGAAGCCCTCAGATGGGAGAGATCAGACCTAAAGAGCAAAACGAGAAAAAAAGCATTAGAAAAAACCGCGGTGGCAGCTCTCCAACCAAAATGGGTGAGCATAAACCGGAGATCCCATCCCCAAGTTCCACTGACCATCAAAACAGGGGGTGCTGCGTAAGGGGTGAGAGTGCCGCCAATGGATACATTCACAAACAACACAGCAATCAGGGCATATTTAAAACTATCTCGAATTTCGCGATCAAAGAAGCGATCTTTCAACAACAAAGCAGTGACAGTCATTGCTGCGGGCTCAGTGATAAAACTGCCCAACAAAGGTCCCACTGAAACGGCCGCGAATAAGAAGGCTGCTTCCTTTGGAAGCGGGACTAAGCGGCTCAGCATCTGAATGAGAGTTTTAGCAAAAAAAATGACGGGTCGAGTAGAGGAAATGGTCATGATGACAAAAACAAAAAGAGGCTCGGTGAAGTTGAGTCCTTCAACAAATTGAATGGTGGAGCTGCCACCTAACCAGGCCGCTAAGAAAAAAAGAAGCGTGCCTGCCCACAGACCAAAGACGACCTCCACTTCCCCTAAAAGATGGAACAAGTTTTCCCTTACGGAACCTTCAGGATATTTGGAAGCCAGTTGTTGGAACCATTTGACTGAGAAGGAGTGCAAAATGGAGAGAACAAAAAATACCGTACCTAATTTTTCGCTGTGAGATAGAAAGTCCATAGTCGACAAGTTTGCCCGCATTAAAAAGAATTGTCTAGAAAGAGCTGGAATCTTGCAAAACCCGGGGAGCTCCTTGCTATTGCATGACTGTGAATCATTAAACGAGAGCATTCTTTCCTGGAAAATTGGGCATCGCGCTTGCAATTCTTTAATTGGTGATCTGTGAGAAATTGAAAAGGAGAAGGTGTCATGGTGACAGAAGCTAGAAAAATGGAAGTGGTAATGGAAAAGCCCGTAGCGGAACGCTTTAATCTTTTAGAAAAGTATGCCCTTCGGAGATCCCATCCACGAAGGATTTTTTTGGACATCGCTGCCCTCACTTGGGAAGTGTACTTTCTTTGGAATCAGAATTGGCAAGCCGCTTTAGGTATTTTTCTAGTGATGAACACCGTGGGGTTGCTATCAACCCGTAAAATTAATTACGCTGAGCTTGCCCAAACCACATGGGGGAAAATCGCATTACTCCACTTGCACCCACTCAACCTTTTGGTGCAAACCACTGGCGTTGTCTTTCTGGTGGCGGGCCTCTTACAGCAAGACACGCTGACTATTATGGCTGGAGTTACTCTAATCTATATCGGCCACTTTTATGGGTGGTCCCGCGTGCATCCCGCTTTGAAACGGCGAGAGGTTTGATCTGAGGCTATGAATTGACACTCGGTTCAGGTCGAGCATACCCTGGCTCCCCATGCTCGCAAGCTTTGCAAAAGGAAAAACCTGGAAAGTTCTGTACTGGTTACAATGGGGCTTACTCGCGGGCCTCACTTTTCAAGCGGCCCAGGCTCCTTATGGAGGCCACTACGGTATATTTACTCAAGCCGGTAGCTACCTCTTTGCGGGTAAAAACCCCTACGGAGTAGATTGGGGATACGGTGGACTTTGGTTCTATAGTCCCGCATTTGGTTGGTTCTTTGGCCTGCTGAATTTTTTCCCCAAGGCTGTTGGCATTTTTATCTTTAATTTTCTGAGCCATATTTTTCTTTTAGAAGGGCTGCGTCGTTTTATAAATCAACTCGGGGTGCCTGCTAAAAACAATCTCTACTTGTCACTTTTAATCATTGCCAGCTCGGGGGAGTTTATCGGTGCCTATCAACATATCCGTCCGGAGATGCTGATTTTAGGCCTTCTACTCATTGTCTTTGACCTCTCCCTTGTCAGACCCATTCTGTCAGCCTGTTTGGCAGCACTCATTGTAAACTTTAAAATGTTTCCGATTGCTGCTGTTGGCCTTTTGTGTTTGACACACCTTAAAGAGAGAAAGTTTCGCTTTCCACTTCTCTTTCCATTCTTCCTAATCCTTTGGTTCGCTGTGCCCCTTCTTGTTTACTCCGGCGAGTTCGTAAAAAGTCTGTATGAGATACAACAGCAAACACTGTCAGCATACGTGGATGTCATGTACGACGATTTCTACAGCGTTTTTGGTTTGCTACACCACACATTTGGAGTTTCCGTACCACGGGCCGCAATCACTCCGGTCTTGATTTTCTTTGCGGTCTTGTTGGCGGCCATTCTTTGGTTTGGAGCTAAAGACAGAGCAGAGCGACTGGCGTTTGGTGTCAGCTTGGGATTGCTTTATACAGTGAATTTTAATTTGTTAAGTCAGTCGAGCGCCTTTTGTTTGGCGACCCCAGCTTTTGCTCTCGGTTTGTATTTGTGCTTTACTCTGGAGGGCAAGTCTAAACAGACTGCAGGTGTCGTGATGTGCGCCTATTGGGTTCTGGTCTCTTTGGTATTCTCAGATTGGGTTCCCCACAGCCTGCGGGATCTCTGTCGTGAAGCCAGAATTAAACCGCTGGGCAGTTTGATTCTGATGGGGTATTTCTTGATACTGTTAGGAACCTCTAGACGGAGAAAGATTCTAGTGGCGTGACCTCAATAATTAGGGCGTAAAAATGTTAAACAAAAAAAAGATTGTTTGTGTACTCCCAGCCTATAATGCGGCTAAGACCCTAGAAAAAACCTTACAAGATGTGCCCGCCAACCTCGTAGATCTCTTTATTGTTGTAGATGACTGCTCTAAAGATGAAACAGTTCGAGTAGCAAACGAGTTGAAAAGTCGATGGCCGATAAAAGTTATTCAGCACGAAAAGAACAAAGGTTACGGTGGCAATCAGAAAACTTGTTATGAAGCAGCTCTACAGGAAGGAGCAGATATTGTAGTCATGCTCCATCCCGATTATCAATATGAGCCCAGATTGTTGGGGGCTTTGTCCTGGATGGTCGCTTCTGGAGTTTATGATGTTGCGCTTGGTTCAAGAATTCTTGGAAAAGGCGCCCTGAAGGGCGGAATGCCAATCTGGAAGTATATTGCAAACCGATTTCTCACGCTGATTGAGAACCTGCTGATAGGACAAAAACTATCTGAATACCATACTGGTTATAGAGCTTTTACTTCCGAAGTGTTAAGAGCATTACCCCTCGAAACATTTAATGATGACTTTGTTTTTGATAACGAGTTTCTCGTTTTTGCGAATGCTCAAGGGTTCAAGATGGGAGAAGTTTCAGTTCCCACAAAATATTTCCCAGAAGCGAGCTCAATCAACTTCAGAAGAAGTGTGAAGTACGGATTGGGTGTGCTGGCCTGTTCTGTGAAGGGTTTAAAGTTAAGATTAAGTAAGTAGTAGTTAAAAGACTTGGCAGGATTTTTTTTCCTGGAGTGTGTTTAAAACCCCCTTAATTTGAGAGAAACGATATTGAGGGTTGAGGCGCAAAAAAGCTGTTCTTGATTTTTGACTCTCTTTTCGAAGCCTAAAAAAATCCAGGAGAGCCCCATAAAATATAAAGTCGCCAACCAGCCACCTAGTCAGGAAGTCCAAGCCCGCCCGACCAAAGAATAAAACCCGCGAGAGGCCTTCTAGGTGAATAGCATGAAGCAGGAAGCGATTTCTAATTGAGATCCTTCTAATCTGTCCTTTGGATGCAGTAGCCTGGATGGTTTTTGAAACTCCATGAAATGCCCTGGCTTTCGGTTCAAAAAAGCACTGCCAACCCATTCTCCAAGCCCGAATTCCTAACTCAACATCCTCATTATAAAACGGACTAAACAGTTCATCAAAAAAGCCCAGCAGCTCCAGCTTTTTTCGATCCACCAGCGCATTAGCACCTGATAAGAAAAAAGTTGAAAGTGCACTCCCATCCATGGGCAGGAGATTGATTGTGGAGCGAATTTGCCCCCATTTTGATTGGTTCCATGCCTTAGCCCCATCCTCTACTTTTCCGGTGCTTGGATTACAAAGGGCTCCCATCACTCCAAAAGTAGTAGGCGAATCAAAAAACGGCAGCACATATTTAAAATAACTCTGGTCCAAGCTAACATCTGAATTGAGACAGAGGACCAAGGAGCCGGTAGCCTTTTTTAGGCCCGAGTTAATATTTTTCGCAAAACCCCGATTAGTCTCGTTTTTAACTATCCTGATTTGGGGGTACTCACTGCCCAGAAAAGATACTGAATCGTCGGTTGAACAATCGTCCGCCACTATGATTTCATGCCTGAGACCAGATTTTTCAAGTGCAGCAACCACCGAAGGCAAATTTTGTCTTAAAAGATGGGCCCCATTAAAATTGGGAATCACTACGGAAAGGCTTGCTATCTCTTTGCCCATGAGCGTTGTCATCTTCTTGTTTTTCACTTAGCTTAGCAACATGTTTTTAGCCCTTGGGATAGTTCTCGCCACCGCTGGGATTTCTGCTTGGTATCTCTATCATTGGAGTGTCTTTTTTAATTCAGACTTCGCTATGATTGGACTGATCGGAGAGCGCATTCTGAAAACCGGCGAAACCCACCTCTATGTTCCCATGGTGGGCTATCAAGGGCTTCTGATTGAAGGGTATTTGAGCGCGTTTTTGTTTCAGTTGTTTGGAACGAGTCCGCAAACCCTCCATCTCACTGCAGTATTGGCTTACGTTGTTTTTGTCTTTTGGTTTTATCTGTCCGTTAAGGTTTGGTTTGATAGAAAAACGGCACAACTTTCGGTGCTCTTTATTTGTCTTTCATCTCCCTTGTTTTTTGCTCATGTTTTGAGAACCCAACCCAATTACCCTGAGACATTTGCTGTTGGTTGTTTTCTGTTCTGGGCTTTCAAGCGGTTCATGGAATCCGGACGTAAGAAATTTTTCTATTGGGGCTGCTTAGCAGCCGGGTTTGGTTTTTATCTGTATGGCCAAATCATCTACTTCTTCCTTTGTGTTTTTATTTCGTTTCTCATTCACAGGCTGAGCTGGGAACCTCTTCGAAAAATAATTAGAAACCAAAAGCTAAATTATCTCCTTGGAGCAGGTCTCATCGTATCTGTTTTGCCCACGATGACTTTTTCGGGATTGAGGATACCCGGCCCCACTTTGGGGGTGGTTTGCTTCTTGGTCTGGTTCTGCAAACAAGTGATGAACTTTCGAGAGCCCATTCGAAGATTTATTCTGAAAAATACAAAACCCTTTATTGTTGGAGCGCTGCTGTTTGTGGTTGGGTACTTCCCCAGTCTGTACCATCGTGTAGTTTTAGGACGGTTTGCTAAATCTGGAATCAAACTGATCAAGTTTTCAGAGGAGTTTTGGCTTAATCTTAAATTGCTGTTGGTCCATGCTGGGGACTTTTTGATCGGATCTGAATATTTCGCTATATCCGTTGTTCTTGCTGTGGTTTCAGTCGGTGTTATTGCGTGGTTTGTTCTGTCCGAATGTAAGCACAAACCCAGAGCAGTGAGCCCATTTGTGTTGTTGGGGCCGGTGATACTCGTAGGTTTTCTCAGCTCCCGCAGCGTTTGCGAAGGTTTTTCGTTGAGGTATATTTTGGGTCTGCATTTGGTACTCTCGGTTTCGCTGGCTTTATTGATGAATAAGCTCCTATCAAAAAGCAGAGCATTGGCTGTAATATTTCTGTTGATTTGGATGGGAAACGGTCTTTATTCCAACGTTCGAGCTCCATGGGTATGGAGCAAGGCGCGATCCTATTCCCAGCTCACACGTTGGGAGGACGTACAGGGACTTGTAGAATATCTAGATAAAATAAAGCTGCCTGTTGGGTACAGCGATTATTGGGTTGCCTACCTGACCAATTTTGTAACGCGAGGAAGATTAGTCTTGGAACCCCTTTATACCAATTACCTACCTTTCTTTGAAGAGACTGTAAAAAAGGAGGCCAGAATCGTTATGATTAAAGATAAGGACAGATTGTCAGCCGGTCCAGATATGACCTCGAATCCAAGAGAAGTTTCAATCAACAACATCACGTACCGAGTGATTGACGAAACGGAAGTTCAGTTTTGGAAAGTATGGATTTTGGAAAAGACATAAATCGCATGCAACCTTTGGTTGTGATTGATGCTCGGATGATAGGTCCCACAGGCCATGGGATAGCCGAGTACGTTCGGGATCTAGTTTTGGGGCTAAGCGAACTGCAAAGCCCGTCTTACAAGGTTCATTTATTGGTGAGTAATCGAATGCTTTCAGAGGATCCCTTAAGAAAAATTCCGCACACTGAAGTTGGCGCTCCTTTTTTGTCTGCGACTGAGATGATTGAAGTTCCCCGGGTTCTCAAGAAGTTGCGGGCAGATTTGTTCCATAGTCCTAGCTTTGCTGCTTTTCCCCTTCTAAAGATCCCTACTGTGTATACCGTCCATGATCTCATCCATCTCCATTTTGGGTCTTGGGCTCACAAGGCCTACTATCAGTTCCTATTAAGGCCAGCGCTTGAGCGGGCGGTAAAAGTGTGCACCGTCAGCGAGTTTTCAAGAAAAGAAATAGCGGGGTGGATGGGTTGGCCCGCGGACCGAATTGCCCTAGTGAGAAATGCCATTCACGTGGAGTCACCCCAAAAAGGGTGGGAAGAGCGATTAAAAAAATGGGGTCTTATCCAATATCAATACCATTTTAGCCTTTCCAGTTATAAGCCTCACAAGAACATGCCTTTTCTAATCAAGGCCTACCTTGCCCATGCTGAAAAACATGAGGCGGCTTGGCCATTGGTGATTTCACTCACCGAGGCAGAGGTAGGATTCAGACACCCCAAGATTGTTTGCGTTGGGAGCTTGAGTCAGGACGATAAAAACACGTTGTTGGCTGGTGCGGGGGCGTTTTATTTCCCGTCTCTTCGAGAGGGCTTTGGAAGGCCGCCGTTGGAGGCTTATCTTTTAAACCGAACCAAGATCGCCGTTTCTGATATCCCGGTGCACTTGGAGTTAATGAGTCAATTAGAGCCCACTCCCAGGTTTTTATCTCCCTATCATTTAAATCAATGGACAGAGCAATTCCTTCATTTCGAAAGTATGGACTCGGCTGGAACTGCTTCCTCGGGCGGGGAAAAAAAACTGGATGGATTCGGCCGAAGGGAATTAGCACAACAAATGGGAGTTGTTTACCAAAGTCATTTGGACAGGAACGCTTAACGCAAAGCAACATAAAAAGCTCTCGCCAGCCCCCGAAGCCCTTGTTAAGACCGAGATGGCTCTATGACCGCAATTATTGATTTTTTTATTCGCCCTCTCAACTTTGATATTTTTTGCACCGGCAAAAAGTTTCTGGTTTTTAACTTGGTCACTAGAGATCTCAAGATCAAATACCGCAGGTCTTTTTTTGGTTTCTTCTGGACTATTCTTCATCCATTGGCGCTTTCAGGGATGTTCTATTTGATTTTTAAAGTCATTTTTAAAGCAAGCATTCCACACTACGTTCCCTTTATTTTGAGCGGAGTCATTCCATGGACATTCTTTTCAGCGTCGGTCGTGGAGGGTACTGAAGTTCTAAGGGCGAATGCAGGGTTGTTGACCAAGGTACCCATCCCGACTCAAGTGTTTCCGATAGTCGTTTGTTCGGCTAACTTCATAACCTTTGTTCTCTCTCTCCCTGTGGTTTTTGCGTTTTCTTTGCTGTCTGGGGTCGAGTTTGATTTGACTGCATTTTACCTCCCCATACTCTGCGCCAATCTATTTATTTGTGCGCATTCCCTCTCACTGATCCTGTCTGTGCTTTATGTTTACTTAAGAGATCTGAAACATGCGATTGGTCTACTGATGCAGTTGTTGTTTTATGGAACTCCTATTGTGTATCAAGTAGAAATGATTCCTGAACGTCTAAGAGGACTTCTCTATTTAAATCCTGTTGGGAATTTATTTGCCAATTTTCACAAGGTATTTACTGGAGAAAAGATCAGTGAATCAAGTGTTGTGCTATCCCTGGGTTGGGCATTGATTCTTCTGGTGCTGGGTATCGAGACTCAAAGACGACTCTCTCGAAAAGCAGTGGAGTTGCTGTGATGCCTTTAGAAACAACTTCACAAGTAGTGATTGACGTCGACCAGCTCGACAAGAGCTTTCGCTTTGTTTCTGATCGGCCTGAAACGCTGAAAACAGCGCTGGTGAAAATCCTCACTCTTCAGGTGAAAAGAAAACCTCAGCAGAAATTTGAGGTTTTGAAGAATGTCTCCTTCCAAATTAGGAGGGGGGATTTTGTGGGCATCATGGGCCGAAACGGTGCGGGGAAGAGTACCCTGTTAAAGCTTTTGTGCGGCATTTACACCCCCACAGCTGGAAAAATCCAGATATCTGATCGAGTTGCTCCCCTGATTGAGTTGGGAGCCGGGTTCAATCCGGAATTGTCAGGTCTTGAAAACATCTATTTAAATGCCGCTATTTTAGGGTTTGGTCGCGCTCAAACTAAACAAGCTGTACCAGATATTTTAGAGTTTTGTGAGCTGGGACAGCATATCCATGCGCCAGTAAAAAATTACTCCAGTGGCATGTTGGTGCGTTTAGGGTTTTCCATAGCCACTCATTTAGAGGCTCCCATTCTACTTGTTGATGAAGTGCTGGCAGTAGGCGATGTTGGATTTCAAGAAAAATGCTTGAAGAAGATTCACGAACTTCATTCGAAGGGTAGAACCATTGTATTGATTACCCACAGTCCTGAGGCCGTTAAGCAGCATTGCAACCGCTGTATTGTGATCGATGAACACACAAAAGTTTTTGACGGTGCTCCTGAGGAAGGCGCGAACCTGTATATCAGACGAGTTTCGAATTAGGCCGAAAAAAGAGGGAGATCCAAGGGCGCCCCATTGCTTCTTTTGTAGAAGGGCATGAGACCTCTTTCAACTAACTCCCTACCAACAGGGTCCTTCAAAGCATTGTCACTTTTCCAGGTCTTCATAATTTCAGAAACAGGATCAGAAATCGGGTCAATTAAAGCCTTCAAGGGCACTTTCAGCTTTCTTAAAAAATGGGAACCCCCAATCTCAAAAAAACGAACAATCGCCTCTTTGGTTTTCAGTAATCTGATTCGATTCATATACAAATCAAAAATACCTTCTTCAACAACACCAGCGCCAAACCCAACGAAATAACTCTGTAAATGTTCTTCAATCAGATAATTTTTAGAAACGCCAACAACTGAATCCCTATTATTATTTAACAAGGCAAAAACAGAATTCATGCTGCTATACGGTCCAAAACAAGAGTCATTCATCAAAAGAATAGGACGTCTTCTATCAAACCACGGCTTAATGAGCTCATACCCTGTTTTCCAAGATCCAAAGTCATGCCCAATGTTTTGGCGGTGGACAATCACCTCGCAGAGTGGGGACAACTGGATAATAGAATTTGGTCCCAACTCTGGGGAGCTGGAAATAAACATGACGTTAAAGCCGGCCTTTTTCAAAACACTTAATTGGGATAGAACGTCTTCGGAAATCACGGAGCCTTTGTCAAAAGATGAATAGAGGGTCCATGGAGCGCTGGTCTTCAAAGTTTGGTTAGGGTCCAAAAGTGTGATGAGGGAGTCTTGGGGCGAACGAAACCTAGAGGAAACCTGATAATCGAACCATTCGGCTAAAAGACCGAAGCCTAGACGTCTCCTTTTTAGGAAATCCGAAAATCGTAAAACAGTAGGATAAAGCCCATCTTCGCTTAATGTCCTAATAAAAAACCGAATGTAATATTCCAATCGATTCATCATGTGTGAAATGAAGCCCCTGATCTTATCCGCTTTTGACGGGCTGTGCCTAGTAAGTCAACCCAAAAACGCCCTAGGGGATGGGAAGCCTACTATTACAAGCCAACCTCATTGGTTTGTAAGCCTAAAGCCCATAAAAACAGGATTAAATCAGAAAAAAAGGTGTTAAGAAATGAATCCGTGAATCCTCTCGTTAGTATTATTATTCCCACTTTCAACCATGAAAATTTTATTGGTCGCGCTATCGAGAGTGCGTTAGCACAGACCTATAAACCGATTGAGATCATTGTCGTTAACGATGGTTCCCAAGACAAAACCGAATCGGAAGTTTCCCGTTTTTTGAAATTTGGGATTAAGTTCGTAAACCAAAATAATGAAGGGGTCAGTGCAGCCGTTAATAACGGTTTTCGGATAGCCACGGGGGATTACATTGCTTTTCAATCTGGTGATGATTGCTCCAGGCCAGAACGAATAGCCACTCAAATCAAAGCGCTACGCGACCAAAAGGTAGCGACTGTATTTTCGGCGGTTGAACTCATTGACGAAAGCGGCACACCCTTGCGGAGCAAAAGTTGGGCTACGGGGTTATTTGAAACCTTTCAAGGGGATCGATCAGCCGTATTGAGAAAGTTGTTTTGCGACGGAAATTTTTTGAATGCTTCTTCGGCGCTTATTTCTAGGGAGGCCTTGGAGACGGTTCGAGAGCCTATGAGCGGAAACCTGTTTAATCCCCATCTCTTGCAATTGCAGGATTTTGATCTGTGGTGTCGTTTAGTTTCAAAATTTGATTTGGTTATTTTAAAAGAGCCCCTGGTTTATTACCGGATCCTAAATAATCATCGCAATCTCAGTGCGCCCAAGGTAAGTGCCCACCGCCGAGCCGAAAACGAGCGACTTATGATGTTCAGAAATTTTTTCGATCCTATTGATGATCAATTGTTTCGAACAGCATTTGGTGAACTGCTAACAAATCGAAACTTTACCACTCCACAAGAAAGAAAAGTTGAGGAAGCACTTCTGTTTCTCAGCTCTAAATTTGCACCTCTAGCGGCTATTGGTGTGGAGAATGCACACCAATTAATTGCCAATGGTGTTCCAGAGCATTACTCGGGGGTGTTAAAGCAGCAATTAGAATGCGTTCTTAGTGAGCGGGATATTTTTTTTAGACAGCAGGGATATTTTTCAAAGGTATTATCCAGGTTGAAGAGAGCTGTGAGAAAGATTAAAAAATCTTAATTGGGCAACGTTGCAAGCCCGTCAAGTGCAAATACCCCTTTTCAAATGATTCTTTGGAACTGGTTCTAAACAAGAGGCAATTTGTGTTTAACATCATCCTTTGTCAGTTGGAATCTATCTAGCCAATAAAACAACACATTAAAGATTAAACAGCCAGTTCTTAAGCCTCTGTTTTTATTTGTTATTTATGACGAATGCTCGCGCCCAATTATTTTAAATTGAAACTTGATTTACCGCCCCGACCCAGTAAGGTATTCCGGTAATTAATTCGTTGCAAAGCTTATGGGCCTAGAACTGTGTCAATTAATAAATCTACCGAAAATTCAGGATGCCAGAGGTAATTTAAGTTTTATTCAGGCCTGTGAACAGGTGCCCTTTGAGTTTCGGAGAGTTTATTATTTGTATGATGTTCCCTCAGGTTCAACCAGAGGAGGCCATGCTCATCTCAAACTGAAACAATTCATGATCTGTCTTTCAGGGTCGTTCGATGTCATCTTAGACGACGGTATGAGTTCAAAGCGCCTTCAGCTAAATCGTCCATATCAAGGTTTATATATTTGTCCTATGATTTGGCGGGAGCTTGAAAATTTTTCGGCCAATGCAGTTTGTATGGTTATAGCTTCTGATGTTTATCAGGAATCTGATTATATTAGGGATCTGGATACCTTTAAATTGCTTGTTAAATCAAATGCCTAAAATACGCAGTCTTTATAAACACTTTGATTTAGCAAAATGAAAGTGCAATGTATGATTTTAGCAGGTGGGCTAGCTACTCGTATGCGCCCTCTCACGGATCACGTTCCTAAGGCTTTATTGAGAGTGGGTGAAGAACCCTTTGCTCATTTTCAGTTGGCTTGGTTAGCGAGACATGGTGTTACCGATGTGGTTTATAGCATTGCTTACAAGGGCGAAATGATTCGGAAGTTTGTTGGAGATGGTTCGCGATGGGGATTACGTGTCACTTATGTGGATGAGGGCAACCGATTGCTGGGAACTGGAGGAGCAATTCGACTAGCGTTTGACAAAGGAGTTCTCGAGCCACAGTTTTTAATGACATACGGAGATTCATTTCTGCCAATCGATTTTCTTGAGGTCTGGAGGGCCTTTAAGGCAACAAGTGGTCTAGCTCTGATGACCGTGTTCAGAAATAATGGTAGTTGGGATAAGAGCAATGCCCTATTTGTTGATGGTCAGGTCGTACTTTACGATAAATTTCCTACGAAGGCTCAGGCTAAAGAAATGTGTTTCATTGATTACGGGTTGTCGGCTTTTGATCGCTCTATAATCGAAAAAGAGATTCCTCCCGGACAAAAGTTTGATCTCGCAACACTTTTAAAAAAGTTAAGCACCGATGGCAAGCTGGCTGGCCTGGAATTTAAGGAGCGATTTTATGAGATTGGCTCTCCGCAGGGACTTCAAGATTTTACTCAATGGGTTGAAACGCATTCAAACACTAAAGATGAGAGAGGAAAAGGTCAGTGAAGCCTCTGATTTTGTTAGATAGAGATGGTGTTTTGAATCGATTGGTCATTGATCCCGAACACGGCACAATCGATAGCCCTCTCCACGTTTCCCAAGTTGAGCTTTTGGCTGGAGTTTCAGAGGCGGTCGCCGAACTGACAAGGATGGGATATCTTTTAGCCATCGTCACCAATCAGCCAGCAGCAGCTAAAGGAAAAACAACTCAAAAAAACTTGCACGATACCCACGAGCTTATTCTGCAAAAAATTCAGGAAAGGGGCGGTATCATTCAAAGCTCCCACTTTTGTTTTCATCGGAGTGAAGACGGGTGTACCTGTAGGAAGCCTCGAACAGGCTTGCTAGAGGAGGCCATCCAGCTTCATGCCACCCAAGCTACTTGGATGGTCGGGGATGGGGTGACCGATATTCAGGCCGGGGCCGCCCTGGGTATTTCAACTGTCTTTTTGGGCCCCAAAAAGTGTGATGCCTGCAGGGTTTTTAACGATTTTCAATTAAAACCTTCATTTTGGGCTGAAAATCTTTTAGAGTTTGCCCAGTTCTTAAAACAAACTAGGAGACAGTGAAGACGTGAATCAGGGGACCATTCTAAATCAAAAGTTAAAAATTTTTTCAGATGGAGCAGAGCCTTCCTCCATGCTTGAGATGAATCAAAACCCAATGATTCAGGGGATGACCACCAACCCAACCCTGATGAGAAAAGCGGGAATAACGGATTACAAAAGTTTTTGTAAAGACATTCTTCGAGAAATTAGGACCAAGCCCTTATCTTTTGAAGTATTCTCCGATGATTTTAAAGAAATGCGGCGCCAAGCTCTTGAGATAGCTGGTTGGGCAGATAACGTTTACGTTAAAATACCCATCATGAATTCTGAAGGTTTATCCTCGATTCCTTTGATCGAAGAGCTCAGTCATCAGAATGTAAAGGTTAATGTAACTGCGGTATTAACTCTTCAGCAAACCTTGCAAGCCTGCGCAGTTCTCAAGGGAGGGGCTCCTTCAATTGTTTCTATTTTTGCAGGACGTATTGCTGATACCGGCAGAGATCCGGTTCCAATGCTTCGGGCTGCCGTTGAGATAGCAGCGGCAACAGATAAAAATATAGAAGTCTTGTGGGCGAGTACTCGAGAAGCACTCAATATTGTGCAAGCTGCAGAGAGCCAGTGTCATATTATTACAGTACCCTTTGATATCCTTAAAAAACTTTCTATGTTTGATAAGGATCTAACTCAATTGAGTTTAGAAACCGTCAGGATGTTCAAAAATGATGCTGTTGCTGGAGGATTTTCCCTCTGATTATTGCACGAAGTCCGTTGAGAATTTCCTTGGGGGGTGGGGGCACAGATCTACCCTCTTACTACAAGGAGCATGGGGGATTCCTTATTGCGGGAGCGATCAATAAGTACGTCTATACGACGATGCAACAAACCCCCCGCAAATCAATTTTACTTCGCTATTCAAAAATTGAGGAAGTTGAGGCGGTTAGAGACATTAAGCATCCCATTATCAGGGAAGCACTAAGGCTCTTAGAGATCACAGACACCAACATCGAAATTACTAGCATGGCGGATATTCCAGCCGGGACTGGTTTGGGATCCTCTGGAAGTTTTGCGACCTGTCTTTTGAAAGCCATCCATAAATATAAAAAGTCTTTTATTCACCCCAAAGAATTAGCGGAGATGGCTTGTCACATTGAAATCGACATTCTGAAAGAGCCCATCGGAAAGCAAGATCAGTATATTGCAGCCTTTGGGGGACTCACTTGCTTTAATTTTGAAAAGGATGGGACTGTGAGAGCTAGGTCTTTAAAGGTTTCAAATGAAACTATGCTCTTGTTAGAGGATAACCTCTTAATGTTCTCCACAGGCTATTATCGGGCAGCTTCTTCTGTTTTGCAGGATCAGGATAATAGAAGCAAAGTAAAAGACCCTGAAATGGTGAATAACCTACATTACGTGAAGGAATTGGGACATCGTAGTCTGGAAGCCCTAGAATCAGGGGAGCTGTCTATTTTTGGTAAATTGATGCATGAGCACTGGGAAAACAAAAAGAAGCGCTCAAATGGAATGAGTAATCAAGATATTGATCGTTGGTACAATATTGCTCTTGATAACGGAGCCATTGGAGGAAAAGTGATTGGTGCAGGTGGTGGCGGCTTCCTCATGTTTTATACGGAAGAAAAGACACGATTGCGTAAAGCCATGGCTAGAGAAGGTCTTCATGAAGTCCGCTTTGGTTTTGATTATGAAGGCACAAAAATAATCTAAAAAGGGGTTGTATGACCACATTCAGTGAGAAATTTTTAAATGAAAGTATCGAGGTCATAAAAGCGATTGATTCGGATAGCATTGAATTAGTTGCGCAGGGGCTTGGGAGAGTTCGAGATCAAGGCGGGCGGTTGTTCATTTTAGGGGTTGGTGGAAGTGCAGGGCATGCCGGACACGCCGTAAATGATTTCAGAAAAATCTGTAATTTTGAGGCCTATGCACCGACCGATAATGTTTCCGAATTAACAGCTCGGGTTAACGATGAAGGTTGGGATACGTGTTTCTCAGAGTGGCTGAAAGTTTCTCGCATTAATTCTAAAGATGCTGTTCTGGTTTTTTCGGTGGGTGGAGGGAATCGAGAAAAAAATATTTCTGTTAATTTGGTGAGAGCCCTTGAGGTCTCCGAAAAAGCTGGTGCTAGTATTTTTGGTATCGTAGGAAAAGATGGGGGCTTCACTAAGGCGGTAGCGGATGCTTGTGTAGTAATCCCCACCGTGACCCCAGACCGAATTACTCCACACACAGAGGGCTTTTGTGCGGTGGTGTGGCACTTATTGGTGAGCCACCCAGCACTAAAAATTAAAGTTACAAAATGGGAATCAACAGCAGCTAAGCCATCCACATTGCCAGGGGAAGAATTCAGACCCCTCTCACATTGAAGCTAAATTATCTGCTGACCAAGCTTTGGATTGTTCCAGGCCTCTCGGTATTTGAAAAATACCATGTTTGCGACCGTGCTCTACAATTCTTGTAGCAGCATGGTACACAGTTCGTTCTGCCCCTTTTATCTTGGGTGACCAACCCAAACGATTGAGGGTATCACAGGAAATCATATTGGTTAGAGCATCTCCCTTCCATCCTCTTTTAGAATCGGCAAAGGCGAGCTGGGTATTTGACAAGCCCATTACCTCACGAACTATTTCAGCCACCCTTCGAATGCTCACGTCATCGGTATTTCCGATATGAACAAAATTTACTTTCTCGTGCGTCTCCTGAATCGACTTCCAAATGGCATCAACACAATCTTCCACAATCAAAAAATTCCGCATCTGTGTTCCATCTCCGAGAACGTCTAAACGTTCAGGATTTGAGTGGAGCTTTTTTACGAAATCAAAAATAACCCCATGGTCCATTCGTGGACCCACAATACCAACAAATCTAAAAATCCAAGCTTGGAGATCATAAGTGTAGGCAAAGCCCGATGCTAAGGCTTCACATGCCACCTTGGCGCTTCCATAAAGGTTCATGGGTCTGAGTGGGCCATAGCTTTCCGGAGTGGGGACAACAGTGGCATCACCAAATACGGTAGTGCTCGAGGGGAAGGCAATTTTCTTTATTCCGTGTTTTCGCATGAGTTGTAGCAGATTGAACATCCCCATGACATTTTGGTCCATGTAGGTATCAGGATGAGAGGCCGCGAACTGAATGTCACTATTGTCACAGAAGTGAAATACGATTTCATGGCCCGGAAGTAGAGAGTCCAGCAGCTCTTGGTTTTTTATGTCTCCATTAATAAATTGAACTTGAGGAGATTTGATAATCGATTCAACGTTTCTCTCTCTACCTGTTGATAAATTGTCTAAGATAGTAACTTGGTGTTGGTTTCTCACTAAAAACTCGCACATATGACTACCAATGAAACCAGCTCCTCCTGTGAATAATATTTTCATCTAATCCCCTTATTTAAACTGCAGGTAAATGGTTACCTCGAAAATCACCACCAAGCAATAAGATTGGGGCTCAGGAGTTAGCAATTGGAGCTTGACTAACTGTTTGGATTGAAACACAAAAATGCTGATGAACAAGTCTGAGCAAATTAATCTAAGTAGAGAAACCAGCTTCTTTATTGTGGGGGGTGCTGGTTTTATAGGTAGTCACTTTATCGATGTATTGTTGGCTAGACCTGAAGTGAAACAAGTCAGTGTTTTTGATAACTTTAGTTCCGGTAAGGAATGGCATTATCAACAGCATAAAGCTGATAGTCGACTTAGGGTCTTTCGAGGGGATGTAAAGGACTTATCTTTTCTTACTCAGTCGATGAGCGGCCATGGAACGGTTATCCATCTTGCCTCCAATCCAGATATCGCCCGGGCAGCGTCGGAGCCAGATATTGATTTTCGTGAAGGTACGTTACTAACAAACAATGTTTTAGAAGCTATGCGTGTTTCAAAGACGAGTCGCCTTCTTTATGCCTCGGGCAGCGGAGTCTATGGTGATTTAGGAGAGTTTGAGGCTTACGAAGACTTTGGTCCCATGCACCCGATTTCTACTTATGGTGCCAGTAAGCTTGCCGGAGAGGCGATGATATCAAGCTATTGTTTCATGTTTGATATTTTTGCTTGTGCTTTTCGATTTGCTAATGTGGTTGGCCCGCGACAAACCCATGGAGTGGGCTTTGATTTTGTAAGGCGTTTATTAAAAAATCCAACCGAGTTAAGAATCCTTGGCGATGGCACACAAAGCAAATCCTATGCACACGTCAGTGACATAGTAAGTGGGGTCCTGATCGCTGGAGAAAAACAGACTAAGAGATTTGATGTTTATAATATTTGTACCGGAGATTATATCAGCGTGGCTGAGATTGCCGATTTAGCTGTGGAGTGCTGTGGGTTAACTCCAGATAAAGTAACCTATCAATTTACTGGGGGAGACCGGGGTTGGAAGGGGGACGTTCCCATTATTCGAATGAACTCAGACAGAATTCGAAAAATAGGTTGGAGCAACAAAATGAATGGACGCCAAGCCCTCAAAGCATCCATGATGGCAATGATTGATGAAATAAGAGCGAATTAATCTGCCACCCCAACATCTATGAATAACGAGTATACTCAGAAAAAAAAATGGCAACGAATATTCTTTTCATCTTATTTAGTTTTCTTTCTTTTCATTGGTGTTAGCCAGCTTAGAAAAATTACCATTGATGATTGCAAAGATGTTTCTGGAAAATGGGTGTGTGAGCCCATTGAATTTAATGGGTTACAAATACCTAGTAGGACTATCCTGTCTTGGGATGAGAAGTACGTGGGTGACATTGTAAGTTATTTAAAAATGGGCGAGGCCTGGCTGGGCAGGGCACCCATGGACGAGGCCATGAAGTGGAGATTTAAAAACTGGCCCCCCTTGATTCCGTTGGAAAATGCCCTGTTTCTATTTCTCGAGCCTTTTATTTCTTTCGGTTTAGCTAAATTGTTAGTTTCCGCAGTCTTGGGAGCATGGCTATGGAGTCTAATGAGCGTCGAATCGCTTAAATCAGTTAGGCCCAAATGGAGCCTATTATTTCTTCTTGTCCCACTCCTTGCTCTTGTTGCTCCCGATCTAAGAAGTCAGCTTTTTGGCAGAGGCCTTTTTTATTCGGAATCCCAGGCACTCCTTTTTTTCATGTTAGGTCTTTTTTATTTTCTGGTGTTGATCAGAGACTTTTCTCAAAGATCACTCGTCTTGACTACCCTTTGGTGGTCTCTAGCAAGTTATAGTCGGGCCCAGTTAGACACGAGTATCTGGTGGGTTCTGGCAATAGTCGCTGTTGTGCTCTTTGTTAAAAATTTATGGATGAAAATTACCTCCCCTTCCGAAAAAGGTGTAGCTACTTGGAAGCCGATTGCTGTTCTTCTTCTGGCATTGTCAGTTACTACTGCTCCATGGAAGATGAGAAACTACCTCAAAGCCCAACAGTATTCTATGATCACAACCTCGGGATCAGTATTTCAACTTCACTGGACCCCCACAGAGGCATTGCCGTATTGGATGAGCCATATCAACACGGGCTGTATTCTGAAACCGGAGCTGTGTCAGTTTTTTCAGAAAAATCCAACTTTTTCCATAGAGGGAAAGAAGTATCTGAGTCTAGCAACTTTATTCCATAACCCTCTGGCCTGGTGGCAAAAAAGACGGTTGTATTGGAGAGAGTATCTCGTGCCAAATCCCAAGATTCCAAATCTAAATACTTTCTATTACTTGTCTTGGGGCTGGCAGGCGAAAAACAGTGATTTCTGGGCAACGGCCGAATGGAATTTTTCTCTCTTGTTGTGGGCGGGTGTAGCGTTAATGCTTTTATTAATATGCTCCAAAAACCGGAGCTTAAGGGCGCATTGTTTCAGGGTATTTCTTTGGTTGTTTTTATGGACTGGTCTACATTTTATTTTTTTTCTTTTGCTTCCGGCTGAGCCGCGCTACTTTGCTTTTTGGCGGTGGACACCTCTAGTTGCTTTGCTTGTTCTGTTGGGCTACCTTCCCTCAGACCATACGGCTAGTGGCAGAAAAGAGTCGTCCTTAAACGGCGACAAGTTAACTTGAAACGGCGGGAGCCAAGATGAAATTAAAAAGCCTATCAGGGGTTTTGCTTGCTTACCACGAAGAAGGGGTGATTGAAAAATCAATTAGAGCACTTCAAGCAGTGATGGAACAGGTAGCTGAGAAGTCGGAAGTTATCGTGGTTGGCTATGAGGGATGTAAAGATTCAACTAATGAAATTGTAAAAAAAATTGCCTGCCATAATCCTGACGTAAAACTGGTAATCCAGAAAACTTCAGAAAAGGGCTATGGTAGGGCCTTCTATTTAGGGATTCGAGCTGCTAGCAACGAGTGGGTTTTTCAAACTGATGCCGATGGGCAATATCAAATAGAAGACCTGAAAAGACTTGTAGCTCTTGCCGATGAAAACACAGATCTGATTCACGGTTACAGAAAAAAAAGAAATGATCCTTTTGAAAGGGTTGTAATGGCATTTTGCTATAACATGGCTCTTAAGCTTCTGTTTTGGATCCCGATCAGAGATGTCGATAGTGCCTTCAAGCTCATGAGGGCCTCAAAAGTACAGGCCTTGCCAGTCAAATCCTTATCCGGGTTTTCAGTTGCGGAGCTAATCATCCGTTTAAAAAGATGCGGTTCGCGATTTAGGCAGATAGACATAACCCATTTGCCCAGAACGGAAGGAGAAGCCCTATCTGAAAAGGGTGTGAAGAACCCGTTCAACTTACAAATTCCTAATTTGAATTTGGTCTCTGGAACTCTGGGAGAAATGATCAAGTTTCGATTTGCGCAAAATAAAAACCTCGAACGACCTTGCTCATAGGTTGTGATGGGCAAATGTAAAATTCAGAATTCTTGTGATTAGTTTCATTAAGTTTTCAGTCCTGGCCTCGGCCATTTTTTTAATTGGGATTGCTTCCCAAAATTGGAAACCGGAGACCTCGTGTATCAAGGCAGTAGATAAGATTCATTGTAAAACTGAACAAGTGGACTTTTGGAAAACAAGTGCCGAGGAATTTATTCATTTCGGAGATGGCCAGGGAGATGTTACTCACTATTTGGAAATAGCCCGGTATCTCTCCGAAGGTCCTGACCTGTCTACTGGAGAGAAAAGCCCCCAACTCATGTGGTCGTTATCTAATTGGCCCCCTGGCGTACCTTTTATTATTTATCTGGTCACTACCTTGTTTGGTGGAGACCACTACTTTGTAAAAATGCTCGCAGCGATTTCTGTTGTTTTGGCTGGAGTCTTTCTAACTCTTTCTAAACTCCTCCCCCGTTGTATTTCCGCTCGGATTTATTCGCCATTTCTTTTTCTGTTTTTGTTTAGTCTTCCAGACTTCAGATATCAGACGCTTACCTTTGGGTATATCGTTTCCGAAGGATGGGCCATTGCTTCGTTCTTATTGAGCCTTACTTTTCTTTTCAAGGCCTTGAGCACATTTATGAGAAAAGATGCACTACTTGCAGGAATAACCCTGGCTGTTTCCTGCTATATCAGAGCCTTATTAGACACACTAATTTCTATTACGCTATTGTTACTGGTCCTGATTGGGTTTTTCTGGTTAGCTATTTTTTGGAAAAGGCACTCACGTTTTCCTAGGCCAGAGGAGTTTTCTCGGCGGTTTTTATTAACTAGCCTAACTATTTTTCTAACTTGCTCCGCTTGTGTGGCACCGTGGAAGCTTCGAAATAAAAAGGTTACAAACCGATATTCAATGTGCGCAACGAGTGACAGCGTTTTTGATCTCCACTGGGAGCTTTCGGAAAAGATGCCTGGTTGGATTGCTACGACAAACGTACCGTGTAGGTTGCAACCAGAGCTTTGTAGACAGCTTCATGAAATACCAGCGGAAAAATGGCGGTATCTCCGAAAAAGTCTCACCAAAGCCTTCCTTCTTTTGAATCTCCCCGATTGGTTGAAGTTTAGAGCTAGAGATTTCTATCTTTTTTGGACTAATTACCCGTATCGTCCCACCTCCTTCCCCGACTGGAAATGGGTGGGTGCTTGGTTGGAGGGGCTTATTTACCTGGTAGCAGGTGCCATTTGGCTTATTTCGCTTTTAAGAAAACCATTATTGGGGAAATATCGAGCTGAGAATGGGTTCTTTGATGCGTATCTATTAGTATTCATGATGGTGAATGGATTGGTTTTCTTAGTGGCACCTTATGAGCATCGCTACTCAATATTTTTAAGATTGACCTTTCTGGTTGCGGGGTTGACTCGACTGAGCTGCTCACTCAGTAATCAAGACTTTTCAAAAGGTCGCGTATCTTAGAAAGACTTACTTTGAATCCACTATGAATATACAGGCTATCTGAGGGGTAACTGTACCTGGGTCTTAAATGTTCCCCAGTCACATAAATGAGGTCAGAACCGAACTCCCGGGCCAAGTTAGCCGGCAACACATAATCTGAGTTTTGCTGTGCTATCAATGCGATCACTTTGGTTCCGGGACGACAAAATATCAAGTTGGCCAGGGCTGCCCCAGCCTGACCGGCAATATGTGTGGCATTGGAAAAAAGATAAACTTGCTCTCTGAAGGACAGCTCCTCTACGAAAATTATTTTGTAGCCTTTCTGCTCAAATGCAGTTTCAATTTCTTTTTGGTTAATGATGGTTCGGTTTTTTACCTTAGCTCTAGAAAGGAAAATTTTGTTCTCTGGACCTGTATGAGGAGTGTGAAAGGAAATGCCGAGAGCGGTTCCCACCTGAGCTCTGATGAATTCTAGGCAGGTTTTGGAAAAACCTCCTCCCTGCCAAAATGGAATATCTAGAGAGTCTGGCAAATAGGTCTGATAGGAGGGGGTAAATAGCTCCTTAACTCTTAAAGTCACAAAATCGTCGCGATAGAAAAGGCTTTTATCTTTTCCAAAAATAATTTGGATCGCTTCAAAAAACTGACTAGGAAGGGAGGATTCGACGATCAATGGCATCTTATCAAAAGCTGAAGGGCTTTTCAAAAATGCAATGCTCCGCGGAAGGTATTCAATCAGAAAGTGGAAGTAATTCGAGCTACAGCGGCCATTTAGCAAAATAGCGCGTTCTAAAATTTGTTTCCTTTCAAAGGGAAACCAAACCATAGCTTGGTCGGGGTCAGAAGAGGTTCCCCCCACAAAAGGCCAGGACCCTGCTACAAATCCAGAAGCGGGATTGGCAGCAGGATCAACAACAATCAAATTATCATCTTGGATTATTTGATTGGCGCCTATGACATCAACATCATAAAAAGTTAAAACGTCCAGAGGCGGAATTGTGAGCTCATAACTTCGAGTCCCTGGGGATTGTCCAAAGACCACTGGACCTTGGAAAGACATCTGAGCTGCCGGCATGAAATTATGTCGTTGCCCAGCCTCCGGAAACTTGTCGGTATACGGTCTTATTTTTACAAAACGAAGGAAATCTTTTGGTGATTGGCAAGAACCGTGTGAGTAGTAATCCGTTAAAACTTCATTACAAAGACCTAGCTCCCCCATTCGAAATAAGACACGACAAATATGAATAGAAAGCTTTCTATCCTTTATGGAGGTGGCCATCAGATGATTCAAGAAAACTCCTCGAGCTCCCCCTTTCTCAAAAACCTGAATCATTTGATCAGTAAGTAGGACCGACTCCAAAAGGCTGTCGTTTTTCTCCTCTTTCAAAATACTCTGATACTGCAAAACAGCCAGGCGATAAAATCCACAATTATAATAGATGCTTGAGATTGTGACTCGATGCGAAATCCCCAGTGGGAGGAATCTAAAAATGAGTCGATCAAACGCCCAGATGACTGGATAAAACTTAGAAAGGCAGGAGGGCGAAACCCCCCTCAGCACCCAAAACAAAAAAGTTTTTAATTGAGTCCCAAACATTAAATCAAAGAGTGCTATTTCCGAAATTATTTAAACGGTATTTTTGATGACATTCTAGCTAAACACAGTTAACTGATTTTCAGAAAATAAACTCCAAATTATCAAAGAATTCAAACGGTTTTATTGAGGAAAGTGATATGAACCTAGAATTAGAACGAGTGTCTAAAATTGCTGAAGACAGTTGGTACTCCAAGGGAGCAAATGGTTGGACCACTGCTTACTCCTTCAACCTAATGAAACGCTTTATTAGGGGAGCAAATGTTTTGGAAATGGGACCAGCTGAAGGCGTGATGACCCATGAGCTGGCTCAGCTTGGTCTTTCACTCACTATTTGTGAGGGATCAAAAAAGTTTTGCGAGGCATTAAAAATAAAATATCCAAAGGCAAATGTTATTCATTCTCTTTTTGAGGAGTTTGAAACTACTGAAAAGTTTGACAACATCATTCTGGGACATGTCTTGGAACATGTTGAAAATCCACACAAGTTGCTCTCAAGAGCTTCAGAATGGTTGTCACCCAATGGAAAAATAATCTGTGCGGTACCCAACAGCCGGTCCATTCACCGCCAGGTTGCTGTAGAGTTAGGACTTCTTGGATTTGAAGAAGAGCTCAATGAAGCCGATCGGCACCATGGGCATAGGAGAGTTTACAACCCGGAAACTTTTCGAAGGGAGTTTCACGAGGCGGGTCTTACAGTTGAGTTTTTTGGCGGGTACTGGTTGAAGCCCTTTTCGAACTCCCAATTCGAGCAGTTTTCTACCCCCGAAATGGTTGAGGCATTCATGAAGGTGGGGGAACGCTATCCTGATATAGCCGCTGAATTACTCATTGTGGCCGGAATAAGCAAACGGTTATGCTGATTTCGCTGGAGAGGTTTTGGAATAGTCAGAACGATGGTTCTTTCTATGTCGGGCACGCCAGTGTTTTGATGTCCGTTGATGGGTATCGCTTTCTCATTGATCCGGTTATTTCAAAACCCTTATTTTTAGATTCTTGGTTGTTTTTTCCTGAACTTGTTGCCGATGAAAAGCTATTTGAAGTAGACGGGGTTTTCATTAGTCATCACCACGAAGATCACTACGATCTCAGGTTTCTAAGAAAACTGAAAAAAGGCACTCCGATTTATATTACTGAAGGATGTGAGGGATTTGGAGACTTGTTGGAAGATAAAACCCTTAATGTCATTAAGCTACGTCCTTTTTCGCTGAATAGAATTAATGAGAAAGTGGTCGCTCTATCGATTCCGTCCGACCATAACAGTTTTGATAGCTCTTTCCTCATTAAAGGAAGCAACTTTTCCGTTTATCAAGGCAATGACAACTTCCTCGACAAGACCTCTTTGTTAAAGGCAAGGGCTCTTTTTGGAAAAGCGGAACATGCGTATATCCCTTACAGTTATGTCTGGTGGTATCCCTTTTGTCTAACCAGTATCGATTCAGAACATAGAAAAGCCGAAGCCAAGCGGCTGACTCAAAAAAATATGGATATCGGGATAACGATGGCTGAAATCTTTGAATCTGATTTGGTCATTCCAAGCGCTGGAAATTTGGTGTTTTACGAGGGTGCGAACTCTATTCTCAATCGAGAAGTGGCCAGTCCTTTTGATTTTTGTAAATATGTTGCAAAAACAAACCCCACCCTTGCCCAAAAAACTCAGCCGCTTTTAGCTGGAGATTACGCCCTTAAAGTTAATGGCCAAACTCAAGTGGTAAAACGGGATTTGTCCGAAGAGGAATATTTTAGCGAGATGGAGGTTTTCCTTAAAAAGGTTAACTCCCAAATTCCGCCAGCACCAAAGGCTACCCAACTAACTCAGAAATTTTTCGGTGATGTTGAGAGAAAACTTAAAGCCAGTGCAGCTCCGAAAAAAAACATCAAGCTCTACTTCTACAGAAGTGATTTTTCAGATTCCGCCTGCTGTATTGATCTCAATCGCCAGATTGCTTATGAAGAGGCATATCAGCAACAGGACGACTCAATTGGGTTTTCAATCCAACCCCATGCATTTGAGTTGTGGCGAAACAACGAGGCCACTGCGGAGACCATATTAAATAGCCAAAGAATGTTGATTCATAGAAACCCCGAGAAATTTGATCCGGAGGTTTGGGAAATCGTTCGAACATATCTTTAGGCGGAGAAACATCAACGATGAAACTGTCAGATTTGCAGATAGGTTTCTTTAAAGAAGTGAATAGATCATTCAGTCGTTCAGAGGTTGTTGCTTTTGCAGAGCTGTCGGGAGACATTAACCCAATCCACCTTAATCCAGAGTTCGCAAAGAACACTATTTTCAAGGCTCCCATCGTACACGGGATGCTTTACTCCTCTTTGTTGAGCTCATTGATTGCTAATGAACTCCCAGGCCCCGGTTCTATTTACAAATCACAAACACTCCACTTCAAGGCTCCGGTCTTTTATGACGAACCCGTCACAGCTAGGGTTGCAGTGAAGGAAGTTCTTGTTGGGAAGGGAATTTGCATTTTGGAGACAATTGTTTTTAAATCAAACAATCCTGAGATCATCGTAGTAACTGGTGAAGCAGTCATAAAGAAAATTGAAGCGTGAGCAATTCAATCCATAAAACCTGTATCATCGAAGGCGATGTGAGAATGGGCGAGGGGAATCAGATCCTTCCCAATACGATTATTTGGGGACCAACCACCATTGGCAACAACAACATCATTGGGCCTAATGTAGTGATAGGCAGCCCCGGACAAGATACTCGTAATCCCCGTTACGACTCCAGTAACTGCAGAATCGAGATCGGAAGCGACAACATCATTCGAGAATTTACCGCTATTCAGAAGCCTTGCTATCGCTCCATCACAAAAATCGGAAATCGGGTCTTTTTCATGCAGAGTGTTCACATCCCTCACGATGCGGTTATTCATGATGATGTGGTCATCACCCCGATGTGTGTTTTGGCTGGCATCACCACACTACTTCCTGGAGTGAACCTGGCTATGGGAGTTACTGTGCATCAGTACAGCGTGATTGGCCACTATTCCTTGGTAGCAATGGGAGCTGCGGTCACCAAAAACATCCGACCCTTCTCAATTTATGTCCCCGGTAAACCGCAAAAACCGAACCTCTATGCACTCAAAAAATTTGGACTGGAGAACTTTCAAGATGAAGTGTCCAAGTACGTTTTAGAAAAGTGCCCACCCAAGAGCCAAGAAATCGGTAGCATTGTGTCTGAATTTGAGAAACTTCACATAGATTCCAAAAGGGCTCTCTATGAATAGCAAAACGAACCCCCAACTTGTTCCTTTCCTAGACCTCAAAGCCGCTTATCAAGAGTTGAAAGGAGATTTTGATCTGGCCTATTCACGAGTCATGGAGAGAGGGCATTTCATTATGGGCCCTGAATTAGAAGCTTTTGAGAGAGAGTTTGCCGATTATTGTGGAACTCGCTTTGCCCTTGGAGTTGGAAATGGTTTAGATGCACTCACTCTCCTGTTAAAAGCGATCAACATACAACCAGGAGATGAAGTCCTGGTTCCTGTCCATACTTTTATTGCAACCTGGCTCGCGGTTTCTAGCTTGGGTGGAGTTCCTGTTCCAGTGCCGATCAAGCAGAGCACCTACAACCTGGATCCCGCTCAGATCGTTAAATCCATCAGCAAAAAAACAAAGGCAATCATTCCCGTTCATCTTTATGGTCAACCCGTCGAGATGTCCGAGATTTTGGATATTGCTAAAAAAAATAAATTGAAGGTGATTGAAGATGCGGCTCAGGCACACGGTGCTAGATACTCTGGCAAACGAGTGGGTACCTTTGGTGATGCTGCTGCTTTTAGTTTTTACCCCGGAAAGAACTTGGGGTGTTTTGGCGATGGAGGGGCAGTAGTAACCAATGATGATGAAATTCATCACAGAGTTAAAATGATTCGCAATTACGGATCTGTTAAAAGGTATCATCATGATGTTTTGGGGATCAACTCCCGGCTGGACGAGTTGCAAGCCGCATTTTTGAGAGCGCGATTAAGGCACCTTGATGAATGGAACACTAGACGTCAGCAGATTGCCCGCCATTATCAGGATCAGCTTTCCCAAACTGCTGGCCTTAAACTGCCCCAAGAGGAGGATAAATGCGAATCTGTGTGGCACCTTTTTGTGGTTGAACATCCTCAACGCGATCAACTGCAGTCTCACTTGATGGATCAGGGAATTCAGACGCTGATTCACTATCCTCTTCCCCCCCATTTGTCGGGAGCTTATTCAGCTCAAGTACACGGTGAAAGTTCATTTGGGGAAGTGGAAGCTATGTGCAACCGGTTATTGAGCTTGCCCATCGGACCCCAGATGACTCCTCAACAAATCGACCGAGTGGTTTCATCCGTACAAAGCTTCAGATGATGAAATGGGTTTTAAAAATAAATGAGTATTATGTCTTTGGGCTTATAGTTTTCATTGCACTCGCGACAAGTTATTTCAGGAACGGGCATCTGATTCCTCCGCAGGACTGGCCTGGGCAGTACTGGGCTGGCGATTTGAGTTTACTCCGCTCCTACGGCGAGGCCTTCCTGAAGGGGGGAGATACTTCTCCGGGGGGATCCAATCCCTATCCTCCCTTGGCTACTGCCTTGGGCGCCGAGTTGGCTAGGTTGCCTCTGCCATCTGCCATCAAAGTTCTCTATGGCCTTTCAATCCTGAGCTTTTTCGGCTTTGTAGCTTTTTGGTTGAAGCAAGCCCACTCAGTTCCCCCCCAAGAAAGGCGTTGGTTATCTCTCTTTTTTGTTGGTTCCGGTGTTTTTTCTTATCCCATGCTATTCGAATTCGAACGTGGGCAATTCAATTTGTTGGCGATGTCCCTAGCATTTATTTCAGTCTCTCTTTTGGAGGATGGAAATTCTTTTCTGCTACGTACGTTCTCGATAGTTTTAGGATGTTTGGCTATTCATCTAAAGCTCTATCCTATTCTTTTTGTAGGAACCTTTTTCTTAATTCAAATAATTAGAGACTTTCGTGAAAGAAACATATCGATGGGCCTTTACACTACGGCATTGTTTGTGACGATCAACTTAATCTTACTATTTGTTTTTGGGACGGGTCCGCTCTACGGGTTCTTTCAGGGAATCAGGACTCATTTTTCGCATCCCCAGTTCTGGATAGGGAACCATTCTCTTAACTCCTATTTTTTCCTCACTGGGCTACCCGTTTTTCTACAAAGCCTTTTTAAAACTCTCTTTTTGTTGTCGGTGCTTGTTGCGTTTGGGTTTTATTTCGAGAAAGGTCTTTCCCTTTCCTTATCCGCGAAATCAAAAGAATTTCTGGTGCTGATTTTCCTAACGACCGAAATTCTTCCATCAGTAAGCCATGACTATAAACTCTGTTATTTGCCCATGGTTATGATGTTGTTTTCATCGGCTTCTGCAGTTCTTTCAGGAAATCCTCAACAGCTCCAAAACAAATTAATGATCCTGATGTACCCTCTGATGTTGTTACCTTATTCCAATCTCGTGAAACCACTTCAAAACAAATTTGTTCCTCTTTTAGTAATTTCAATAGTGCCGATAGCATTTGCGGTTCTAGAAATAAAAAAGAAGTTCGGAATCCGTTGTTTCACTAAACTGTCGGCTTCTTCCAGACAGTTCGGTTGACGTAAGAGGTGTAGCTTAAAATGACTCTGACAATCTTTTCGGAAACATCGGAAACCTGATAATCAGGAACCAAATGTCTGACTCCTCGATTGTGCTGCTCAAGGGCTACCTCAATAGCCTGTTGAACCAACAGGTGATCCAAACCAACCATCATCACAGCGGCATGATCCATACCCTCTGGCCGCTCATGACATTCCCGAAGGTTTAGTGCTGGGAAACCCAATATGGAAGATTCCTCGGTGATTGTTCCGCTATCGGATAAAACGATCTTGGCAGACATTTGAAGTTTAACGTAATCAAAAAAGCCGAGTGGTTTTAGTAGTTGGATATTCGAGTGAAGTTCCAGTCTCTGTTGGTCAATTTTCTTACGTGTTCTTGGGTGAGTAGAAACGATGATAGGAAGATTAAATGTTTCCGCTAGATCATTTAATAGGTAAATAAGTTTCTTAAACTGAGACTCGGACTCAATGTTTTCTTCCCTGTGGGCGCTTACAACAAAGAAATTGTGCGGTGTGAGCCCCAGTGTTTGAAGGGCAGTTGAACGGTCAATCTGAGATCGGTAAAAAGAAAGAACCTCAAACATGGGGCTACCCGTTTTAATAATTCGGTCAGGTGAAAGACCCTCACGTAGGAGATGTTCTCTAGCGATGTCACTATAAGTTAAATTTATGTCGGAAGTATGGTCCACCAACCTTCGATTAACTTCCTCCGGGACTCTTTGGTCAAAGCACCTATTGCCTGCCTCCATGTGAAAAACTGGGATTTTTCTGCGTTTGGCAGGAATGACGGACAAACAACTATTGGTATCGCCTAGAACAAGAAGAGCATCTGGTTGAATAGCGCTCAAAACCTTGTCTGTTGAAATGATTACATTTCCTATGGTTTCAGCTACCGAATCCCTGGCCGCACTTAAAAAATAATCGGGCTTTTTAATGGCCAGCTCATCAAAAAATATTTGATTGAGTTCGTAGTCGAAATTCTGACCGGTATGAACCAAGAAATGCTCGGTGTGCGTCTCAAGCTTTGCTAAGACTCGTGAAAGCCTAATAAGCTCGGGGCGAGTTCCCACTACGGTTAGTACTTTTAATCGATTTGCCATATTCAACTCCAAAAGGGATGGTATCAGGTCGCTCTCGGTCAAAGACTTCGTTGGCCCATAAAGCCACGATCAGTTCTTTATCTCCGACATTGGTGATATCGTGGGCCCAGCCGGGGACTGTCCGCACAATCTGAGAGGGCGAAGCTGATACAAACAATTCTGCTGTTTCATTCGACACTATATTTCGAAACCTGAACCGAGCCTCTCCCTGCAACACCAAGAACTTCTCATTCTTCGTATGATGGTAGTGGTTTCCTCGTGTAACACCAGGTAATGCGGTAAAAAAAGAAAATTGTCCTGATTCGAGGGTTTTCAAAATTTCACAGAAATTACCCCTTGAATCTTGATGGCCATTTAAAGGAAAGGAAAACTGGGAAGGCTTTAGAAAGCTGAGATAGGTAGCATATAACGCTCTTTCCAACCCCCGACCTACATTTTGGACTGTAAGAGTGGACTCAGTGTCTTTGAAAGCGATAATTTTCTCGGCAAGAGCACCTACGGTAACTTGATAAACGGGGTGAATAGTCGACCAATGTAGCCCTGGTTCGGAATGTTTCAAAATATCGATAAATGAATCGATCACGTCATCAATATATACCAGGTTCAGTGGTGCATCTTTTTGATGGAGTTCAATCGTTTTTCCTTGTGAGATATTGTGGCAGAAAGTGGCAACAACCGAATTATAATTGGGGCGCGACCACTTACCGAAAACGTTGGGTAAGCGATAGACAAAGACGGCCGAACCAGTGTCTCTTTGATATTCCCCCAGAAGCTTTTCCCCGCCTCTTTTGCTCTCTCCGTAAGATGACCTGTTTTCAGCCTGAGTGGAAGAGGCATAAACGATGATGGGTTTTTTAGTCAGCTTTCTACATATCCCACATATTTTATCTGTTAGACCGACATTGACTGTGCCGAAATCAACTTCATTCAATGGGCGATTTACACCAGCAAGATGGTAGATGATGTCAGCTTGACCTATCAACGGCTCTAACGAAGCTTCGTCAGAATTCCTATTGAAGGTAAGCACAGAGCAACCGAGTTCAGACAGTCTCACCTGAAGATTTTTTCCAATAAAGCCAGTGGCTCCGGTTACGAGGGCCTTCATTTTTCCCCTACCTAGTAGTTGTGGATCCGATTAAAGCTTCGAGCTTATTGATTGTCTCATCTATTGAAAAATGAGTTGCCACATACTCTCGCGCTTTTTGTCCGAGATTTCTCGATAAAGTGGAATTTTCGGCGATCCCCATAGTCTTTTGCAGAAAGCTCTCTGGATCAGAGATGTCTTGATAAAAAGTACCACTAACTTCTTGTGGAATAGAACTCATCACATCCGGGATGGGAGCAGAAACTAACGGTTTTCCCATTGCTAAATATTGCAGTGACTTGATGGGCACTATATCTCGTGTGATGGAGTTTATTTCAAATGGTGTTACCGTAACATCAGCGAGAGAGAGCCACCTGGGCACCTCATCGTATGGAGCTCTCCCAGCAAAATAGACATCATCCTGAAGATTTAGATTGGTCACCAAGGTTCTCAAGAGCATTTCCTGTTCACCGTCCCCAACCAATACAAACTTTACGTTGGGATGGGAACTCTTATGGCGGTGAAAAGCCGTTAATAAATGATTAAGACCGGAAAACGGGTATAAAGTGCCTAAGAATAAAATCACTTTGGATTCGTTTTTTAATCCTGCCCTTCTGGAGAACTCCTCATCTCTCTGCCTGGGACTAAAAAACTGGGTATCCACCCCATGAGAGAGCACGCTAATCGAGGGCTCAGCGCAGTCTTTTGAAACTCGCCGAATATAGTTCGCCATTTTCAAGTTGGTCACGCTAACATGAGAAGCGTTTTTATAAATAAACTTTTCTCCCAAGAGCAGAGGATACTTTATAAGAGGATTTTGTCGTACTTGATGATAAACATCCAGAGCTCGAAAGATAACGGGTACCCCCTCAGATTTGGCTACCTCAATTGTCTTTTCTCCGTTTACGAATACCGAATACATCCAAATTGCTGAGATTGCATGTTCCCGGATAAAATCTCTGAGAAAATTGGGATAAAGCAATCGCCCAGTCAAAAATCTTAAAATAGGTTTGTTTACACAGGGGGTGGAAAATACTCGAACGGTACCCACTCCTGTTCTAGAAACAGAGCGCGGAGGACCAATGCACTCTCCTGTCTCGTCAAAATCAATCACAAATACAGAATGACCACGACCCGCAAGGCGCTCCGCAAAGTCTTGATACTCATAGACTACTTTTGAGTCGTAACTAACCTCATGGATCACCAAAATATTCAAGTGGGGCTCTCCCATTGATTCTTAATGAGGTTCATTTGGGATAGGCTGCGCAACCGAAAACCAAGCAAAGAAGTGAGTGCCTTAATCATGAACTGGGCGGAACGAAATCCGTGTATCGAGCTTCGTCCCGTCACTCGCTTCTTCATGACGACTGGTACTTCTTCAATTTTTAAACCAGCGAGAGCTCCAAGGGCAATCATCTCAGCTTCTGGGTAATCATCGGGCATAAAATGTGTAAAGAGGTCTATAGCCCGCCTCGAATAGGCTTTAAAACCCGAGGTAGGGTCAGAGACCGAGGAGGCTGGCCCGAATAAAATCCTCAGGGTTTTAGAAATGATTTGTCCACCTGCCCATCGGCTAGTGGTAGAGCTTTGAAGGTTCTCTCCCTTGAGTTCTTGCCTCAAATACCGGGACCCAATAATCAAGTCTGCTTGTGTTCTCCGGATCTCCGCAAGTAACATGGGAATTTCGTCTAGGGGGTGTTGTCCATCGCTATCACACTGGACTACCCAATCAGCATTAACTGCACGAGCAATTTTGAAGCCCGTTAGAATAGCAGCCGCCACCCCTAAGTTTGTCGAATGGCTACAGAAAGCCCCCGGAAATAAGTCATTAAGCACTCGCGAGGTGTTATCTTTTGAACCGTCATCTACAAAACAAACCTGTATATCTGGGCAGGTCTTAACTAAATGGTCTACTGAGTTCTTTAACAGAGGAAGCGACTGAGCTTCATTATAAGTAGGTAACACTACAATCACCCTGGCCGATTTCTTTTGAAGAGATGAAAGAAAGTTGTTGGCGGCTTGATGGGTAATGACTTCACGAACAAGCCGCAGATTTTTTGTTTGGGAAGCAGACTCTTCGAGAAGTTGCAATAGACAGAAAAAAACAAGCGATCCTAAGATAAAATTGCTCGTTACTTGTATTCCCAGTAATTTTACGATTCCATTGAATGACTGAGGGCTAATCGTAGCTATCAAAACAAATCCAAAAACTATCCACCAAAGCAAAGCTCGTTGGGCGGACAAACGGGAGCCGAACTGACTAAAGACCCACAGAAAAGAGCAGGCGACAATAAAAATAATTAGGGCATTCATGGTTAACGAAGTAGTTCACCGTTTTCAGTGGAAGCCTCCTCCGGCGTTAGTCGCATTTCCTTGAGAAGCCCCAGCAACTCATCGGGAGACATCAAGTCGTCAGCCGAACTGTATTCCTTTGTCAGAGCGGTTCCCTTTAAAAGTTCAGAATCCAGCAACTCAGGAAGCATCGATTGTATGGCAAAATACTTGCCTGTGGGATAAGTACGCCACATTTCTTCTTCGGATACCATGATCTCGTGGACTTTTTCTCCGGGTCTAATCCCGGTGATTTTTACTTCAATATTTCGCTGAGCTATTAATGCCTTTGCCAGTGCCATCATGTTAGCAGCTGGAATTCGTGGAACAACAGTTTCTCCGCGTTTGGCATTTTGGATAGCAAACAAAATGGTATCGACTGCCCGCTCAAGAGGAAGCAGAAAACGAGTCATTTGCTCAGTCGTGACTGTAACGGGGCCGCCTGATCTAATCTGTTCAAGGAACAATGGAATTACCGAGCCACGCGAGGCCAGAACGTTCCCGTAGCGAACACAAATAAAGCGGGTTTCTGGGATTAAGATATTGGCCCCGATAAAAATTCTTTCTTGAAGGGCTTTTGTCATCCCCATCACGTTGACCGGCTTACAGGCTTTATCGGTAGAAACTCCCACTACAGTGTCTATGGGGAGTTGTAGCTCTCGAATGACCTGAACAATAGTTTCTGCACCCAAGATATTAGTTTTAACCGCTTCAAGAGGAAAATATTCGCAGGAGGGAACTTGCTTGAGTGCAGCTGTGTTAACCACCAAATCTGCTCCTCGCAGCACTGAAGCGACAGAGTGAAAATCCCTGACATCTCCTATTCTAAACTCCAAGACACGTCTAAAATTGTTGTAAATCGTTTCATCTGTGCCACGAAGATTTTCGAAATGAACTCGCATGAAATGCTGTTTGGCTTCATCTCGAGAAAATACAATTACTTTTTTAGGCCTTCCGTGTTTGCCCGATAAAATCCGCTTGGTTAGGACCTTACCCAGCGAGCCGGTGCCCCCGGTGATCACTATAGTTTTGTCATTGAGGATGAGTTCGTCGGAAGGTCTGGAGTTTTCTTTCATGATTTACTTGGAATCTACCAATGTTTTTCAACTGACCCTAATCTTCCGGTCCGGGTTAATCAAGAGTTTTTCTGTTGGAGTCCTTCAAAAAAAGACCAATAGAATCATAGGCTTGCGATCCAAAAAACCATTGAGACTGAGAGACTACCCATTTACCGCCGGGAAGACTATAAGCAGTCAAAACCGACTTCAGTAGTAAAAGAAGTGATTTCCATGTTTTCCAAGGTGATGAGCTCTAACAAACAACGGTTTCTGCTGTGGGTTCTCATCCTTTTAGCCATCAATCTGATTTTTAAAACACATGGTTATTCGATCCATGCCTGGCGCCACCCTTTGGAAATTAAAGAGGGGGGGGTTCTGAACATAGGTCCCCCTAGAGGAATCCGTGGTGACGATTGGATTGTGAATTTCACTTTCTGGAGAATGCAGGAAAGAGCACGAGCCGGGACGGTCAACTCCTTGATAGGGTATGGCCAAGATTTTTCTCTAAGCCCTTTTGTTTTTGTTAAGCATTGGTCTTCTGTCTTTAAACCGCATTTGTGGGGTTTTGGGCTTAACATAAACCTGGGCATGAGTTGGTTGTGGAACTTTTTATCCCTGGGTGCTCTACTGGTCATTTATTTTTCATTCAGAGTACTTTTGCCAAATCTGGGTAGTTCATGGATTTGTGGTTTCTTAGCAATTACCTTTTTATTTTCAAATTTTTTTCAGTTTTGGTCGTTAGTTTCTGTTCCCTCTTTTGTTTATGCTGGAATAGCTCTCTTAGCTTTCCGGGGTGTTTTTTCAAACTGTTTTCGGCACTGGGCAACGAGCAGTCTTCTGCTCGTCTGGACATTGGGAGCGCTGGGATTTGTTTTTTATCCACCCTTTCAGGTGCCGAGCATTCATTTGTTGTTGTTGGGAATGGCTCTCATAGCTTACTCCGAGTTTAGAAAACACCCGCCACAACAATTTCTTTTCAAGCTTTTGATCGGTGTTGTGACTGGTCTTGTGGCAATAGCGATTTTCTGTCTTTTTTTATATGAAAAGCAAGATGTGGTTCGCACGATGCTTTCAACGGTTTATCCCGGTAGGCGAGAGACCCTGGGTGGCGGCTTAAGTTTAATAAGAATTATTCAAGATTCCGTGTTTCCTTTTTTGGTAATTTCAGACTTTTCAAAATTGGGTGGAAACATTTGTGAAGCTGCAGGATTTTTGAATTTTCTTCCGCTCTTAATTTTTCTAAATCTAGCTTTCCGGAAGAAGATGCCTCAACCAGCTGGAATAGTTGCTCTAGTCTTCACTCTCTATCAGCTGTTCATTTTTGGGTGGTGGATCTTCGGGATCCCTAGTTGGCTTGCAAAGATCACAGGTCTCAATATGGTGCCCTCTGTGCGTGCGAGTGGAGTGTTGGGCGTTACCAATATGGTTCTTCTTGGCACATGGTTTTATTCCAACCAGAACGATAGCCTTCTAAATTCAGTGCAACGGAGCTGGATAAAAAGAGGGTGGTTGCTCTTTCTGGTGCTTATCTGGATCGCTATTTTTTGTTTGTCCGCGGACTTTCGTGGAGTTCCCTGGCCACAAAAACTGGCAAGTTTCATTCTTGTGACACTGGTTTTTTTTCTTGGAAAAAAAATCATTGAAGGAAAGCTCGCCTCATTTGCAAAGGGCTTTGCCGCTCTGAGCGTTTTGCTCACTTTCTTTTTTAACCCGATTGTTTTCGGCGGTGGAGACTCATTGATGGAGGCCAGCCCGCTCATTCAAGAAATTAAGAAAGTTGAGAAAAAAGGTCCGCAAGGAGCCTGGATTGCTTTTGATCATTTGATTACGGGTCACGCTCCTTTGTTAGCTGGCTCCCGAAGTTTTTCCGGGGTGTACCTTTATCCGGATTTTAAGTTGTGGAAGGTTCTGGACCCCTCGGAGCAGTACAACCAGGTTTGGAATCGTTATGCCCATGTGGTTTTTGAATTAGATCCAGCAGCAAAAACTCCCCGTATTTCCACTCCGCAAGGGGACGTTGTTATTGTCACCACCGCTCTGGATTCTCCAGCCCTTCTTCAATTACCTTTCAGCTATGTCATGGTTCCTATCTCTAAAGCGGATCAAATTCCTAAAAAGTTATTTCGGGAAGAGGCTCGAACGCGCGACTGGATCTTGGCAGTTCGTTTACAAGCAGATCAGTAAGATTTTAGATAAACATAGAAAGTCTCGTCGATTCTCATCCAAGCCTGATGCGGACTTTCCCAGATGAGTTTCAAACCCAAATCTTCTGGCCTTTCCAATTTAAAATGAGAAATGAAAAGAAACGGTGTCTCTCCAAAGGAACGATCAAAAAAGTCCTGGCTTCTTTGATAGGCTTCAACTGGGGATAGTTTCAGACTGTCCTTGTAACGCTTATCCCAAAACATATGAGTACCCCAGTCATCAATCCCCGGGTACCAAAACTTAATCTTCTCTGGGGTATATACCAGCAGAGCAGAGCATAAATCGCCTGTGAAACAGGCGATGGGCAATTTCAAATAATCATTCTCCTCGAGGAACCGCGTGGTGGATCCGGCATCCGTGAAGGGCTTTTGGATCTCATTCTTCCAGGCAACAAAAGTACCTGGAAAATTGAGGACAAAAAGCAACCCATAAAAGGCGGCCACCTTTTTGGAAAGCTCGGGGAAGGAATTTGTCCGTTGGGCGAGGAGCAAGCCTATCCAGCTACTCACCAAAATAACCAACCAGTTAAAACCACCAAACCGATGCATAGGAATGAAGTACTTAAAAACAAAAATTGCATTTACACAAAACAGCATGAAGTAAATGATTTTTCTCCTTGGGATCTCAGGATTAGTTCGTTTGATGATCCAGAAAAGAAGAAAAGGAGCGATAAAAGCAGCGATCCCTTTATAGGACCAGCCTGGGAACAAGCCCAAGGAAACCGCCCAGAAAAAATGATACAGATTTGCAATGTGTATGAACGAAGTATTAAATTGGCCCCCTTTCTGAGGCCAAAGGGTGTAAACCGCTAGGCAAAACCAAAAGAGGGGCCACAAAACTTTTGCTTTGTTGAGATGGGAGTGGGTTCCCCCGTCAAAACAATAAAGCTGGAGCAACATCAATGCTGGAACAAGCGCTAAATAGTGAACGGAACTGAAGCATAAAATCGGCCAGGCCAAAAACCCCAGAATGAGAGAAGCCCATCTTTTGCTGGAGCTGAAGGAACTCAGAAGAAGCATGAGACCCAAAAAGCCAAAGGCATAATTTCTCGCCACAGCAGGGTATTCGAACGATAAAAGCCAGCCAAAACAGATGTACAGTAGAGTTGAACAAGAAAATGGGCTGTAAACCAAAAGAAAAGCCACAGCCGCCCAGACCAATAACAAATTGATGACGGGTTGTGCGCCATAGGAAAAACCCTGATCAGCAAAAAGCTTTAGAAAAAAATGCCAGAGAACGGGTGTTCCTGCGTGCGGTGAAATTTTTAAAATAGTCGAAAAAGAAGCATCTCTCGCCATGAGCCAGGTGTCCGCTTCATCTCGCCACGGCTCATGATGGGCGGCCAAAAAAGCCGTCAGCACGAGATAAAAACCAAACAGGAGGAGTTTAAATCTAGTCGAAGTAGACATGCTAACCTTCCCAACTGAAGAGCTGCAGCTCTCCCTCAATTACGGCCGAAGCAAAACCAGGGCAACTGAAAGAACATGAGCCATTACCTGAACATAGTTTGTTTTTATGCTCATCATTGAGGACGATATAGTTGAACTGATGGTCTTTTGCATAACTGCAAAGAGTGTGGGCATTCCAAGGTTTGTTGAGGGATCTTGAAACAAGCTCTGCTCCATGGAGTCCAACGACTACCTGTTTCTTTGGTGTGCCAAAAATAAAACTCATGGGTGCCAGGATGCGTTTTCCCTCAGGGATGTGTTGGGCAATCCGATCATTAGCCTCAAAAGCCCTCAGGGGAGACAGGCCCTGGAAACTGAGATTAGAGAACACTCCGAAAATGAAATAGAGGCTCAAAAAAACCAAAAAAGCTGTCTTCAATTCCTGCTGCAGTTCTTCCTTCCTGCTCCAAGCGCTCGAGAAGTTGCCCACTCCAATGATAGAAAAGAAAGGAAACAACGGAATAGCATACTTTGTTGTCTTGCTGTGGGCGATTAAACCCAACAGAAAAATGAGCGAGAGTGTATAGATCCAGAGAACCCCCTCCTCTTGTGTTAACTTGGATTTGAGAATTTTAAATCTGACGAGGCTACCGAAAACAAAAAAGGAGGTGATCCCAATGATCTCAGGTTTTCTAAAAAGCCGTTTATGTTCGGTTAACAGGTTTAGAAAGGGTTGATACCAACTTAAGTTGATTCCGGCTCCACTGGGTTCGTTCTTGAACTGATATAAAAATAGATCCCACTGTGAATTCACATCCAAAAAATACAGCAAACTAAAAAGAGTTGCAGAACAACAAAAAAAACAAAAAGGTGAAAAGCGACGAAAGGCTGCGAGCGTAATCGCTCCAGCTCCGAAAAAAATCAGACCATTGAGATGTACCCAAACAGAAAGACCAGCAAAAACTCCGGCAAGTAAAAGCCAACCCCTACGCTCAGATTGGAAAAAATAATTTAGAAATAAAAAAGATAAAAAGCCTGTGGCAGCTAACATCATTTCAGGTCGATAAAACTTTAGATGTCGAAAAAAGAGAGGACACAACAGCAGAATCAAAGCAGTCCAAGGCCACAACTGTCTACGTCCCGTGCTTTTAAGATAAAGATAAACAAGGCCTAAAAGAATCAGCCCAAAAAACAAAGAGACCAGTCGCAACGAAAATAGCTCAAAGCCAAGCACTTTGGAGAATAGGGATCCTGTGAAAATAAAGCCTTTGTGAAAAACAAGCATACGTTTTTCATAATGAAGTAAACCCTCAAAAAGATTCGATTTGACGTATCCCAGACTCGAAAGAAAATAGGCCTGTTCACCCAGCCAGCTTTCATCGATATCAATGGGCATCTGGAAAAAACTAAACACCAGTAAGATCAACAAACAAGAAAGAGAAATCAAAAGGATGTTTCGGATGTGATTTACAGACATGCTGAAAAAAAATGGCGGAGAGAGAGAGATTCGAACTCTCGATAGGCTATTAACCTATACACGCGTTCCAGGCGTGCGCCTTCAACCACTCGGCCATCTCTCCGCAGGAATAAACCGTTAAGACCTAACATATCTTCTTACGATTGGTCTACAGATGAACTTATTTTAGAGCGTGGCGCATTGAGTCAGGATTCGAGCGAGCCCAGATAGAACTTTGTTTCCAGCCTTTGTTTCTTAGGATGCTCCAAAAAGTAAGGCTGATCATACTTTTTTGTCTTTCTCAGCAGTAAAAACATCGACCAAGCGAGCGATGGAAAAGCTTGAGCCAAGGGTTTAGCAATGGAAGGTGGAAAGGGATAAAAATTAGAGCCTCTTCTGGCTATCAGTTCAAAACCACCTGGAAAAATGTTCAAAAAGCGAATCAGGTCTCGAAAGGTGTATCCTCTAATATGCGCAGACGAGTTTTGAATACACGTAGGCTGTAATCCTACAGCTAAAAGTAAACGGTTGTGGAGGGAGGCTAGATTTGGAGTTCCAATGATGAGGTGTCCTCCAACTCTTAGGGTTCGACTCATTTCATGGAGGCTCCAAAAAATCTCCTTACAGTGCTCCAGCACTTGATTGCTAATGACCACATCACAAATTTCCTCACCTAATGGAATGGGCTCAGATTCAAAGTTGATTTCATATGTTTTAATTCCGAGTGATTTTAATTTTGCAGTGGCCTCGGAGTGGCATTCAATTGCATGTAGCTCACTTGCGGGGTGATTTTTTTTGAAGGTGAGAAGGTCATCTCCCCAACCCGCACCAACATCTAGAATGTGTTGAGCCTGAGGAACTAAACTGGAGAACTCGCTTATCAAAAAACGTCCCCAGTTCAGAGACTTATCAATAGCCCACATGGGCCCCCCTCTTTTTTTTAAAATAATTACTGATAAGACTTCGGCCCCGCTCCTCCAAAAGCCCCGAACGAATCTCGTTAAACCGATGATCAAACAAACCCGTTTCAATCAGTGCTTGGAACTTTGAAAGCCCTGCTTGTTTAGGATCAGAGGCTCCGAAAAAAACTTTGTCTACTCGAGCCCACAAAAGTGCCCCGGTGCACATTATGCACGGTTCTACCGTTACGAAAAGAAGAGCGTTCGAAGGCAATCTCCATTGCCCCGTTCGCTGATTGTAATCTTCAAGTGCCTGAATTTCCGCATGAGCAGTCGTTCTTCCAGTGGTTTCTCGAAAGTTGTGGCCCCGGCCTATGACTTGGTTGTTGTGAACAAGAATAGCGCCAATAGGAACTTCATCCAATTTTTCAGCTGCTTGAGCAAGCTCTAAGGCAAGGCTCATAAAATATTCGGCCTGTTCCGGGCTCATGGTTTCATCTCTCAAACCGGTTCTTAACTAAAATTTACTCTGGGGCATTTGTGTTCTATATGAAAAAACATGTCAAATTGGCAGTTTGTTAATTTGGAAAGTCTAGGCCGTAATGAAGGCCCTGGAAATCGGCAGGATATTCTTGCTGTTTTCAATTGTCTTCCCACCCAGCAAGCCGGGAAAAAACAAAAGATTTTAGACGTGGGCTGCAACACAGCCTGGTTAGCGCATTTTTTTAGTGATTACTATGGGTTGGATGTGGACTTCAGGGGCATTAATTTAGCGCGTGATTTCTGGATTCAGGAAGGTAGATGGTCCAAAGAAGAGGCATGTCAACGGCTTGTCCATGTTTGCCAGTTGGTGGGAGCAAAAATCATTTATTCGGGGTACGAAAGTGTGGCTCCGGGCACACAGAAAATAGCGAGGGTATTTAAGGGCAGAAGCCCACTGATCATCAGGTTATTGAGCCATTTCAGATTTTGGCCTAGAAACGCTGTAACCTTGATGCAAGTTCAGAGAGATCAAAAAATGTGATGGTGCTTTTTTGGGGCGAGATGGAGATTGAATGACCGAATGTGCGATTTGCAGCTCAACTCATTTAGAAACCTTTAGAGCTCCTGAATGGATGTTTCGGACGGGTAAGGCATTTCTTTATGCGTTTTGCCGAAACTGTTTTTGTATTCAGCTTCAAGAAAAAGTTACTGATTTCAGTGATATTTATCCGAGACAGTATCATAGTTTCCAGCGGGACTTGGAACAGTTCTATTCGACTCCCCTCCAAAAAAAGGAACTTAACAAACTGAAATTTCAATTCGAGAACCATGATGCTCATCTGAAAAAGCATTCCACCCTTGCTGTCCTTCGAGGGTTTAAAGTGGGGAAAGAAATGCAAATCGCAGATATTGGGTGTGGCAGCGGCGAACTCCTATACTTGCTCAAGGAATTAGGATTTGAGCAGACTATCGGGTTTGATCCCTATCTTAAGTCAAATATTAGATATTCTAATGGACTTGAAATAAAAAAATTAGGCATTGATCAAATCCAAGATAGTTTTGACTTGATCATGTTGCATCATTCTTTCGAGCACATGGAAAACCCCAGAATGGTTTTAAAAAGACTGTGTCATCTTTTGAAAGATTCTCAAGGAAAACTGCTGATTCGAATTCCTCTGGTGAATCACGCTTGGAATTGCTTTCGGGAGTATTGGTATCAATTGGATCCCCCTAGGCACATCCACCTCTATTCAATGCGAGGTTTCACCCTTTTACTTAAAGAGTGCGGGCTAGAAATAGAACGAACTATTTTCGACTCAACTCCTGCTCAGATTCTGTTGAGTGAAAAAAACTTTTACCGATTCAATCGAAAAGATCTCAATTACTATTTGAAGAGGCTGATAAAGCCAGTGCGACGTATGTTGTTGAAAAGGCAAGTAGCTCGCTGGAATCGAGAGGGATTAGGTGACCAGGCGGCTTTCTTGATAAAAAAAGCAGAAGTGTAACCGGAAAGTGGTGCTCGGCGGGAGACTCGAACTCCCACGGGTCGCCCCACAGGCTTCTGAGACCTGCGTGTCTACCAATTCCACCAGCCGAGCCCAAATTAGGCCTAAAAAAGGCAAACAAATACTTAACTGCTTGGTCGTCATTTGTCTATGATTGGCAGCCGTTATCCGTTTGGGGGCTATCTCTGACAACTCAAAATCTCATCATCGTATTTTTTATTCGAATAGGCTTCTTACTGGCAGCTTGTTTTTTACCACTCAGTGGTCCACACATTTGGAGACAAACAGATACTCTGGGGATAGCAGCAAGATATTATTTGAGATTCCAGCTTGACCCTTCGGGGGCTATCAACTGGCTAAACTGGGTCCCTGCGGCACTCAACAGCTCCGATTCCTACGGATACGTGGCTACTGAGTTTCCATTTCTGAATCTTATAACAAGTCCGCTGTTTTCAATGGGTAGTTACTGGGGAGTTGTGTTGGCACGAATAACCCTACTCGTGCTGTTATTAGGGGTGCTTATATGGATAATTCGCAAAACCTCGGCTAGGTTTGAAAACGGCATATTATTTAAAGATCTTATCTTGTGTTTTCCTTTAATGACCCTGGGCTCTCTATACTTCGGAAAATTCATTCCCGACACTTTAGCCGTAGTTTTAGTCCTGGTGGCCGTTGTAACTAGCTGGACGGACCCGAAACCTCGGAGCTCTTTTTTTTGCTGCTCTTTGGGCCTTTTGATCAAACCTACATCTGTTCTGGTTTTGGGGCTTTTGTTCTTTAGGCCCACCAAACAAATAAAAAAACGGGACTGGTGGATTTTGGCAGGACTGCTGGTGGGTGCTGCCTATTATTTGGTTTTTATTCCTTATCTTTTAAAATATCAGGATTCTCCATTTCCTTTTCAAGTGAATCCCAAAAATCCACTTCTGGCTTTTTGGGAGTTTGTAAAAAGTTATCAAAAGCTTTTTTATGTGTTTGGAAGATTTCTATTTACCCAAACCGGACTGGTACTCATCGTTATTGGTTACTTTTTATTTTGGAGAAGATTTTCAAAGGTTCACTGGAGACTTTGGCTTCTTCTATTGGTGCAATTTCTAGGTATAGGCTTTTTAGATGGAGCCCATAGTTTCGACCACTCTTATTATTTTTTGGGGTTGCTTCCCACGCTTTTATTAATCACTTTGGAATATTTGAATGTGCTCAAGTCTTGTTTTGCCTTTGGATTTCCCAGCAAAGCGCTGTACTTCGGGCTTTTGCTCGTTTTACTTACCACATGTATCCGCCACATTGGGCAAGAGCTCCAACTTATCGAACCAACTCCCTTTTTTGTAAGTCATTATTCCAATTCCTGCCAAAAGCTTAGAGAAAGAAATCCCCACTTTCCATGGAATCAAGGCTATGTCTTTCGAAGCCCACTGGAGCAATTCCCCCAACTGGGATTGTGTTTCTTAGAAAGGAGTGGATCTCATCAATCAAATTTTGGGTTTTTCGACGCGAAACCTCTACCAAATGATTGCAAACTTGTAGATCAGATGGGCGATATTTACTTAGCTACGTGCGGTTTACCCTAATTTTTATAGTTAAATTTGGACTGACACGAAAGGCCAACTTGTCTATGATGGGCCCAAATGCCGAAACGCGGGTTTTTTATTAGTTTTGAAGGGGGCGAGGGAGGCGGAAAATCCACCCAAATCAAGCGGCTCAAAGCTGTTTTCAAGCGCAATCGCATCCCTTTTTTAGTTACTTTAGAACCTGGTGGAACACCCATTGGCCGTAAAATTCGTGAATTACTCCTGAACCCTAAAAACAAACGCCTATCCATTCGAGCGGAACTGTACCTTTACGAAGCGGATAGAGCGCAACACGTGGATGAAGTCATTGAACCTGCCCTGAAAGCCGGAAAAGTAGTAATCACCGATCGCTATGCTGACTCCTCTTCTGTCTATCAAGGCGTGTGTCGAGGGCTAGGAGTTCCCTGGACCGAAACTTTGAACGATTTTGCAACTCAAGGACTTTATCCGGATCTTGTAATTGTTCTGGATGTTCCTGAAACCGTAGGGCTGGCTCGGGTTCGGGATCGTCTCAAGAGCGATCCGAACCTGCAGGGCAAGCGACGGGTGGTAAAAATGGACCGGCTCGAGCGCGAGAAGCAATCCTTTCATAAAAAAGTTAGAAACGGATTCATCCAACTTTCAAAAAAACATCCCCGCAGAATTGCCTTGGTGGATGCCACCCAGTCTCCGGATGCCGTTGCGAAGGAAATTTTGGGTCACATTCAAAAGCGCTGGAAGAGAAAGCTTCGATGAATTCCGGGGGCTCTACACTTTTTGAAAAGTATCTGGGCAGGGGCCGTATCCATCCGTGCCTCTTACTGGTGGGGCCAGATAAAGAAATCAAGTGGCAAGCAGCCATGATGCTGGCAAAAACCATTTTTTGTTCCTCCAAACAAGCGGGTCTTTTTTGTGGGGAGTGCTCCAGCTGCAAAAGGATCGAAAAGCAAGTTTTTCCGGATGTCCTCACGTTCCGAGAGAACGATGAAGAGGATCTCAAAGTAGAAAACGTGAGAGAAATCATTTATCAAATGGAAGTGGCTCCTTTGGAGGGCCAAGGAAAAGTATGTTGCATTGAAGAAGCGCATCGCATGAACGCCGCTTCTTCCAATGCCTTCTTAAAAACGCTGGAAGAGCCTAAGGAAGGTCGCTATTTCGTACTGACTTCGACAAAGCCCGGCTCGCTTTTGCCCACACTCATTTCCCGGAGCATGGTGTTTCATTTCAAGCCACAAGAGGCGAGTCTGGTATTTTCTAAGGAAGAAACTGAACTTTGGGAGTCGCTGTTGTTGAACCTGAGAAAAGAGAAAAATACCGAAGCCATTTTAGAGCATTGTGAAGAAAAAGCGGTTTGTTTGCGATTCTTGCTTTGGATCCAAGCTTCATTAAGGAATCGAGTCGTTTTGGAGAACGACCCCTCACCCTTTCAATACCTTACCCCGATGGACTGTGTTTATAAATATCAACTCGTTGTTGAACTGGAGCGAAAGCTCCAATCCAATGCGAATCACGGACTGCTTTTAGAAAGTTTAATGCGTAAGGAATTTAGAGCATGAAAAAAAGTTTTTATGTCACGACTCCCATTTATTATGTCACTGATGCTCCTCATATTGGGCACCTATACACGACAGTAGCTGCGGATATTTTGGCGCACTATCACCGACTCATTGGTGAAGATGTCTACTTTCTCACCGGGACCGATGAGCATGGGCAAAAGTGTGAGAAGAAAGCCAAAGAAACCGGAGAAACTCCTCAGGCTTTAGCGGATAGAGTGGTGGAACGATATAAAACCGCTTGGCACCATTACGGCATTCGTTACAGCGATTTCATTCGAACGACCGAAGAACGGCATAAAAAAGTAGTCCAGCATTATATTTCCCAATTGATGCGCACTGGAGACATCTATTTAGCGAAGTATGAAGGACTCTACTGTGTACCCTGTGAAACTTACTGGACAGAAACTCAAGCTGAAGATGGAAAGTGTGCGGATTGTGGACGTCCCGTAGAGAAGCTGAAAGAGGAAAGTTACTTTTTTAAAATGTCTGCTTATCAAGATCGTCTTCTTGAGCACATTGAGCGCCACCCCCAATTTATTTACCCGGAAAGCCGACGTAACGAAGTGCTGGGATTTATCAAACAAGGCCTTAAAGATATCAGTGTGAGTAGAACGACTATTCAATGGGGCATCCCCATGCCCAAGCCAGAGGCGGGACGTCAACCCAGCAAAGATCACAAAGTGTATGTGTGGTTCGATGCGCTCACTAATTACTTATCTGCACTGGGACCTCTGGAGCAGGATCCAAAAGTGGCCCAGTTCTGGCCAAACGCCGTTCATATCGTCGGAAAAGATATCTTAAGGTTTCACGCTGTTTATTGGCCCACCTTCCTGATGGCTTTGGGTCTACCGCTTCCCAAGCAAATTGTGGCCCACGGATGGCTCACCGATTCGAACCGAAAAATCAGTAAGTCGATGGGGAACGCCATTGATCCCTTAGCCCTAGCTCAAGAAGTCGGTATCGACGGCATGAGATATTTTCTCTTTAGAGAATTCGTGTTTGGACTTGATGGTGAGTACACCAAGGAAGTCATGATCCAACGTATAAACGCCGATTTAGCGAATGATTATGGAAATTGTATCAGTCGTACGTGCTCGATGATTCTCAAATATTGTGGAGAGGGCGCTGTCGATATTACGTCTCTCATCTCTGAAAATTGTGAACCTCGCGAGGCAGTGGGAGAGGCTATTCCGGCTTACCACAATGAAATGCAGAGTTATGGTTTCCAAAGAGCTCTGGAAGCCGCCTGGAAAATCATTGGAGCAGTGAACCGCTATATCGATGCCTCTGCGCCCTGGACGCTTGCTAAATCTGATCAGCCGGAAGACCAAGCACGACTCAAAAAAGTGTTGTTTCAGTGCCATGAGGCGCTCAGAATCACTTCACTTTTCTTGATTCCTTTCATCCCTGCAAGCGCTCGGAAAGCATTGAAGACACTGGGCGCCTCCGAAAGTTTTTCAGGAGACGCTCCGCTATTGCAAAAGAGCGGTTGGGGACAGGGCCCCAAGAAAGTTCAAGTGGAAAAACCAACGCCTTTATTCCCACGGTTGGAAGTTAAACCATGAGAGGATTCATTGATACGCACGCCCATTTAGCAATGCTTGAGCATGCGAGTCTTTCAGAGGTTTTGGAGCGAGCTCAGCAATCTCAAATAGAGAAAATGGTGACGGTTTCCGTGGACGAGAAAAGCTGGGAAGCCAATCGCCAGTTGGCTGAGACGGTTCCGAACGTGTGGTATTCACTGGGCCTTCATCCGCACGAGGCCAAAGATTGGGAACATTGCCAAGAACGATTTTTACAAGCGTATGGTCTTGCGCAAAAGAACAAGCGCTGCGTAGCTCTTGGGGAAATGGGCCTTGATTTTTTTTACAATCATTCGGACCAAGACGTTCAAAAGGCCTGTTTTGTCGATCAATTAAAATTGGCTCAGCAGTGGAACTTACCCGTTATCATTCACTGCCGGGATGCTTTCAAAGAAACTTACGACTGCATTAGAAAAGTGGGGTTAGGTCCTCGAGGCGGCGTCATGCATTGCTTTACTGGCAACGCGCAACAAGCCAAAGAGGCGGTAGAGCTTGGCCTAAAAATTTCGTTTTCAGGGATAGTGACTTTCAAGACGGCGCAGGAGTTACAAGCGGCTGCAAAAAGCTTGGACCTGTCGCATATGGTGATCGAGACCGACTGTCCGTTTCTGGCTCCAGTCCCCTTTCGTGGAAAACCGAATGAACCTTCCTTGTTACCTGAAACCGCCAAGGTCCTTGCAAGTCTTAAAGGCGTCTCTTTAGACGAAATCAAAGCTCAAACGAGTCAGAACGCTTCCGAGCTGTTTTTAATTTAGGCCCTCGGGGAATAGGGAATAACCAATTGAAATATCATCCTATTTAAAAAAGTGAACTCGACATAATTCAGACACTTTTGCCTACTACACTAGAAGAGTTGGACGTTTACTGGAGGGTACCTTGCATATTTTTCGCTCCTTGATAGTACTCATCACTCTAATCGCTCTGGTCTCAGCCTGCTCAAGTCGTCGCAATGGTGAAACTTCCAGTTTTTCTGGTGTGGTTCAGTTAGGGCGAGTTGATGGGGCCACCGTGAAAGTTTTTGCGTTAGATAGTCAAGGGAATCGGGTCAGCCCACCCCTTGCAGAAACCCAAACCAACTCCGAGGGTGAGTACTCTCTCAGCTTTAATAGTTTTTCCGGTCCTGTAGAAGTAGTCTCAAGTGGCGGAAACTTTATTGATGAAGCTACCGGCCAACTAGTTAATCTAGCGAACACTGATGAGCTTTCAGCTGTTTCGGCATCTGGCATTTCTTCGGGAAGTATTTCAATCACTCCCTTAACAGCGTTAACGATAGCAAGATTTAAAAGGCTACTTTCTGCCCAGGGTCAACCCAATCCTTCCGCAGCCCTTCTACAAACTTTTGAGGAGGTGGCGGAACTGTGGGGAACTGATCTTGAAGGAATTTTTACTATTCCGGCAAAACCTAGTTCTCCCAAACTAGGAACCCTAAGAGCGGGACAATCGGCTTTTATCATCGCAGCTTTTTCTCAGTTCCTAAAAGATCAGGGAGCTTCGCCGATTGAAGCCATTAGTTATTTGAAAGCTCTGCAAGAGGACTTTGAGGATGGGCGAGTAGATGGTGAGCGGGAAGGTCAAGCATTGGGCAACCTGCATAGAAGAATCGCTAATAACTGGTCTACGGGTATGTTTACAGCCGCTACTCGACTGGCGATGGGTTCAAACTCATCTACTTTCTCAGGGTTTGATCCAGCAGGACTCAAATTCAATGCCGCGCCTAGCCCGATCATTTTTGGAGTGGAAAGTGCCAATGCAACTTATCAAGCTGTGTCCAATGCTGCCGATGGCTTTTTAGATTTAGTGCCTGTTGGAGACGCCGGGAACTCACCAAATAATGTGCTTCGTGGATATCCGGCTCGTGTTGCAGATGGAGCGAATTGGGTTTCTAACGAGATTGTTCGTTTCGTGGCCGGAGTGTTTTACCGTGGCCTTTCAATCATTGAGGATCTGACCAATCTTCGAACCACAACAGAAAAGAACGGCTTTTCTGACGGACTTCGAGGTGACGATCGATTTGGAAAAGTGGATTATCATTTCATGATTGGAAAATATGAGGTCACTAATAGCCAATACGTGGCTTTCCTAAATGCCGTGGCCCAAACGGACCCCTACTATTTGTTTCTACCGGGAATCTCAGATTCTGGGCAAGGAGGGATTATTCGTACGGGGACCTCTGGTTCTTACACGTACTCTGTTCGGTCAGGTTTTGAAAACAAACCGGTCACTAGTTTAACCTGGTTTAGTTGTGCCCGCTTTGCCAATTGGTTACACAACGGAAAGCCCACTGGCCCGGCCAGCTTATCTACTACCGAGGATGGAGCTTATACGTTGAATGGCGCAATGAGCGATTTCAACATATCCAAAAACGCCAATGCTACTGCCGAGATATCTTTCAACTATGCAAACCCCCAACCCACGGCCAGTCAGCCGTGGGGTGTCAACAACACTCAGTATGTGGAATTTCTCAATGCCGTTGCGCAAACCGATACTTACGCTCTCTACAGTCCTTCATTTAACCGAATCAGTCGTTCGGGAACCGAAGGAAGCTATTTATATACGGTCACATCGAATGGAACGGATAAAGTGAATGGTGCCGGCATGAGTTTCTGGAGAGCTGCTCGGTACGCTAATTGGGTTCATAATGGAAAGCCCACTGGACCTCAAACGGCCAGCACTACTGAAGATGGAGCTTACACTCTGAATGGCGCTAACGGTCCGACCCCCATCCTAAGAAATCCTGGAGCTAAGTTTTCTATTTCCTCAGAAGATGAATGGTACAAAGCTGCTTACTATAAAGGCGGCGGCCTCGATGCAGGTTATTGGGATTACCCGTTCCAAAGCGATTTGGCTCCCATGGACAATAGTAAAAATAATGAGTCTGGAACTCTGATGGAGGTAGGTTCCTTTTCTGCTTTTTCCAGCGCCTACGGCACGCTGGACCAGGCAGGGAATGCTTGGGAATGGAACGAGGGTGTTGTTCTTAAGGATTACGCAGGTAATGATGGTTTCTCCAGAAGTGCTATGGGCACCGGCAATTACCGTCGAGCCAGTTGGCGAGGCTGGTGGACACCCCACTATGTGAATGGGGGAATGAGAGTGTCGGCGCGTTCAGTTCCGACCATTGCAAGCAGTGGTTCCGCAACAGAGATTGTTATTAGAGGTCGCGGCTTTCAATCGGGAGTTCAGGTTTTAATTGGTAGCTCCGAATGTCAGGTTACCCAGAGTACAAAACACACGATTAACTGTCTGGCTCCTCAGCTGCCCCCCGGAACATACAACATTACTGTTACTAACCTTTCGGGTAAAATGGTTACATTGACTGATGCAATTCGACTTCAATAAGCACTCGCTTAGAACCTAGGCAGAAAACAACGTGTGTACAAACCTCCTTTCAGGCCAATCTTTTGGAACGTCTGTTGCACCTCTGAAATCCTGCTAGAAACAGGATTAATAGTGAATACGAAGAGAATACATGTCATTGGGGTCATTGCCCTTTTAGTCAATGC
>Ga0214917_10000325_pt1 | contig 62168 bp, 31 predicted proteins | sample LL_1208_BB_MetaG_FD_177983 | JGI IMG/M metagenome (GOLD analysis project Ga0214917, IMG submission 177983) | Freshwater microbial communities from Lake Lanier, Atlanta, Georgia, United States - LL_1208_BB | ecosystem: Environmental > Aquatic > Freshwater > Lake | place: USA: Georgia | collected... | reverse complement strand
ATGAATGTCTGCCAATGCGATCTTCGTTGTCTCGCACAGCGGGCGCAGAGGGCACGGAGAAATCGTATATCCATCGCCGATGAATGTCTGTGGATATGCGATCTTCGATGTCTCGCACAGCGGGCGCAGAGGGCACGGAGAAATCGTATATCCATCGCCGATGAATGTCTGTGGATATGCGATCTTCGTTGTCTCGCACAGCGGGCGCAGAGGACGCAGAGAACACGAGTTTCAATCGGTGGTAATCGATGAGTGCATTCTGATGCGATATTCCCTATGGCGCACGGCAAATCGCCGTCGCGGCTTGGATGAGCTGTGACTCATCGGGCACGCCATTGATACGAGTAGTCACGCTACCATTACGGTCAATCAGTACGATGACAGGGTGCGATTTGACGGCGTATTGTTGGGCTAATCGCAATCCTTGGGGAGTGGCATAATCGGCGCGCACCACGGTCAGACAGCCGGTAAATTGTTGGGCGAGCCTATCAACGATAGGCGTTGTCTGCGTTCAAGGGATTCAGCCGTGGGTATAGACAAACAGTAGCGCTGGGCCAACCACGGCGGGTGGCGGAGTGACACCACAGCCCATCATAAGCGTGGTGGCAACTAATCCAAATACGCTCCGGCGTTGCATGATGTGCCCTTTCATCAAAAACACTGCGCACAACTGAATAGTTGTGCGCAGTGTGCCATAGATACGAGGAATCAGCAAACAACTAATCTTGTTGCATGGCCTTCCAGACGCGCTCGGCGCGCAAGGGCAAATCAACCACGCGGGCACCACTGGCGGCGCGCACGGCGTTGGCCACTGCAGCAGCACCAGCAGTGATGGGGGGTTCACCGATACCACGGGCACCAAAGGGGCCGTGGGGGGCTTTGTTGTGCACCATGATGACTTCGATATCGGGCAAGGCTTCGCCGCCAGGGATGCTGTAGTCCATGAAGCTCGCAGTCAACAACTGACCGTAATCGTCATAGACCATTGCTTCGTGCAAGGCCCAACCCAAGCCTTGGGCCACCCCACCGTGGATCTGACCTTCGACCAACAACGGATTGAGGGCAAAGCCCACGTCTTGGATGGCGAGGTACTTGAGGGGCGTGACATGACCGGTGTCGGGATCGACATGCACTTGGACGAGATGGGTCACAAAGCCAGGGGCGTTTTCGGAAATAGCCGTTGCGCCTTCGCCCATGATAGGACCACTCCCACCCGCTTTGTTTTCGGCCAATTCAGCAATCGCGCCGATTTCCATTGACTTGTCGGGGAAGCCTTTGACACTCACTACGCCATCACGCAATTCAAGATCGGCCGGATTGGCTTCGAATTGTTCGGCAGCCACATCGATGAGTTTTTGGCGAACGACACGGGCCGCAGCGGCAACGGCACCCGACACGCTATAGGTGGTTTGGCTACCACCACTCGGGCCGGCCCGAGGACCGGTGCGGGTATCGCCTTGGATGAGTTGGATGCGGTCGGGTGAGATATCGAGGATTTCGGCGGCGACGAGCACCAACGAGCTGTTCACGCCCGAGATGTCGACCGAGCCGACGTGGATACGCACGGCGCCGTCGCTATCGACGGCACAGACCGAGGCGGCCGGGGACATACCACACAACCAACCGCCAGCAGCCATACCCCAAGCCGTGTTGGGCTCTTGAGTGCGGTTCTGCCACCACGGGTGATTCTGCAGAGTTTCGAGGCATTGGCGCATACCGATGCTGGGCCACGGATCACCGTTGCCCATCAAATCGCCGGTTTCGACACAATTTTGCAAACGCAATTCGAGTGGGTCGCGACCGAGGGCACGCGCCAATTCGTCCATGCTTGATTCGATGGCAAAGGTGGCCGACGGAGCGCCAGGGGCGCGGTAAGCACCACCTTGGAGTTTGTGGGTCAAGACTTCGCGGCAAACAATCCGCACGTTGTCACATTTGTAATAGCCGCCAATCAAAATCCCCACGATGCCACCAATGGTGAAAGGGAATACCCCATTGTCGATGGTAGCGACGGCATCAATAGCGGCGATACGACCGTCGTTGTAGGCGGCCACGGTCAAATCGATGCTCATGGCAGGTGAGGGGGTGGTAGTCAAAAAGTCTTCGCTCCGGGTTAAGACAACCTTGACCGGATGGCGGACGGCCCAAGCGACGGCTGCGGCCAAGGGGTCGAGAATGCCGTATTTGGCACCAAAACCACCACCGACTACCATCGGGATGACGCGCACTTTGGATTTGGGGATGCCGAGCAACCGGGCGACTTCGTCACGCACACCAAATTGGCCTTGGGTGCTGGTGTAGACGGTGATTTCGCCACGGAAGGGATGGGGCTCAGCCACCACCGCATGGGGCTCGAGGTAACCTTGATGCACCATGGGGGTGGTGTAGTGATGTTTGAGCACAATGTCGGCGCCAGCGATAGCTTTGTCGACATTACCACGACCGAATTTGGTTTCTTCGTGGATGTTGGAGGGGGCACGATGACCGCTATCACTGCCTTTATCGACGGCGGCGTGGGCGGCGGTCAAGTCAATGCCATCTTTGGGCAATCCATTGGGCCAAATCAAAGAGGCATTGGGCGCAATTGCATCAGCCATGTTGCTCAATACGGGGAGTGGTTCGTAATCGACGACGACCGCATCGGCGCCATCTTTGGCAGCGGCTTCGGTTTCGGCCACGACTACCACCACGGGGTGCCCACGGAACAATACTTTGTCGTGCGCCAATACGGCGCTTGAGCGTGAGTTGACTACACGATCACGAGTAGGCAAATCGGCAGCAATCAATACTGCGACAACGCCCGGGACAGCCATAGCCGCCGTGCGGTCAATCGATTTGATGTTGGCATGGGCATAGGGGCTCAGTACTGGACGGGCATGCAACATCCCTGGCAGATTGAGGTCACCCGTATATTGGGCAGTACCAGTGATTTTTTCGGAGCCATCAATAATTTTGTGGCGTTTGCCAAGGGTACGATACTCAGTTGAGGCAGTCATGGTGCTCCTTTTAATCCCGCATATATTCCAAAAAATCCAATCGAACCACGCTTACACCACTACAGGCACTTCGTTGCCGGCTTCGACAATTGCCTTGCGCACGTTGACAAAGGACAAAATCGCCAACCCAATCACAAAAAACGCGGCTACCATTACTAACGCAAGGCGGTACGAAGCGGTAAACTGGTAAACCAAGCCGAATACCAATGGCCCAATCCAGCTGGTACCCCGCTCACTGACTTCGTAGAGACTGTAATACTCTGATTCTTTGCCCGCAGGAATCATTTGGGCAAACAACGAGCGGCTCAAAGCCTGGCTGCCACCCAGCACGATGGCAATCCCAGCACCGAGTGCCAAGAATTGTACGACACTCCCTTTGGTCATGAAGTAGGTCACAAAGGTCAACGCCGTCCAAATCACCAAGCTGTACATGATGGCTTTTTTGGCGCCGAGACGCTGGGCGACTGCCGAGAAGCCCAACGCCCCAAACCAAGCGACAAACTGCACCATCAAAATGGTGATAATCAGCGTCTGTGATTCCATCCCGAGTTCTTGGGTGCCAAAGGTTGACGACAAGGCAATCACCGTCTGTACACCATCATTGTAGAGCAAATATGCGCCAAGGAACAACAATGTTTGCGGGTAGTGGCGGGCATTGCGCATTGTTTCGCCTAATTGGCGAAAACCCGCTCCAACCACCGATTGCCCTTGTGCTAATGTTTTGGAGGCGGCACTGGCACGCAAACGCGTCAGCGTAATCGGAATAAAGATGGCCATCCAGACACCAGCTGATGCCAAACAAATCCGTACTGCTAGCCCGCCACCAATCCCAAATGAATCATGCATGATGAACAAAATCAAATTGAGGATGAGCAACAAACCGCCACCGAGATAACCAAAGGCGTAGCCACGTGACGACACTGCGTCACGCTCATCGGGGGCAGCGATTTCGGGCAGAAAAGCGTTGTAGAGCACATTGGCCGCCCCGAAGGTCAGATTGGCGATGAGGTACAACATGCCACCAAAGAGGTAATCTGTGCCTTGCATAAAGAACATGGCAATCACGGCTACCGTCGAAATATAGGCAAAAATCCCCATCATGCGCCGTTTGAGCGACGTATAATCGGCGACCGCCCCCAAAATAGGCAAAAAGAAGACCTGCAACAACACCGACAATGAGGTCACATAGGCATAAAACGATCCGGCAGCAATTGGCAAACCGGGGCCAAATGGGAACAACATGCCGCCAGTGTCTTTGGCAGCCGCCTCGGCAATGCTGGTCAGGTATGGTCCCAAAAAAACTGCCCCAACTGTGGTGGAATAGGCAGACACTGCCCAGTCAAAAAAGTACCAACCGCGTTGCTCGCGTGTCCCTTTAAACATTGCACCCTCCTTTGGGCATATTCACACAAAAATCCTACACGCACCGAATATATTACGTCATTGAATGATGCGTAACATCGGCAGATTTAGGGGCCAAAGGGAATAGTCTGTTTGAAGTATAACCCATTTTGATTAAATGTTGCCGAAACTCCGATTAATTGTACGCCAGCACTATGCGCATCCTGTACGGCTTGCGCCAACACGGGGTCAATTGTGCCATCAATCGCCACGCGGTTGGCGTCGCCTTGGGCGACCACCACCAGCACCGTATGCAGCCCCGTCTGGTGCAAATACAACAATTCTTTGACATGGCGCACCGCCCGACTACTAGGAGCATCGGGGACCTGCCCCACATCGCCGACAATCCGCCCCGCCGATTTGACTTCGAGCACGATGGGCGTAGCGCCCCCTTCGAGCACAAAGTCAAAGCGACTGGCACCGATTTGGACTTCGCGGCGCACCAGCGTATAGTCTGGTAATTCGCCAATCAGATGCTCTTCGAGCACGCCCCGCAACAAACGATTGGGCAACAAGGTATCGAGCGAGGCCCAACTGCCGTCGGCGCGTTGGGCGGCGGCAGCCTGCCATTGGGTGGCGCGTTTTTCACCCGAGCGTGATACCAAACAGAGTGGCACACCGGGGAGCAAGGTCTCGATGAGGCGACCGCGATCGGCCATGTGGGCACGCACCATCTGCCCATCGGGCAACAAAGCCTCGAGCACAAAGCGATTGGGGCGGGCCACAAACGTGGCCAGTTGTTGGGCGCCACCGCCTGCGAGTGGCACATGATAACTCATGCGCGGTCATCCCAACGCGGAGCCCGTTTGTTGAGAAAGGCATCGGTGCCTTCTTTGGCGTTGGGGGCGATGACCACATTGGCAAAGGTGGTACATTCGGCGAGCAAGGCATCGTCGAGGGGCATTTCGAGCCCGGCCCAAATCGTCGCTTTAATCGTGGCAATCACCGGACTAGCCATACTGGCAATGCGGGTAGCCAAGGTTTGAGCAGCAGGGAGCAATTCGGTGGGGGCGACCACACGGTCGACCAAGCCCAAGCGCAAGGCATCGTCGGCGCCCACCGGCTCGCCGGTCAAAGCCATCAGCATAGCAGTGCTGGCACCAGCGTGGCGAGCGACGCGCACGCTACCACCCCAGCCGGGCATCAAGCCAAGGGTGATTTCGGGCAAGGCCAGGCGGGCCGTGCTACTGGCAATCCGCATGTCGCACATCAAGGCTAGCTCACATCCCCCACCAAAGGCCACACCATTGACGGCGGCAATAATGGCAAAGGGGAGGGTGCGCATGAATTTACCCAGCACTAGCACGGCAGTGCCGAACTGTTGGGCGTCGTTGAGGTCAGTGAGGGCATTGATTTCTTTGATGTTGGCGCCGGCCACAAATGCTTTTTCGCCAAAGCCGGTGATAATCACGGCGCTTACTCGCTCAGAAGCGTTGACAAGGGCAATCAGGTGTGCGTGGAGCTCGGCCACGGCAGCCCGGCTCAAGGCGTTGACAGGAGGATTATTGATGGTCAGGATGGCGACGCCATCGTTGAGTTCTGTGTGCCACATCGGCATGGAAATATCCTTTCATTACACGGTTGTCGTATAAAACCCTTGGCCGCTTTTGCGGCCCAACAAGCCTTGGGCCAGCATCTCGCGCAAGCGCTGCGGGGGCGCGAGGTGGGCATCATTAAATTCGCGGGCCAGCACATCCCCAATCGCTACTGCAGTATCGATGCCAATCACGTCGAGGAGCAACAATGGGCCCATCGGGTAGCCACAGCCCAGCTTCATGGCGGTATCGATGGCATCGCGACTAGCCACTCCTTGCTCGAGCAAGCGCACCGCATCAAACAAATAGGGGATGAGCAGGCGATTGACGATGAAGCCACTCACATCTTGGACATCGACCACGGTTTTGGCGAGCTGTGTCCCTACCGCGTGCAAGGCTTGTTGGGTGTCGCTACTGGTAAACGGCGTCGAGACCAGTTCAATCAGTTGCATGACGGGGACGGGGTTGAAAAAATGAAAGCCGGCCACACGGTCGGGGCGGGTGGTGACTTGCGCCAATTGATGGATGGGAATCGACGAGGTATTGGAGGCCAAAATCGCCTGCGGGCCACAGATGGCATCGAGCTCTGCAAACAACGCCGTCTTGAGCGACAAGTCTTCGGCGATGGCTTCGATAATGAGGTCGCAATCAGCCAAATCACAGCGCTCGAGGCTAGGGGTGATGCGCGCCACTGCGGCGTCGGCATCGGCTTGGGTCATGGTGCCTTTTTTGACGGCTCGGGCATAACCATCGTGGATGCGGGCTAGTCCACGTTGGAGTGGGGCTTCGGCGGCTTCACAGACGCGGGTCGGGTAGCCGGCGGCGGCCAGGACTTGGGTAATGCCCGCCCCCATCAGGCCACAGCCGACGACACCGATACGAGTAATAGTCATAGCGTGGTGTGCTCCCTCAAAAAAGTGGCGTTCGACGATTTAGCGGTTTCGTGCTACTATTGGCGCGCATACGGTACGGCAAACGCAGAAATTGGTTTGCCGTCAGCATAAGGGAATTACGGCGATGACGCAAGGATTTCGCACCGAAAAAGACTCGCTGGGCGAGGTACAAGTCCCAGCTACGGCGCTATATGGCGCCCAGACCCAACGCGCGGTAATCAACTTTCCGATTAGTGGCATGCGCCCCTACCCGGCATTTGTGTGGGCGATGGCCGTCATCAAACGGGCTGCCGCCGAAGTCAATCGCGATTTAGGCTTGCTCGATGCCACCGTGGCCGGTGCCATTATCAGTGCCGCCGACGAAGTGATTGCCGGCCAGCATGCCGATCAATTTGTGGTAGACCCCTTCCAAGCCGGCGCTGGCACCAGCCACAACATGAACCTGAACGAAGTGTTGGCCAATCGTGCCAATCAAATCCTCGGCTATGCCCTCGACGACACCAAAAAGCCGGTCAATCCCAACGATCACGTCAACATGGCCCAAAGCACCAACGATACCATCCCATGTGCGATCCGCTTGGGCACGTTGTGGCGCGTCAATGAATTGCTGGGCGTTATCGATCATTTGGCCGACGCCCTCGAAGCCAAGGCGGTTGAATTCGCCGATGTGGTCAAATCGGGGCGCACCCATCTGCAAGATGCCGTGCCGGTCACCATGGGTCAAGAATTCGGCGCCTATGCCCTCGCCGTGCGCAACGACCGCGAACGGGTGGCTACCGCCGCCGAACGCCTGCGCCGCATCGGGATTGGTGGCACCGCCACCGGTTCGGGCCTCAATGCCCACGCAGAATACCACCCACGCATGGTAGTAACCCTCAGCCGCTTGCTGGGCCAACACTTGCGCACCTCGGGCAACCTGTTTGAGTCGATGCAAAGCATGGCCGACCCGGCCGACTTCTCGGCCTCGATTCGCACCTTGTGCATTACGTTGACTCGGATTGCCAACGACTTCCGGTTGCTGGCGTCAGGGCCGGCGACGGGGTTGGACGAATTACGCTTACCCGCCGTACAACCCGGCTCGAGCATCATGCCCGGCAAAATCAACCCCGTGCTGGCTGAAATGCTCAACATGGCCTGCTTCCATGTGCAGGGGTGTGACCACACGGTGGCCTTGGCCGCCCAAGCGGGGCAACTCGAGCTCAACGTGATGATGCCGATTATTTCGCACAACATCAACGAAATGATGCACGTCATGATTGGCGCCATCACCGCCTTTACCGATCGCTGTGTGGTGGGGCTGACCGCCAACCGCGAAAAAGCCCACAGCTGGTTGGCCAAAAACGCCATCCTCGTCACCGCCCTCAACCGCGAAATCGGCTATCTCAATGGGGCAGCTGTGGCCAAAGAATCGATGGCTACGGGCAAAGCCATCAAAGAAGTGGTGCTCGAAAAGGGCTTGCTCAGCGCCGAACGCATCGACGAATTGCTCGACGTGCAGGCAATGACAAAGGGTGGTATTATGGGGTTTGGTGGTGGCGGCGGTTAAGCCGTTAGTACACGCTTTGGTTATGTAAATAAAAAACGAGCACCGTCGCTCTTGTGCACGACCGTTGGTCAAGCCTGACGGCGGTGTTTTTGCAAGGTACGACTATTCATCACCCAATGAGGTGGCGCATAGACTTTGAAGTTATGGAGGTATATTGTGCGTGTAGGAATTTTGACCGGTGGCGGTGACGTCCCGGGATTGAACCCCGCCATCAAAGCCGTCGTGAATCGCTGTGCCGAAGCCGGCATTGAGGTCATCGGCATCAAGCGTGGCTGGGGTGGTTTGCTCAATTACAACCTCGACGACCCCACTGGCAACGAAGAGTGGGCCGCACCATTGACCCCATTACATGTGCGCACGATTGACCGTTACGGCGGTACCACGTTGCACACGTCACGCACCAATCCCCAGCGCGTCAGCGAAAAGATGATGCCGGAATTTTTGAAGGGGCGCTTCCCCTTCACCGGCCCCAAAAACACCGCTGACTGCACGCCGCACGTGCTCAAGGTGCTCGAACACCTCGGCATCGACACACTCGTCCCCATCGGTGGCGACGATACGTTGTCATATGCCGTACGTATGTACAAAGAAGGCGTACGCGTGATTGCCATCCCCAAAACGATGGACAATGACGTGTTTGGCACCGACTACTGCTTGGGCTTCTCGACGGCCATCACCCGGAGCGTTGAATTCATCAATGCCTTGCGCACGGCCACCGGCTCACACGAGCGGATTGCCGTAGTGGAATTGTTTGGGCGCAACTGTGGCGAAACGGCCTTGGTGGCCGGCTTTTTGGCCGACGCTGACCGAAGCATCATCGCCGAAGTACCATTCGACGTGGAGCGCTTGGCCCACCAATTGGTGGCAGACAAGCGCCGCAACCCGTCGAATTACGCCATCATGGTGATGTCCGAAGGGGCGACCATGGTCGATGGTCAAACCATCGAATATGGTGAAGAAGATGCCTATGGTCACAAGAAGTTGGGCGGTATCGGTCAAATCACCGGTGAAGCAATCAAAAAAATCACCGGCGTTGACATTGTCAACCAACAAGTGGGCTATTTGATGCGCTCTGGGGCACCCGATGCCATCGACCGCATGGCGGGTTTTTCGTACGGCAACATGGCCGTCGATCAATTGCTCAAGGGGCATAGCGGCTTGATGGTGGCCATCCAAAATGGCGTTTATACCACCGTACCTGCGGACACCCCATTGCAAGGAATCAAACGCGTCGACATCGATCAATTCTACGACCCTATCGCCTACCGCGCCAAGGTCAAGGACTTCATCGGCAAGCCGATGTTTTGGTACTAAGGGCGACAGCATACGGGCTTTTGGCGGGAGGATGTGTGATAATGCATGTCATCTACACCAAAAGCCCGTACGCACATAATGAGGCAGTTGATGGCTATTCGGCGAATTCTCGACATCGAAATCCCCGTTGATTTGGCGATATTGCGCGCCCATTGCACCCCTGTCGCCATGGACAAGCCGACCCTCGAAACCCTCGTGGCCGACATGATCGAGACCATGGACGCCGTCGATGGGGTCGGACTCGCAGCCCCGCAAGTGGGCATCACCCAACGCCTCGTGGTTATCCGCATCCCCGTACGGCACGAAAAACGCTCCGACGGAAATGTGGTCGAAATCGAGCCCGAGCAATTATACGTGATGCTTGACCCCGTCATCACGCAGCATGGTGAAGGGACTGTCACCGGCTCTGAAGGTTGCTTGAGTTTGCCGGGGCGCTATGCACCAGTCAAACGATACAATTGGGTAACCTGTGAATATCGCGACCTCAAAGGGCGCAATCTGCGCCTGCGCCGTGCCACCGGATTGCTGGCGCGCGCCATCCAACACGAAGTCGACCACCTCAACGGGGTCTTGTTCATTGACCATGTCACCGACCCAAGTAGCATCGAAGATATGCGAGATACACGGCGATGAGCTGGGTGTATTATCACTTGCGACGGTTTTTGCAACAAAGAGGCTTTATGACTACTGCACCACTGCGCGTCGGCATCATCGGATCGGGTATCGGCCGATCACACGCTGAAGGCTATGCCACCCAATCACGGGTGACCATTGCTGCCATTGCCGGACTCGATGAGCGCTCCAAAACATTGGCCGCCAGCTACAGCGCCCGTCATTATGGCGAATATGCCGAATTGCTGGCCCAACCCGATATCGACGCCGTCAGCGTGTGTGTACCCAATGGTCTGCATGCCGAAGTGACCTTGGCGGCCTTGGCGGCCGGCAAACATGTATTGGTCGAAAAACCCCTCGCCCGCACGCCCGCCGAAGGCGAATCGATGTTGGCTGCCGCCAAAGCCGCTGGCAAGATTTTGATGATTAGCTTCAATCATCGCCAACGCAGCGACGTGCAATACATCAAACACATCATTGACAGTGGCCGTTTGGGGCGCATCTATTATGCCAAATCGTATTGGATGCGCCGTGCCGGCATCCCGGGCATCAATAGTTGGTTTGTCAACAAAAACATGGCCGGTGGCGGTCCATTGATTGATTTGGGCGTGCATATGCTCGATATCGCCATGTATTTGATGGGTGAGCCGACGCCAGTCGCCGTCAATGCTGCCACCTACGCCGAGTTTGGGCCTCGTGGTCAAAAAGGGACGAACAGCGTCCGCCAAACGATTGAAGGCAAGTACGAGGTCGAAGACCTCGCCACGGCGATGATCCGCCTCGACGGCGGCGCCACGCTCCAACTCGAAACGAGCTGGGCCAGCCATGGTCCCAACGGGGACGATTTTGGGATTATTTTGTACGGCAGCGAAGGTGGCGCCGAGCTCAAAGTGGTCGACTACCACAACGTCAAAACCGTACGGATTTTTTATGATGAGGCCAACGGCACCCCAGTCGACCTCGTGCCTAACATCAAGCCGGGTGGTGGACATGTCGATGTCATCAAAAACTTCGTCGAAGCCATCCTCGATGGCGCACCCGCCATCCCCTCGGCCGAAGACGGCTTGCGCCGCACGCAGGTCATCGACGCCTGCTACCGCTCCAGCGCCGAAGGGCGCGAAATTCGACTCTAGGGTACCTCATGACCAATCCCCCTCGGCGCAGCAGCGTCGGGGGGATCTTGATTTATGACGCCAACAACTGGCGGCGCATTATGGCCACGACTTCGTAGATATTTTGATTGGGCATAAACAAGCCGAGGTCGCGTGGCACAATTTGGTTGTTGTTAGTGGCAAAGGCAAAATATTGCTTGAGCATATTATCAAATGTGCCGCCACGGTAGATTTGGCGTTCGTGGCGTAATTGATCGCAGATTTGGAGCAAGGTACGGGCATCATTGAAGCCCCCTTGGGCCAACAACACCCCACAATAGATATCAATGCTATACAACACAGCTTAGAGGCCACCAATGCGCTCCAAGATTTGCACTCCTTCGCGCAAATTCACCACCGCCGCTGGTATTTTTAACTCCAACACATCGACGACGGCGAGCCGTAAATAAGATTGGGCTATTTCGGAGACTTGGTCGGACTCTTTGTAGGCATTTATGGCGTATTCGAGGTGTTGGCGGGCACTGGCAAAATCACCGATTGCCGTCAATATCAAGCCGCGTGAACGCATCACATCGCTGAGCCAGTTGGATGGCGTTAATTTGCGCAACAGATTCACGGCCAAGTTATTGTACTCGTGTGATTTGCGCAAATCATTAACATGAAAATAGCTGTACGACAGCCGGTGATATGCCCACGCTTGCCACGCAAAGAGTTGTTGCTGGCGGAAATAATCGACGGCGACGGTTAATTCGTCACACAAAAAGACGAATTGGGCATCTTGGGCGCTGGTAATATCTTCTAGTTCGATGAAGCACTGTTCCACCGCCACCCGGGCGCGTAAATATTGATTAGATTGGCTCGCCTCGCTGGTGCGTACCTGGGTAAAGTAGGTCTTGGCGTAGTGCGTCAACCCACGTTCGCAATACAACGTGCCCATGACCAACTCGAGCTCGACACGCATACTGTCGGCGTCAGGCAGTACGGTAATGCACTGCTCGCCGAGCTGGATGGCTTGGGCAACTAAGCCGTGCCGGATAAATGCGTCGTGCCAAACACAACAGAGTGTCGTGGCTTCTATGGGCATAGCAGCACTGATTAAGGCGTGTCCTACATAGAGAATAATCGCTAAGTCAGTGCGGTAGATTAGGCGTTGATTGACATGTGGGGTGAGTGTCAAGGTGTCGCTGTCTTGGCACAACGCGGTGTAAACACACCGCAACATATCGACGACTCGCTCGTTCGTCAAGAGTGGCAACAAGCGTTGGCGCACCACATTGGCAACCACATATACTGGTTCGTCGTTTTGGACTACTGTGACATAGCCCGCCGTCGTCAATTGTTGCAAATAGGGAGTGACCGCAACCCCATCAACCCCAATTAACAAGGGACTAACAGCCATGATAAAGCTCTGGGTGAGCTGGATAGAGGCACACAGCATGAATTGCAACAGGATCTGGGACGGAGGATCGAGGTGGGTTAACGCTATTTGGATAATATCGTCGTGCAAATCAACATGGGCATCACGCGTAATACTGCCGGCCATCATTTTGATATAGAGTGGATTGCCTTGGGCTTGGAGACAAATCTGGTGGATGTCTTGGTCGCGGATCTGCATCACCCCTAATTCTAAGCTACAGCGCCGTACCAGATGATAGGCAGGCGAGGTGTTGTCGCTAAAGGCTAGAGGAGTGACCTCAATCAGCTGGGCAGCCAGTTCGGGGTAGTGCGTAAGAGTGAATGGCGTGGTCAACACAAACGTTATAGCCGGGAAGTGGGCGCCGAGGTATGCCACAAATTGCGGTAACGAAAAACTCGGTGAATCTTGGAAATCGTCGATGAGTAGGCATGGCGCATGGTGTTTCACAAACGCTTCGAGCCGATACAAAAGTGGCTCATTGCCCATGGCACGAACCTGGAATACCGTGGCAAGTTGCTCGAGTAGCATCATAAACGTAGTCGTTTGGCGCATTGATGTAATACGTCGGCTTGCCCGTGTGCACACTATAGCGGCGCAACACTTGGAGTGCCAGCGCCTTTTTGCCGACCCCAGGATGGCCAACCAAGATACGGCTATAGCGGCGAAGCAAACTTTCGTAGATGACTTCGGTGATTTCGTCGCGACCCATCAAGGTATCATTCCAGGTGATTTGATTGAAAGCCATACACTTTGAGGACGTGGTTCCATTCGGCTTTGGGGAAGTAGCGGGCGTAGTCTTGGATGGCGTTGATGGGAATCCGGGCTGCGATAATCAACACAAACAGCTCCGTTACGGTCATGATGCGTTGATCTAAGCTAAATAGTACATTCAGCAATACCTGAAATACGGCAATCGGCGCGGTAGTGTCGCGGTCGGGGCGGGTCATAAACCAATCGTCGAATTTGGCACGGGTGACTGCCACCCCTTTGGCATTGAGTTGGTCAATGATGTCAGGGACGGCGATTTTTTGTTTGCGCAAGCGCCCTACGATAACGCGCATTACATCATTAATTGTGACTTTATCAAATACATTTGGCGAATTTATGTCCATATCGACCCCTTCAAAAGATACGGCACAGCAAGCCACAATGATATCAATGTTCTGTCTGGTTACATCCTTATTATAACCCCACCCATCATAAAAAAATTAACAGTTATTCGTCGAAATTCAACGAAAAAAATATGGTGTATTCGCAATGCCGTGTAGTAGTCATCCCAGTCACCCGAAACCCGGCGCAACTGAACCAACCTATCGCACGCTGATTCACGTCGGCGCACCATGTTTTTTCATCATGAAAATAAAACATTCTTGCATTATATTTCTAAAATACAATAACTACTTTGTACATACATAGTAGTTATTGTATTTACGTTGAAAAGTAACGAAAAAACAACGAATAATCCGGCGATTAGTAGCATATAATCAATTATTCATTTCAATATCTATTTTTTTGAAGGCAATATATGCAACAAAGAGCTATGCAATCACGACTGATAATTACGCTGTTTTTATTATTGCTGGGTATTTGTTGGTTGGTACTCACCCAATATAATCCCAATCGGATGCCGGCATTGACCCGTATGCAAAATGCCCAAGAAATTGCCAAATTAAGTGGGCAATATCAATTCCGGAGCGAAATAGACCAAATCCGCAATTACGAGCCCCGCATCAGCAATTATGCCCGCCCCAGTCAACACGATCAGTTTGTGATTAGTGGTGACATTAATGAATCAACCCAAAGTAGCCAAATCACCGTCGCTAACGCCAACGGCATCATGCTCGAAGTGCGCCGTGAGCGCGGTACTACGTATATGCGCCAAGCAGGGAGTGGTTGGCAACGGACGACGGCGGCGAGTAGCGTGGGGATGATTAATACGCTGAATTTTTTGGCGGGCGTCACCAATCCTACCAGCAATCCCAACGATCCAAACATGTATCAATTTGGCTTTGATGGGGCGGCATTTAGCGAGCATTTTGCACGGTTATTAAAGGCCGATGCGAGTCACGGTATCACCTACAACGAAGAATGGTATGCCGTAGCGCAATCAAATCAATTCAGCGAGGCAAAGGGTCAAGGCAAACTCATCGTCGATACTGATGGCTTACCCAAAATAATGGAATTAAGCTTTGTGACGGCTGGAGACCAACAATCAGCAGCGACAACCACCTCCATCAAAACAGCGTTTTTTGGCTATGCCCGTACCGGGTTAGCACTCCAGAAACTCGTCAACGACCCATTGCGGACGCTGGCGCAATTGTTGGGTAGCGATACAACCAATCTCCGTAATGGAATATTGGGGTTAATCGGGATTATTTTGGTGATTGTAATTGGCGCGCTGATTCAACGCTGGCGGTCACGGTTGTATTTACCGATTACGATGCTCGCCCTCGGGATGCTAGTGTTCCAGCCGTTTAGTAATATCCCTACCAGCCGTGCGGCGAATAACACGGTCAGCACCCCCATACCACAAGACCCCAACACGCCACTATCAGACGGAGTGACCCAAGCAAGCCAACCACAATTCAATCCACTGATTGCGCCGCTAAATCAGGTGGCAAGTATTGCCTTACCCAGTGCCAGCACGAGTAGTAGCAGTGGGACCACCATCAGTCACGGTGGGAGTAGTCGCACACTCAGCAGTAGCCGGGCGGTAGCCGGTGAACTTGACAGTGACAAAGACAAATTATCAGACAGTGACGAGGCACTTAAAGGGACGAATCCTTTAAAAGCCGATACTGACGGTGATGGGCTGAGTGATTATGATGAAGTACGGTTAGGGACCGACCCATTGGTGGCAGACAAAGACAACGATGGGCTCAACGACTTTGCTGAGGTCCAGCTCAATACGAATCCCAATAAAGCGGATAGTGATAACGATTTACTCAGCGACTTTATAGAGGTAACGACCTTTACGCAATACCCAGGGTCAAGCAATAAGTTCTATACTAACCCACTCGTTGCCGATACGAATGGTGATGGTATCAATGATGGGGTTGAGTGTAGTGCCAAGCTTGATGCGGCAACGAGTAATTGTAACGATACGAATAACGACGGTGTGCCCGACTTTTTGTCGTTTGACAATGACGGCGACAACGTAGGCGATCAATATGATTTGACCCCCAACACCGGTCGCGCCACGGTATATACCGATGCCGCACCATATGCATTCAAAATCCTCAACACGGCCACCACCGTCAAACCGCTGTTGGTCGACTTTCAAGTACGGCCAAGTACCCAAGCACTGTTGTACGCCAATAATGCGATCTATGACTGGCCAGCCGGCGATACCGAAGGGCAAATCCAACGCGGTAAAGATACCACGTTTGCCAATAGTACCTTGTTTAACTCGACCGATGCAACGGCCAGCAATGGCGATATGCGCCTAACGGCGATGCTAGAAATCCGCATCCCTATCAGTAGTAGTAATTATGGGAATCTACCGACGGCCACCTGTCCGAGTACAATTACCAATACCATCAAACTCAATACTTCAGACAATAATTCGTGTGTCGACGTCAGCAAAACCAAACCCTTTGCGTTGAATGTGGGCTGGAGCCGCGATAGCCAAGGGAACGTCAAAAGCAACGAAGTCACCGTCAGTATGCCACTCAACCCCAACTACGATGCAAGTGGTAGTATCATCGGCTATGCGGGCACCATGTACTATGCCACAGGTCCACAAGGGTGGCTGAGTGATCATCAGATGCGTATGCAATGGGTGGTGTCGGCAATCCAAGATAACTGCCCAGCAAGCAAACCCGATTGTAGTACGAGCGAGCGGGTCGAAGCGACGACCGTACTGCAAAACTACTATGGGGATTGGAAGCTGATTGGGATGAGCGCCACCGAGAGTTCGGGGGTCAAAGCTGCCGTCATCGCCGAAGATAGTACCAAAGCAGAAATCACTGATGCCAGCAAACGGCGTCTCTACATCAATCAACTCAGTGATATGCTCAATACGGGCTTTGTTTCATATCCGTTTTTATCAATTGACGGCACAGATACAACCAAATCAATCCCGTTATTATTTGACAACACCAAAAACAGTGCCAATGCTGCGACGACTACGTATGGCATAAATAAGCAGGCTACGCTGGTCAAAACATTCAATTATGCCACCAGCTATGATGTTTTTAAATTGAGTGGCACCGAAATCCCCGCCATGCTCAATGATGCGCTCTGTCGCAAAGATGGCAAAACAGCAAATTGTAGTACGAGTAGTACCTTACGGAGTAACTGCGAAAACAACACGACGGTAGCGTGCCGACCAGCAGTGATTGTACTCACCGAAAACAGCGACCGTACGGCAAACATGGGGAGTGGCAACAATATTGACTTTAGCGGGATCGAAAATACGATTACACGCGTCAAAACAGGGATGTTGTTCAAAATAAAAGCGGGCAAATGGCAACAAGCCGAATCCGATGATTTGGCAAATGAATTTGTTGCGATTCAAAAAGGGCAACTTGCCACAACCAATCCATCACCCACTAATATGACTGATACAGAATGGAATACACTGCAGCAACAGTTGATTCTGGCAAGTATTACGTCGTTTGCGAATCCAGAATCAAATGCCTACCCGACGTCACTAACGACCAATCTGATGACGGGCATCAGTCAAAGTACGTTTGCCTACCCGGCACTCAACGACTGGGGAATCGCCAACACCGACGTCTACACCAAATTCCAGACAACGCTTAATACAATATTTAAAAAATTGCGCGAAGAAAGTGCGGCCCGTATCGAAAAAACAGGTACATATACAACGATTAGTAATGCAGGAGTAGGCACAATTACCTCAGGACTAATCAAACAAGCAAATGTACTTGGTGCCGCCAGATTTAGCATGGATCTTGTCATTGACAAGATAGGCAACCCTGCAGATTTAGCCAAATATCGGGGGGCGGGGATTGTAGCGCGAGCTGGTACCGCAATGACTGTTATCGGTACCGCGTTACTCATCGCAGGTGCAATCACCGATGCCTCAGGAGTAGATCCAGAAATTACCAAGGCGATTAACATTTCAGGACAAGCCGCTTTGACCGCTTCTGCGTTAATCGGGTTAGTCAGTGCAGTCAAAGTGTTTAATGCGGCGAAAGCAACCGCAGGTGGCATCAAAGCAGCAAGTACAGCAGTTGCGACGGCTGCCAATGCTGCAAAAACTGCAAGTAAATTAGCCAAGGGATTGGCAGTAGCCGGAGCCGTAATTGGGGTGGTGATTACCGTCGTATTTGGAATTATGGCAGCCGTCAATGCCGAATATGGCTGGCAGAAAGCTAATGCCATTTCGTCGATGATTGGCACCACATTAGCTATTGCCTTTGTGTTGGCACTTAGTTCCATTCCAATTGTTGGTCAATTGATTGGGGCGGTGATTGCGGTATTGGATGTCATCGCAGCACTGGCCTGTAGTGCGCTCAGCGAAAAAGAGCAACGCAGTACTGCTGGCAAATGGTTGTGTGGGGGTATCACTGGCATCCTTGCCAATCTGTTTACACCGTATGCATCAAATATCGTGGTAGACCCCGATGATGCGTGGTCACACTATATGAAGGTGGATAGTACCAATGATACGTCGCTGAGTACACCGACAGGTGGATTCCGCGTAGGCAATAGCATCACTAGTGGGCTCAAAGTCACCGACTATATTGAGCGTATGCCCTTCCCTTCTACGTGGATGGCGTTGCCGTATTTTTGGCAGTGGAATAACCAAGATACCCGTGAAGCATCGTTTAATTATGCGCTTGGGACTACCCAGCAAGACATGGCGTATAGTATTTCGACGGGGTCACAATTAGGGTCATGGCAAGCGAACAGTTGGTGTGATATCACCAAACCTGATTGTATGTATTATTCCGATGGAGCCAAAACCTACACCTACCGCAAAAGTATTACGGTCAATGCAACCTCGCCATTTACCCAAGCGGGCATCAACGTCAGCATGCCCGATTTGTACCTGTCGACCACTTTCAAAGTACCCCAACAAACCTGTGTGATTGTCGGATGGTTTTTTGTGCCGATTCCGGCCTGTTGGATCGAAACCCACACCGCCAACCCCAAATATATCAACATCAACGAAGACAGCAAAACCAAGTACGATATTTTTCCTACAACCATTGATGAATTCATCGCCATGCGGGCCAAAGATAATGGCTATACGTTTAATTGGTCAGGCGATACCGCAACGCCGAGCTTCCCTAAATTCAAAGATGCCGACAATGATGGGCTGAGCAACGACCTCGAAATCAAAAACAATACCCGCGACAATACGAGTGATACCGACGGTGATGGTATCGCCGACAATCGTGAAGTCGCAAACGGCACAAATCCCACGGTAAAAGATACAGACAGCGATGGACTCGATGATAGCCAAGAAATATTGTATGGCACCAATCCACTCATGCCCGATAGTGATGGCGACGGGTTGCTCGACAGTGAAGAAGTGGTTCACATGGATAGCACGGGCAAAGTGGTGGGTGGCTGGGATGTCACCTATGCCATCATCAACGGCGTCCCACAAGTAACCTGGACTGGCTCGAACCCCAATAGTGCCGATGGCGATAACGACGGCATCATCGACTTGCGTGAGAAAGTGCTCGGTTGGAGTCCTTATGCCAAAAACAGTGGAGATATTTTGAGTGTGGCAGGGAGTGCCCGCGAAGCATTGCAAGCACTCTTCCAAGTGGGCTTCGAAAGTAGGAGTGCCACTGGGTTTAGCAGTTCGGGTATCGCTGCCGCCAATGTTGCGTGTGTGGGGGTTTGTCCTACCGTCGATACCACTGCGCGCACCAGTAATCCTTCATTGGTATTTAACGGATCACAATCACTGAATGCAGGGGCAGGATTGCAATCGAATTTTGACAGTCAATTCACCGTTGCAACCTGGATCAAGCCAAACAACACTACGAGTACCCAGACGATTTTCAATCAAGCTGGACAATTAGGCGTATTCCGCACGGCGACAGGCAGCATCCGGGTACGGATTGCCACCGTAAATGGTATTTTTGATTATGTCTCAACAGGTATCGCACCAGTAAACAGCTGGAGTCATGTGGCAATTACGTTTAGTAATCAGGTGCTCATTGTCTACATCAACGGTGTTGAGCAAAGTCGGAGCAACGTGCCTAGTCGCCTCACTGATTTAGATCGGGCCAACAACAATTTCACCATTGCACCGGCAGTGGTAATTACTGAAGCCAAACGCTATTGTTTTTGGTTTTTTGGGTGCAAGACATTGGTAAACGGTGAATCGGCCAATGCCTATACGGGTGGACTCGATGACGTTGCGGTATTCCAAGTAGGATTACGTGCCCAAGAAGTCCAACAACTCAAGGATGGGCTCATCACCAACGGCAATGACTTGATTGTACGGCCTGGCGACAGGATTATCACCTCGGTCAACGAAACCAACAAGCTCCTCGGGCGCAGTATGCAAGGATATACCACGGTCAGCGGTGTATCAAGCGCCAATGGATTCAAGTCAGATCAACTCACCGAAACATCACTGGCAGCGGCAGCCAGCACGTCATTTGACGGCAGCATCGAACTACCCGGTCAAATCAACTATGCCACTACACCATCAAGCTATGCCAATAGTTGTGTGTTTGGTGCGAGCGAATTATGTCTCAAATTCGATGAAACCACCACCACCATACCGATGAAATTCAACGATTTGTCGGGTAATAACCGGATGGTAACCAATAACCAAATAACCTGCGCAACTACCGCAGCCTGTCCAGTATTCAATGGTACGGACAACAGCTGGAAATTTGTCACCACCACCAATCTACAAACCAGCGTCACCGTTGGCAACAACATCAGCAATCACGACTTTAGCATTGCGGCCTGGGTGCGACCTGAAGGTCAATCCGTATCACTACGCACCATCGCAAACAGCACCAACACCAATGCAGTGCTCCAAGTGGCGCTAAACCTAGAGCGCCCACAATTTACGGTGGGTAATAACTCACTCATTGCAGACACCGCATTACCCCTCGGGCAATGGAGTCATGTGGTATTTGTGATGCAGGCCCAAACTCGACAAATATATGTCGATGGCATTCTCGTCAAACGCGACAATACCCCCATCGCCTACCCCGGTAGTTATGGCGCACTACAAATCGGCAAAGATGCGGGGATTAATTCACTTGCAGGGAGCTTACGTGATCTACAAATCACCTCACAAGCCCTCACCCAACGCCAACTCTTGGCGTTAGCTAATACCTGCGAAGACCCCAGTCTGATTTCCTGTATCCCGCGAAACGGAAGCAATACCACTGATTACAGCAGTTTTGGCATTAATCAGGCAGTAGCATTACAGCCAGGACCGAGTGGGTTTAGCTACAAATTACCTGATGGATACGCGTCATTACTCACTGAACAAAACTTTACCATCATAAGCAAAGTAACTGTAACAAATAGCACCCAAACGATTTTGCAGACTGGCACGGCGATTGGTACGGGTAATAGTCTCAAGTTGTGGGTAAATAGTGGCGTTGCCACCCTCACTATTGGCAGCAAAAGCGTCACCGCAGGGACATTAACTATAGGCGTGCCCTATATGATTGCCGCACGCTATCAATCAGGAGTATTGTCGCTGTCGGTGTATCGTGCGAGTGGCCAGAGTATTCAAACGACCAGTAATCAAATCAATAGTCCAGCCCTATTACAAGGGCAAGAGCCGTTGAGCATCCAACAAAACACGGGCATCACGGTGAGTAAATTACGGCTCTATCGGATTGCCGTAAGTGATACCACGATGGCTGCAGTCGCGCGCTATGTATTACTGGGCACACTAGGGGTTGCACTCAATCAAGCGCCGGTATCGGATCAACTTCAAGTCAATGTAGACGCACGCACCAAAATCATCGTACCCGACCCCAACTTCGAACGCTCACCACTGCCTACAGGGAACTGTAAAGTGAGTAGTATCATCATCTGCTTGCCGTTCACTGTTGCCGATGCGCGCTTTAATTCGCCATTAGCAGGCGCTACTGCTACCCAATCATCGTTATATGGTGTGGGGTGGCCTGCAACAAATGCGATTGATGGCAATACCGCAACATTTAATCATACAAATAACACAACCAGTAGTCCTTGGTTACAAATCGACCTAGGCAGTAGCAAAGATATCAATAGCGTAACCATTACCAATCGCGCAGATTGTTGTAAAGAGCGATTACGTGGGGCAGTGCTATTTCTCAGCAACACGTCATTGACCAATAACACGACAATAGCATCCACCAAAATTGCGGCACTGACGTGGCGCAACATTGCCTGTAACGATCAGGCAGCTTCTTGTACGACTGATGGCACGGTGATGACTGTTACATTCCCCGCAGGAACCAACGCCCGCTATCTGCTCGTACGCAACCCGAGCACCAGCGAACCCGGTTATAACAGTGGGATAAACTCTCTCCATATTGGGGAATTAACCGTCGATGGGATATTAACCGCGTGTGACAAAACCAACAGCTGTCCCATAATTGATGGTGGGGCAACATTTACAGCGGGGAAACGACTGTCGTTGTCCAGTACGGTTAGCAAAGCGACATTTGACAAGGAGCATGCGTTTACCGTCATGACCTGGGTTCGCTTGAATTCAGTCAGTGGCGACCACATCATCTTAGCGGACAAAATAGGACACTCAACACCGCTGAAAATGTTGGTGCAAAACGGCAAAGTCGTCTTGAACTATCCGAGTAATGTTGTCACGAGTAATACCGTCCTCGTGGCCAACAAATGGTATCATGTGGCATTTGTAAAGAGCGGTAGTGAACGGGCGATTTATATTGATGGGGTCAAAGATAAAAGCTTAAGCGTATTTGCGGAGCCAGTGACTAAAGAAGAACCACGTGAAATGTTTATTGGGGAAAACAGCGACGCAACATCATCGTTGAATGGCTCTATGAGCAACTTCCAAGTGCACAACGTGGCGCTCAACGCAAGCCAGATTAGTAGCGATACAGCCATATCACCAGCCAGCGAGTTGCGATTTGCCTTAAACGAACCCTCAGGGTCAAATTCCTTTAGTGACATCCAAGAAAGTACCATGACCCTCGAGTGTGTCAGCGATTGTCCGATTAGTGGGATGCCCGGTCGCGATGATCGCGCAGTCCATTTTGACAGCAATCAACCGCTCAAATTAAGTACGGCCAGTCAAAATTACATCTCGTTTGTCGCCAGCAAAGACTACACCATAAGTATGTGGGTGCGCCCAAGTAAATACAACACGTGGTTAATTGGTGGGGATGCCAACAATCAACTCGCCCGGGTCGGGATTAGCGTGGATGGCAAACTCAGCTTTGAGCGCGCATATCAGAATTGTCTTCGTGGGCATTGTTCATACAGCAGTCCAAACATCCCTCTCTTTTCGAATACCGTGTTACCACTCAATATGTGGTCACATGTACTGGTTAGTTATGTAAACGGGACAGAGAATGTTAGTGTCAATGGCACAATTACTTCGCGCAGCAACCCAAGCACTACCGTTAATAGTCAAATAAGCGATGGTACTGTCTTTACCATCGGTGAAGAATTTGCGGGTGATATCGACGAGGTATTCATCACCTCACTCGGCACCACTACCCAAAGCAATGTCATCACCCAGATGAACCGCTCCCCTAACTGGAATCTGACCTTTGAAGATACCATCAGCATGAATCGTACCAGCGTGACCGATGGTGTCACGAGTACGGCGCAAATCGATGCCGTGTCATTACCCAATGATGTCCCAGGCCGGGCCGGGATTCAGCGCTTTCAATATGCCGCCAGTTGCAATAGCCCCGAAATCGTCGGGGCAGAATGCCCCGTCGGCAATGCGGTTGGGATGGCAGGCATCGCCAACCTCTTTAACGGCAAAAACACCATGCTCCAAGTCGCTAATGCGCTGACATTGATGGACGAAATCAAGGCTAGCGGGAGCGTGCAAATGATGGTCAAACCCGATGTAATCACTGGGACCCAAACATTACTTCATTATGGAAACAACACGGGTACCAATGCCTTCCAGGTGCAATTAGTCGAAGGCAAAATCAAAGTCAGCTTTGGACTTCGCACCTTTACGGCTACCAGCGCATTACCTCCAGCTTGGAATCAAATCTCGTTTAGTTTTGGACCAAATGGCGTGAAATACTTCCAAAACGGTACCCCAGATACCACCATAGTAGAAAGTTGGACGGGTGCGGTGACAGAATTTACCACCGACTCGGCCTACAAGCTCCGCATTGGTGGCAAATTGAGTGGCAGTACATTTAGTGAGATGTTCAAAGGTGGCATCGATGATATCACATTCACCCCTAGTGCTGTCCAAGATGCCAAAATTTTCCAAATTGCCCGCTCACAGTTTTCGCAGGCAGTCACCAAAGCAACCGTCGCGAGTGTCACGATTGATGCAGATGTGCCAACAGTCAGCATAACCAACCCCACCTATGTAGCCCGCTTACCCAACCAATTTTTAATCAAAACCAGCGATGCATCGTCATATGTTACCCGCGTGACTGCCAATATTACCAGTACGCTCAGTGCGACAGGAAGTGTGCTCAGTACCGCACGGACATTCGAGATCAATGCACCGGCTTGTGTCGATGCCGTCAACGGGAGTGCCTACTGTCCGACCTTTGCGGTGAGTACTAACCCTACCGTTGCAGTTGAAGGCAAATATGGTATACAAGCCTATGCCTACGATGCCGTCGCCAACATGGGAGCGAGCAGTGCAACGCTCCTCGTCGACACCACGCCTCCCACGGCAGCGTTGATCCGCCCATCGGGCCTCTATACGATTACCCGTTCAATTAACCAGACAATTCCCAAAATTCTCTTACGGCTCACTGCAAATGACCCAGTACTCGCAAATTCGGGGAATGCGCTGGGGAGTGGTGTAGCCCAGTTAAGTGTCAACATCAAAGACGCCAGTGGGCGCACTATCAACAAAATCCCCGTCCCCGCCAAGTTCCGCAATGGACAGTGGGTGGCTCAGATATCATTGCCGTTTGCAAATCCATCAGGGTTCTATCAAATCGGTGTCATTGTCAGTGACAATGTGGGCAATACCAGTAGCGAAATCATGGTGGCCAATGCCAGCAACATGATTGAAGTCGACGGTACCGCCCCCCACGACACGATTAGCTACCCATCACCCTATAGTGCCGACCAATACTTTGTCAGCAATCAAGCCATCAGTGGACGGATTTCGGACCTTAGTGACGGTCGGTCGCCAATCCAACAAGGGTTACGGGTGCGCCTCGATTTCGAGGCACCTGACGGGGCCCAAGCCTTTGATAACCGGGCTGATAATCGCTACAACAGCAGCTGTAGTATTTGTCCAGTCATTGCAATAGATACCGTTGATACAAGTCGACGCGTGGCACGCTTCAACATTGATGCGCCGAGCCAATCGCTCACGATTGCCAATGCTGCCACTGTCCTCACCGGTACCTTTAGCATTGCCTTTATGGCCAAAATCAATGATACAGGTACGATTCTTAGCACCGGCATTGCGAGTAACCCACGCCTGCGCATCAAGGCCGATAAAGTCGGTACGACATTCAAAATCACCGCCCAACGTGGTACCACCAAAGTGACGACGCCAGCAACATTGACAGCTGACACTTGGTATTACTTCATCTATAGCGAATACCGCAACAGTACCGTGCCAACGATGAGTTTGGCCTATGGCACAAACTTAGAAACAATGCAAAGTACGCCGGCAACCAGCACATTCACTACCGCAATCGGTACAGCAACATTACCACCCACCCAATCCGATATTGTGCTGGGTGCGATGCAGTCGAGCGCCCTCTCAACGGCCAAAGAAGATTTTTTCAAGGGCAGTCTTGACGATGTCATCGTGACACCATTCCCCCTTGCACCAATTGATCTGATTGGGAAGTCGGTAAGCCAAGGGAGTGGCGTGGCACAGCACTATACGCGGTTAGCAATTGATGACGACGGCTTCACAACTAATGACGGGTTAGCAGCACTTGCTGATTTCTATATGCCGATGAATCAGGCTGATTTACCCATGGTAGATGCCATCAACGGTGTCCGGAGCACGCGCTGTGTGGCCGACAAAACCATCGCGCCGCAAACCTGCCCATCGATTGGCGATGGCTTTGCCAGCAACGCTGTCCAACTCAATCGCACCAGCGACGGACTCAAGACCGATTATGCCGTACAAACGAGTGCTACCACTGCCCGAAGCATTGCGCTCCGGGTGCGTGTCAACGATGCTGCCAAATCAGGGGTAATTGCATGGGCTCAAGCAGCCGCCAGTACGCCCAATTCACTGGCACTCCAAGTACTATATAAACAAGAGAACAAACAACTCGCAGTAACAATCAACGATCAAACGGCAATATTACTGTCTGCAGCCGACTCTGGGGTGAACATCAACGACACGAATTGGCATACGCTCATCATCACCAGTCAAGGAAATACGGTCAATGAGCAAGTCATGGTATATGTCGATGGCAACCTCATCGTCGTCAAAACAATTATGGGACATTGGAATGGTGCAGTGCTAGGCATGGGAGCCTTAACCGGAGTCAGTGCCAACACCGATCTTGGTATCGCCACAACTGCAGCAGTGAATACCGCAATCGATGACCTTGCCGTCTTTACGAAGGTACTAACAAGTGCCAATATCAATGACTATACCTTTGGCTATAGCACGGTGTATCATGAAACATTTGATGACGCGAATGCGGGTATCAATGCCACTACCCGTGACGACTCCCCCTATCAGCAACCGAGTACGATTACGAGTGGTGACACAAACCTCACCCGGGTCATCGGCACGGTGGGAACAGCGGCGATTGACTTTGATGGCAACGACGAAATCGTCCATCGTGATGTCAATCTGCTCACCTTTGCAGATTACAATCAGCCTTGGAGTGTTTCGGCATGGGTCACCCCCAAAACCAGTGGCAGTACGGCGACGATTGTCAAAGGAATATTTAACGGATATACCTATGAACTGTCATTGAATGGGGGCAAACCACGCTTTACCATGGCGGGCATTGTGCTCCAGGCTAGCACGCAAGTAACAACATCTAGTGCCAGTCACATCGTCGTCAGTTCGACCGGCGCTACGGCCACGATGTACGTCAATGGCACAAGTGTGGCAAGTATAGCGACAAGTATTGGCTCCCCAGCACTGAATCGCAACGCCACCACCATTCCATTCACCACCAAATCGCAATCAGCACCAAATAGTAACGGCGCCAACAATGCCTATGATGGCAATCTCGACACTTACGCAGAAATTCCATCGATGTCCAATCCATTTTGGCAAGTAACGAACAGCGCAAATACACCCATCAACCAAATTACCATTTACAGTCGGGTAGCAGATAAACCGTTGTATAACTTTATTGTTGAAATTCTCAACACCACCGGAGTCGTGCTATGGACGAACACCATCCCTGGTACGGTTAATGACCACATTACCATTCCCATCCCCAATAGCATTAGTGGAGCACGAGTACTCATTCGGGCAACGGGGCTACGTTCATTAACCATCAATGAAGTGCAAATCTCGCAATCACCCACAATCACCATTGGTACCAACTTTAATGGCATCATCGATGATGTACGGATCTATCGCCGGGCGCTCAACAGCGACGACATCACCCGACTGCGGGCCATGGCATGGCAAGCAAGTACCCTCACCCAGCGCTTCGATGGTTATAGCTGGCAACGCCCCCAGGTCAACAATATTGAAGCCAATGCCAGCATCCAGAGCATGGCCCAAGACAACAATGGTAATTCCCAAGTAAACATTGGTGAAACACCGCTTTGGAATGGCAATATCGACACCCAAGCACCCCGCGTAATTGCAACCAACAATAGCGGCAACTACGCCATCGCAGTTACTGATCGCAACCTCGACCTTACCCAAATCAATACCCCATGTGGCGCCAAACTGACGCTCCAAGCGCAAAAACCGAATTCATTATGGTTTTTGCAACACATGAGTGTCTTTGATGGCACCTACAATATCCCCACCAATGTCACGGGGACATGCACATTAAGCAATAGCCCCGAAATCGTCCGCACCAATAGTCAGGTGATTAGCGCAACCACAGCGTTGGCGTACGGCTTGCGCTATGCATATATTGGCGGTAATAATCAACTTTCGACTGTCGACGTACGGTCAGGGCGCTCAATGCTCCTGCGTAGTATCACAATACCTGGTGCAATCACCCAGATGACCGTCAACGATACACGGACAAAGTTGTACGTCATCACTACCGCAAATGCCCTGACGACGCTTTCTATATTTGATATCGTTACCACCCCAACGATTCCCATTCTGTTGGGGACGCTACCAATCGAGCTCCCACTCAGCACCACAATCACTGAAATCGGGATCACAACCAATGCCAGCAATACCGATGCATTTGCGGTATTGGCTGACTCAAATACCCCACAAAATCTGATTAGCATCAATGTCATTAACCCACGCAACCCGATTCGGGCCGCCATTACCGTGGGCGCACCACAACCTGGCTACGACTTAGCTGCCAAAAACGACATCGTAGTGACGGCGCATGGTGATGCGGGCATTATTATCTATCGAATTGACGCATCTGGCGGACTCGATGCACTGACACAGTACACACCGGCAGGGTATAGTCACCGTGTCTTCATTTTTGGGAATATTTTGTATGTGATTAGTGATCATGAACCGTATAACGGCGCTACCGCACCAAAAACGGCCAATACCGTTTACACGATTCCATTAATTGCATCAGTATCAAGCGGAATTGCCACGCTCACTCCGACTATCAGCGCACGCAATAGCTACATGCACACCTCACCACAAAGTGATGATAATGTGTCGTGGTACCGTATCACTGATGTGGCAAATTACAGTGCCAATGAACTGCTATTGCTCAGCAATGACATCAATAGTGACGGCAATCAACGGATATCTTTGATTAATACTGCTGACAACCTAGCCTTCCTCGAAGCAGACATGCAAATCACCCAAACCACACCACTACGGTTAGCCAGCAACAGTCAATCAATAATCACCCTTACCCAGCAAAATGGTCAAACCAATTCGATTGGGTACCAGGTGAGTGATGCCCAATTAACCACCAGTGCCTGCGATTTACGCAACAACTGTACCGATGTACCCGCAGCGGTGACGACCGTACCGAAACTAAATCAGTTACCACCAACCCAACCGAGTATTCAGCTCATCAATCAAGCCAATTACTATGCCTCTGCATCGCAATTGTTGCTCGTCCGCGCCGAAGCACCAGCAGGGATCACCGAGCTCAGCTTGTTTGCCAATAATACCCAAGTAGCAACGTTCACTATTTGTTGTACGCCACAATTAGTTGAAAACACCTTCGCATTGAACTTACCCAGCGGAAGCTACACGGTTACTGCGCAACTGACCGACAATGATGGGACCACCACGCGTAGCGCAGTAATGAACACCATGGTTGATCTGACAGCTCCCCAAATAAGCATTTTGGATCCCGTGATTGGCGTCACGCAACTCGTCAATGAGCTATATCTTATCCGACTCGTTATCACCGATGATGTCAGGCTCGACAATTTGCAAATTATTAATAAATTGACGAGCGCCTATATTCCCTATACTCGCAAAAACCTTGGCAACAGCACGTTAATTACCGCTACCTATAATCGTCGTGCCACCGATGCGCAAGGCGTACCCATCCGCGTCATTGCCAATGATAGCGCTGGCCATAACACCACCCTAGACTACACAGTTATTTTTGACACGGCGGCGCCAGTGGCTAGTGATGTAGCCGTCAACGCCAAACTCAATGGCACCATCGTGGCACTAGCCCCTGAACAGACAGTCAGCAACAGTAGCACGGCCGATCTCAATGTGAGTTGGAGCAAGATTAGTGATGTCTCCAATATCGTCTTAAATCAAATCGAATACACCGTCAAAACGATTAGTGGATCCACAGCGTATTCGATGACCCTGCCTACGAGTGGTACGGCCCTGCCTGCAGGCAAATTCTCGCCATTGACGACCGCCGAAGCCAGCCGCATCACCTTTGGGCAACGCTTGCGTGACACCCTCGGCAATGAAGCACTCACTCCGCTCGCGTCGATATATGTTGATGCACCAACTACCCCCGATTACACGGTAATGGATGATGGTGAGCCAACCTATCGCGGATTTGTCAGCAACGGCTGTGCAGCCCTCGGTGAAGACCGCCGCCCAACCAATGTCGGCATCCAACGCTTTGCTACGACCTGGGATGCCCAAGCCTTGCGCTTCAATTGGCAAGGGGCTGACTGGGATGCTGATGGGAATTTGTTTATCTACCTCGATACGATTGCTGGTGGGACAGTCAAAGCCTATCGTCCCGATAGCTATACCCAAACCATTACCGATAGTATCGTATTTGGTGATTCATTTATCACCTTACCCGTCAATATGGCTGCTCGCACCATTGGTGGGAGCAGTAGTCTCGCAAGTTATGTCAATAATTTTCAATCTGGTTTACGACAACGCCCACAGGGGATACGCGCAAATGCCGTCCAAGGGGCTGATTATGTCATCTACATCAAAAATCGTACCACCGCAACGATATTGCGTTGGAATGGTAACGATTGGATTGATGAAGGGGTCGTACCCAATTATCGATATGTCGATGAATTTGGCATCAAACAAACCGATATTCGGGCCCTCTTTAGCCAAATCGGCTATGTGGCTGGGCAACCACTGGGTGTCATTGCATTTGCCACCACCCCAGACAAATTTTTGCCGTGGAGTACCTTCCCCAGTACCAACCCTGTGCGCACAGACCAGACCGGCAAAATCACTATCACTCCCATGCTCAACGGCTATGGCTGGAGTAATGCAACTGCAGGCGTCTGTCCCAATAGTAGCGTGTTAAATCCTGATACCACTCGGGTGATTGCCTCGTTAACCAGCACACCTAACGGCGTAACCAATCGAGCCATGGCCGATAATTTCGCCAATACAGACCCCGATGCGATTAGTCAAATCATCAGCGAAACAAGTGACTTGTGTAGCCGGCTCGTCAATAATAGTTGGTGCAATACGGTCAATCAATACGGTACCATCAACAATACGGGATCTGCCTTCCTTGAAACCTTATCGAACACACTTGTTGCGGAACAAGACCCGGTAGTAGGAAATAATTCAGTCGTCACATATACGCTTACTATCCAAAACCCTACCAATAAACCAACGCGCACGATGTATGGCATTGTGCAGACCTATGGGGGGATTTGGCTGACCGATGGTGATAGTAGTGGCACACCACCCGTCGCAATTATCGGTGGTGGCATCTATGATTACCATAGTGTCAGTATTAGTAGGGTACGTGACTACCACCTGGTTAAATTCAATCCGATTCCTGCCAATTCGACGGTTTCGTTCACCCTTAATTCCAGAATTGATGTCAACAAAGCACAGGCATCAGCCACCGACCGTCGCAATACCGCCACTGTCGCCAAACTCGAAGTGCGCTTAACGGATGACGGCACGAGCACCAATATCAACCAAGCCCGTACCATCGAATGGCTCAATGCAGCAGTGGCGATTGACTCGGCTGCACCCAGCCAAATCGTGGCCGACAACCAAGCAATTATCAAGCTAGGTGCGATGACCTACACCGGCAGTGTCAGCGATGATTCAGAAGTAACCGCCGTCTATCTGCAATACACCACCAACAACGCATTAGCCACACAACAAATCAACTGTGGGCCGGCAATTGCAGGGCGCTGGTCATGTCCAATCGTTATCGATAGTCCCGTCACTACCGTGCAATATCGCCTACGAGCCAGTGACAAATACAACCAGCAAAGCCCTTGGAGTGCATGGTACGGCTCGGTGGTCGATACCACCCCACCTCAATTTACTTTGAGCGACCAAACCAATGCCATGCTGACCGCAACCTACGTGGGTGGCACTACTATCAATCTCACCGGAATTGTGAGCGATACCGCGAGTGAAGCACGGATCAAGGTGTGTGACGAAAATGCCGCCGTGTGTGATTACGGCATTACATCCAACCCTACCATCAATCAGTCAGTGGTCACTAGCACATTGAATACAGCGGCTGAAGTCACCGCTCAGCCCTGTGATATCACCGACCGCGGCAATTACACGGCATTTCCGATCCAAATCAACGCTGCCGCCCAACAACGGGTGAGTAATGTAGAAGTAGAAGCTCAAGTCTATTCGCAAGCAGCCCAAGAACTCAACTTGTGGCTCCAGTCTCCGTCTGGCACGTTCACCCCATTGTTAACGTCGATTCGTAGCAACACCGTCAACATCCATCCCCGCTTCAGCGACAGCGCTATCGCCGACACGACGAGCCTGACCTCGACCGTTAATATGGCGGGGAGTGCGACAGTGGTCAAACCAGATGGCAAGTTAGCACTCTTTAGTGGCGAACCGTTGAATGGCACCTGGCAATTGCTGGCCTGTGATCGCAATGAAAACAGTACGCAAAGCACCATCGAAAGTTGGTCACTCACGTTGACAAGTGCTGGTACAACGGTCAGTACCAATGCACCGTGGAGTTATACCGTCAAAGACACTGCCAACCAAGACAACGTCATGCGCACATTGATGCTCTGGAGCATCGATAGCACGAATAACGCCAGTAGCTGGCGTACGGTGACACTCAATATTGACACGGTAGCCCCTAGCATCGCCATCAATCAACAGGTAACCTCATTACTCCCTGATGATCAAGCAACCGTATTCCAAGGAACAGCAAGTGATGGAGGGACGCTCAGCAATGTGAGTGCCAATATCTACGATGGCACCAAACTCGTCCGTACCATCAATGTCGATGTACAACAAACCACGAGCCAGGCATTGTCGCACTGGGATTATGTACTCGGTCGGAGCATCAGTGCCTATACCTGGCAATTGCCGATCGATGCAAGTACGCTTGATTCGGGTGAATACCAAGTCCAATTTGTGGCCGTCGATGCGGCGGGAAATCAACGAATTAGCGATGCCTACCCCCTCACAATTGTAGCAATTACCATACCAACCATTAGCAACATTAAATTCCCGTCTACTCGCCACACCGATGCCGCACTCCTCCAATACAGCGTCAATACGGGTAGTGGACCATCGAATGTGGTGACAACAATTAGCCTCGATAGCGATGTCACTGCACCAATTACTAGTACCACACTCACCGCCTGGAATAGTAGTGGGGTGGTTGACAGTGTGGCCCAAGCAACCATTCCAACCACCGTACAACAGACACTCCTCCGTCAACTCGAGATGAATAATCACCTTGTGGCAGCCCTCGATACCAATAACGTCCTCACGACTTGGGCGCTCAAGAACACTAATACCATTTCACTGACTACACCGATTGCGAATGTCGCCCAAATCGCACTGGGTGATAGTAGCAATCAACACTTGTTGACACTATCAAGTAGCGGCGTCATTACCGATTACAAGCCAGGCAATATTGTCCAAACCGTAACCACCCCAATCAGCGATACCGCCATCGCCATTACTGCTGGCACGACCCACAACTTGGCGATACTGCAATCGGGCAAATTATATGGCTGGGGCAGTAATACCTATGGTGAAACCACCATCCCCGTCAGCGCCACCATGGGCATCAGTCAAATCGCCGCTGGGGATGGGTTCAGCCTCGCACTCAAATCAGATGGGCGCGTGATTGGTTGGGGCGCCAACAATCTGAACCAAACGACCGTCCCCATCAGTGCGACTATCGGCGTGCGTCAGATTGCAGCCGGCGATAAACACGCCATCGCACTGCGCACCGATGGTATCGTCGTGGCATGGGGCGACAATAGTGTCGGTCAAACAACCATCCCTATCAGTGCAACCAATGTCGTCTATGTGGCAGCCAATGCCAATAGTAGTGCGGCAATCACACGTGATGGGCTAGTACTCGTCTGGGGCGCAACCCGTAGCATAAATAACTGTTGTCTCGGTACGAGTAGTATTGCGCTCAACAGTACCCAAATCATGACCAACCAAATGGACAATACCCAAACTCAGACGATTACCCAACGGGCGAATCTGACACCAATCAACGTTCAGAATCGTTTCAACGGATTATTACCAGGACGGAGATATCGATACACGCTGGTCGTTAGTAATGAACGGGGGAGTACGCGCTATACCGGCGTATTTGATACCTATCTGCACTACAACCAGCAATATCTACCAATCCTATTCGATACAAATGCTGAAGGTGTTGACCCAGTCAATACCACAAGCGGCAAATAAGGAGCACCGTCATGCAGAAACATTTTTTATATACCATTATTGTCATCTGTACGTTAATCAGCACTGTTTTTGGCAGTAATCTGACCTATGCAACCCAATCAACTGCGCGCCGATCGGGAGGGGCCACTGCATCGCGTGCCCAAAACCAATTAAAGACCGCAGTCGGTATTAGCCAGCCCCAAGCAGCCTGTACCGCCAGCACCAGTACGGTCAATGGTGTCAACATCTACACATTCGCCACTGTCGGGAATTGTACGTGGGTGGTCCCGAGCACCGCCTATCAAATCGACATGCTGGTCGTTGGCGGTGGTGGTGGTGGCGGCTATAACGTCGGCGGCGGTGGCGGTGGTGGCCAAGTTGTCTATACCACCCAAGGAGTAACTCCTGGTAATTCACTCAGTATCACCGTCGGCGGTGGTGGAACCTATGCCTACTCGTTGACGACAAATGGTGCTAATGGGAGTGCGAGTAGTGTCGCTATCCCGAGTGGGACAACCACCACCGCAACCGGCGGGAATGGTGGCATGACATCCACACATTTGGGGGGAGCTGCACTCGCAGCCGTCGGTGTAGATGCCCTCAAAACCAATCTCAATAATCTCGGCGGTGGTCAAGGCGGAAATGGCAATCTTACAAGTGGAAGCACTGTTGGCTGGGCCGGTGGTGCGGGCTATAGTTCGACTATTACGGGGAGTACCGTTACATTTGGCAGAGGCGGTTGGGGTGGAAGTTATGTCAACGCTGGCACCAATCTAGCTTATTTCGGGGGTAACGGTGGCGCCGGTGGGTTTTACAATTCTGGTGGCTGGACCGGTTCCCCAGGCATTGTGATTATCCGTGAGTCTGGCAAAGCGCCCCTGTCATGCCCTGAAACAACCAGCATCGCCGCAACGTTTTTTGCAGTGTGTGCGACACCAATGAAAAATGTCACCAATAAACAGTCTTGGCTAGATCAATCAGGGTCATCGCTGAATTTCACCGCATACGAGGGTTCATCAACGGCATCAAGCGTCAATGGACCACAACTTTCGAGTCTCAACAGCGGTGCCTACGTATTTGATGGAATAAATGATTACTTTAGTAGACCGATGGTCACAAATTCTAAGAGTAATGTAACCCTGCAAGCGACATTCAATACCACTGACGCAACCAAATTGGGGCAGCTGGTTGCCTATAACGGCAGTGACGCCTACGGCAACGGCTATGGGTTAGCCGTCAATAGCGACAGTGTCTTAAACAGTCATCTGTGGGTACTCTATGGTGGGATTTTGTGGTACGACACCGGATTTACCATTAACAGCAATACATGGTATAACGCAGTGATGGTTATTTCGGGTACTAGTCTGAAAGTATATGTCGATGGTACCCTCATCTACAACGCCACGGCCTCGGCACCAAACACCCCTTCCCTCAAAACCGAAATCGGCCGCAACGATTACAGCAACGGTGTCCGTTATTTCAAAGGCTCTATTTCGTCAGTTACCCTATACAATGCGGCCCTGACACAATCCCAAGTAACCACGCTCTATAATGGCGTCGCGACTAACCCCACCGCAACGCGTACCAATACCCAAACCGCAACTAATACCCCAACAAATACTAGTACTGCCACACGAAGCAACACGCCAACGCAAACGGCAACGAATACGCGCAGTAATACCCCTACGTCGACTAATACCCCCACGTCGACCAATACCCCCACGTCGACCAATACCCCCACGTCCACCAATACCCCCACGTCCACCAATACCCCCACGGCGACCAATACTCCTACGGCGACCAATACCGTCGTAATTGCGGCACCTACCCAACCACGTCCGGTGCTTGGTGATAGTGGGCAAATTGTGCGCTGGGGTGATAACGCACCCTACAAACTCAATGCCATCCCCAATGGCACTGATTCTGGGATTGCCCAAGTCGCAATTGGGGCACACCATGCCTTGGCTATCACATCAGCGGGCACCGTAATTGGCTGGGGCACCAACATGAAGGGCGAACTCACCATTCCCCCGCTCACCAATGTGGTCCAAGTAGCCGTTGGGCTCAACCATAGTGTGGCACTCAAAAGCAATGGTGATGTAGTGATGTGGGGCGATCCAGCCGCACGCATTGCCCCTAGCGATGGCACCCTCACCAATATCACTCAAATCGCAGCGGGTGACCGTCATACGATTGTGCTCCGTAACGACGGCCGCGTGTTTGTATATGGTGATACAAGCCAACGCACCACCGTCCCAACAATTGTTACCATTAAATACATCGTCGGTATCGCTGCTGGGGCTGATAGCTCATTTGCCCTCGGTAGCGATGGCGCAGTCTATCAATGGGGCAAAACGATGACGTTACCGGTACGTATCGCCGGTAGTATTATGCGTATCTTTGCTACCGGCAACCTGTATGGGGCATTGCGTAGTGACGGCGAACTCAATTTATTTGGACCAGCCGTCAACAATCTGTCCCTGAGTGGGAATGTAGTCAGTGTCTCTAATGCAACTAGTGGCTGCCCATGTATCAAAATCCCCAGTATGGATGGGTTACGGGCGATTAATCTCACCAAATGGGGCGTGATTCTGGCCCGGCGCTCACGCCAAACCATCGCCTTTGCCTACAGTGGTATGAGCGTACCCACCACATTGCCTGCCAACATCTATCAATTGAGTACTTATCCAGGACATGCTATTGGGATCGCTGTGGCGCCAGTGGATTCACAATTGCTTGTACCCACGGCCACCCCAGTCACCGACCTCGCACTCCGTAGTGGGCAAACATTCAATACCCCTGGCTATCTGCGTATGTGGGGGAGTGACACCCAGGTGACCAATGCCATACCCGAATCCGCCCAAGGTCCATTGCTCCAAATCGTGGCCGGGTTGCGACATATGACGGTACTTCGCACCGACGGCGCTGTCGTGTCGTGGGGCGACAACCGCTACCAGCAACGCAATGTCCCCAGCGACCTGCAGCAATCACGCCCACTCACCGATACACTGAGGATAGTAGCGTTAGCATCAGGCGCCAATCACACCTTGGCACTCCGCAACAACGGGACGGTGGTTGCGTGGGGCAATAACGATGCTGGACAATCAACCGTCCCGCCTGGACTATCCAATGTCGTACAAGTCGCCGCTGGTGTCCGTCATTCAGTCGCACTCTTTAGCGACGGGACGGTACAAAGCTGGGGGGATAACACCTTTGGGCAACTAACCCAGCCATTACTCGGTGGTGTCGCCAAAATTGCTGCCGGCGGCTGGCATACCATCGCGCTCCGGCGCAACAACACGGCCATTGCCTGGGGCCGCAATACCAGTGGACAAACAGAAATCAGCAATTTCACCAATGTCGTCGATATCGCCGCCAGTAGCGAAAACAGCATCTTGCTACTCGCCACCGGCCAAGTCATTGTCGTCGGCCAGAACGATGACGCCCAACGACTTGTCCCCACCGGCTATTATCAGCAAATCGGGGCAGGCTACATGCACATCCTAGCAATTGCAGACACCGCGCAAGTGATTGGCTGGGGCAACAACGGCAATGGCCAAACAACCATCCCTCCCGGATTATGGAATCCCTTCCAAGTTACCGGCGGTGCTGGATTTAGTGCGGCCTTAATCCAAGGAGTAACCGCACCAAACCCCACCAGTACACCATTAGCGCCAACCGCACCAGTCATGCCAATCGTGGCGACGGCCCTAGTCCAGCCACGCCATGCTCAACTCATTAGCATTACTAACGGGAGCGCGAGTAGTATCGCCAACTTCAATAAAAATGGCATCGTTATTGCACCAGGTATTAGCGCAACACTCGATGGCAATGGGTTCGTCGCAACGAATCGCCTATCAAATGCACCACTCTGTAATATCCCCAACGGGTATGCCACAGCAAACTATCAAGTGGCCTTGGGGACCTATGGCATGGTGCTTGGGCTCAATCGCACCGTACATGCCTGGGCAGACTGTGTAGCCAGCAATCCCTATGCCCCAACTGATATCACAAACAGCATTCCGACCGCATTCCAAACCAATGTAGCCGAAATCGCCGTCCGTGGCACGCACATGCTTATCCTCACCCTTGATGGGCGAATCTGGTCGAATCAACTCAATATCCCCCAGATGGCAAATATCAAACATATCGCCGCCGGTCGAAATTTCGCAGCCGTTTTGTTGGGCAATGGCACCATCCAAGTCATCGCAAACAGTAACGCTGACGGAGTCAAAAACATCCCCACCAACGCCGTCAACATCACTGATATTGCGGCAGGCGATTACCACATCATAGCCCTCAACAACAATGGTCAAGTCTATAGCTGGGGTGCCAATCAACACGACAACGGTCAAGCCGATGTGCCCTATGCCGCCACCCAAGGCAATGTGATTGCCATCAGTGCAGGCGAACAACAAAGTATCGTGATGCTCAATAACGGCAACGCCGTCGCCTGGGGAGATTACCCCGCAAATACCATTGACGCACTCGATGACGTCAATCGGCTCCACCATGTGTCAGGCATCGCCACTGGCGATCGGCAAATTGCGCTGTTAATCGATGATACCCTAGATGCAACCATCACCCCCATCCCTAGTGTGACACCGCTCGTGGTGCCGACCATGACCCCACGTGCCAATGATGCCCAATTCATTGCCAATCAAATCGCGTGGTTTACCATGGCTGATTTCAGCCAACCCCAAACATTCAACGGCTATCCCCAAACAGGCAACCTGGTCACTTTCAGCTGTGGTTCACCACGGGCCTGCCCCACCCTCAACACGAGTGACTTTCCTACGCTCGCATTTAACAATAGCCGCAACACCGAGTTGATTGCGTCGAATGCCATCAATCTCAACGGCGTGCCCTTTACCATCCGTGCCCGTATGCGCCGCGACAGTCTCAATCGTGCAGATGTGGCAGCCAGCATCGGTAAAACCGGGGTAATACGACAATACTTAGCCATGGGGGTAGATAAAGAAAATCGCCCCTATTGCAGCTTCTATGGTGATGATCTACGAAGCACCAGTTGGTATGTGGACCAAGAATGGCATAATTATGCCTGTAGCTATGATCCCACGTCACGCATCCGCACCCTCTGGCGGGATGCGCAAATCATCGGTCAAGACATTGTGCGGGGTGCATTCACCCCACCCGCAGCCCCACTCATCATCGGACGGCGCTACGATAACATGTCAGGACTCACGGGGAGCATCCAACAGCTCGACATCATCAACCATGTCCTCAGCCAAACGGAGCAAACATATCCAGATACTGTCACCGACCTGCAAAAAATCAGTGGACTGGTGTTTGATACCCAATTACAAAGTATTGCCCCCAACAAAAGCACGACGCGCTGTGGCAGCAACGGCATTATCTGTCCAATTTGGGGCACGGCCACGATCCAAGAGCCAAGCCATGATGGCGCGATGGCCATATTTACGGGTAACCAACGCTTACAAATCGACAAGCCGGTCACTCCTAACGGATTTAGCATTGGCTATTGGGCGCGTTCGATTCGGGCCGATTATGGGCAAACGATTGTCTCGCACCTCAATAGCAACGGCACTGGCATGCGTATGGGGAACTATTACAACAACGGCAATTTTTTGACCGGTTGTACGTGGACCACTATGCAATACGGCGAACAAGGGTATTTTGAAATTACCGCCTCCATCGACGATCAAAACCTCTGGCATCACTACTTGTGTAGCTTCGATGCCGTCAATGGCCGACTCGCCTATTATGTCGATGGCACACTGATTACCCAATACGATGCAGTCTATACCCAAACCATTACGGCACCAGTGGTGGTGGGCTATACCCCTGCAGGATTTCCCAATTTTAGTGAGGGCTACTACACGGGCTGGCTCGATGATTTGATGATTTATGACAGTGCCGTGTCGCAAACAGGGGTGGCGTATATCTACAACAGTACCAATCCTCCTACCCCCGGTGAAATCCCTGCCCCACCCCCCTGTGACATCCCCGAAGGATGCCCGAGTCCAACGGCTACGCTAACCCTGACCGCCACGCCCACCGCATCATTGACACCCATAGTAGCAAAGAGCAAGACACCATTGCCGGCCACCGCAACTGCCACGATGCCTGGGCTCACACCCTATACGGTGACCCGGACACTCACCAGAACCGCCACGACAACCAAAAGCCCTACCGCCACCAAGACATTGACGGCCTCACTCACGCCTACGTTACCGTCGGCCACCCCATACATGAGTCCTACTCGTACCGTAACCAATACCCGAACCCCCCTCGGTCCGACCCTGACAATGCTCGCACGCCGGAGCCCGACCGCCTATGCCCAAACCTTGACAGCCACAGCACTGATGCAGTACAACCAAACCCAAACAGCACTAGCACGCACATTGACTGCCAGCGTTGCCACCGCCACCAATGCAGCGACTGCCTACCCCATCCCGGTCACGGGTACAAGTACTCGCACTGCCTACCCCATCCCCGCCAGCAAGACGCGCACCATCATACCGAGCCCGTAGTTGTGATCAACACGGTGCCAAGCGATACGCGCAACCCCTAGGTGCGCTCAAATCCCAATCCATCCCTCTGGCGGCAGTGCATATGCTGCCAGAGGGGAACACGAAACCAGCGCAACCGAACAATTCTATCGCCTGCCAATTCACGTCTGCGCCCCACGTTTTTTTTGCACACATAATCATCAAAAAACAGGCTCTACAACAGATAAATCTCTGCCTCGCAAACGACAATGAATATGGTATGCTAGCACTACTATGACAAGCAGTGGAGTTGGATATGCCACCAGTACTCGAAGTGCGTAACCTCACCAAACGCTTCCCGGGGATTACCGCGACAGACGCTGTGAATTTCACCCTTGAAGCGGGTGAGATTCATGCCTTTTTGGGCGAAAACGGCGCCGGCAAATCGACCTTGATGAACATGTTGTACGGGCTCTATCGCCCCGACGAAGGCCAGATTTTGCTCAACGGCCACGCCGTCCAAATCAACGGTGCCAACGACGCCATCAAACGGGGACTCGGCATGGTCCATCAACATTTCATGCTGGTACCGACCTTGACCGTCACCGAAAACATCATCCTTGGCAACGAAGTGGTCAACGGGCTCTTGATCGACATTGCTAGTGCCCAACAACGCATCCGTAGCTTGGCGCAAACCTTCGGGCTCGACATCCCCGTCGACGCCATCGTGCACGATTTGCCCGTGGGCGTGCAACAGCGCGTCGAAATCGTCAAGGCGCTTTACCGTGGTGCCGACATCCTAATCCTCGACGAGCCGACTGCCGTGCTCACCCCCCAAGAAGCCGACGATTTGTTTGTGGTCATCAAGCGCCTCAAAGCCCAAGGCAAGTCAATTATCTTTATCAGCCACAAGCTACGTGAAGTACTGGCCCTCGCCGACCGCATTAGCGTGCTCCGGCGTGGCAAATTGGTGGGCGACACCACTCCAGCCCAAGCCGACGAAGCCAAGCTGGCCAGCATGATGGTGGGTCGTGATGTGGTGTTGCATATTGAAAAACATCCCGCCACGCCCGGTGAAGTGGTGCTTGATATCAATCATTTGCAGGTGGCCGACGAGCGCGGCAACATCGCCGTCAGCGATGTGTCGCTCCAAATCCACCGCGGCGAAATCGTCGGCATCGCCGGTGTCCAAGGCAACGGCCAAACCGAGCTGGTCGCCGCCGTGACTGGCCTCATCCAACCGCTCGACGGCACGATTGTGGTAGCCGGCGCCGACATCACTGGCCAAGGCACCAATCGCGCCATCGACGCCGGTATGGGCCACATCCCCGAAGACCGCCAACAACACGGGTTGGTGCTTAGTTATTCGATTGCCGACAACATGGTGCTGTCGACGTACGACATCGCACCCTTTGCCACGGGGCTCGTCATCAACGAAGCGCCGATTGCCGCACAAGCGACAACCCTCGTGCAACGCTTCGACGTACGCACCGGCAGTATCGAGGCCTTGGCCTCGACGTTGTCTGGTGGTAATCAACAAAAGGTGGTCGTGGCCCGCGAACTGGCTCGCCCGCTCAAGCTACTGGTGGCGGCTCAGCCAACGCGGGGCTTGGATGTGGGCTCGATTGAATTTATTCACAAAAGTATTGTGGCCGAACGGGACAACGGCACCGGTGTATTGTTGGTGTCGGCAGAACTCGACGAGATTTTGGCGTTAGCGGATCGCATCATGGTGATGTATCGTGGCCAAATCATCGCCGAAGTACCAGGTGCCGGCGCCGACCGCAATCAGATTGGGCTATTAATGGCCGGGATTACCAGTACAGGAGCAACGGCATGAGTATACCGCCACCAACACCCCCTACCAATGGCTGGCGCACCTGGATAGGAATTTTGTTAGTCCCCGTTTTGGCGATATTTACGGCGCTGGTCATCGGTGCCATCATCATCGTCGCCACTGGCGCCGATGTCATCTCCGCCTACGGTGGTTTGTTCATGGGGGCCATCGGGTCGCCGCGCGCTATCGCCTATACCTTGGTCGAAGCCACACCCTATATCTTTGGTGGGCTAGCCGTCTTGATTGGCTTTCGCGCCGGCTTGTTCAACATCGGTGTTGAAGGCCAAATCGCCGTCGGCTCGATGTGTGCCGCCGTGGTCGGAGCCTTTGTGACGTTACCACCAGGGTTGCACGCCATCGTCGCCTTTGTCGCTGGTGCCTTGGGTGGCGCGCTTTGGGGCGCTATCCCGGGCTGGTTGCGGGCCCGCACCGGCGCACACGAAGTCATCACCACCATCATGTTTAATTACATTGCCATCCGCAGTACCGATTACCTCATCAAAGTGCCCTTCCTCGACAAGGCATCATCGTCACAACGCACACCGTTTATTGCCGAAGGGGCGCAAATTCCCTTTTTGTTTGGGGCTGACAATCGCCTGCATACGGGGTTTCTTATCGCTATCGTTGCAGTGATAGCAACTGCATGGATTCTCAAGCGCACCATTATCGGCTTCGAGATCCGCACCACTGGTGCCAACCCCGACGCCGCTCATTATGCTGGCATGAATGTGCCCCGCACAATTATTTTGACTATGGCACTCAGTGGGCTGATGGCTGGGATGGCGGGCGCTTCGCAAGTTCTCGGGCTCGAGCACAACCTCAAAGCTTCTTTTTCGGCAGGGTATGGCTTCGACAGCATTGCAATCGCCTTGTTGGCCGCTAGTAATCCGCTCGGCGTCATTCCGGCGGCGATATTTTGGGGGGCGTTACGCAATGGCGCCGGCTTGATGCAGCTCAACAGCGGCATTTCGATTAACCTCATCAATATCGTACAAGCCTTGGTGATTGCCTTTGTGGCCGCCGACCAAATCGTACGCCAGATTTACCGCATCCGCAGTGCCCGGAGTGCCGGTATCACCCTAAGCCGCGGCTGGGGGCGCTAGTAGCGAGGATATATGCAACACTTTTTTACCCGTGAACGAATAATCGGCCTGATTGGCATTATTACGGCATTGGCGTTGTTGTGGCTGGTGCAGCAATCGGTGCCCAACGGGGCGATTTCGACCTTGCGCATCCCCTATGCCAACGGCAAACCGCAAGACGCACCCCTCTTCGACATCCCCCTCCCCACCGCCTTCACTATCTATGTCCTAGCAGGGTTATTAGTAGTCGCGGCGATTGGTCTGATCTGGCGCCAGCGCGCTGATTTGGCACCAGCCTACATGGGTGGCGTGATTGCCGTCGTGATCGTGAGTATTTTGCTCACCGCCATCGTCAACAATCGTACCGACATCGTCGACATGCTGGGGCGGATGGTGCGTCTCGCCACCCCCATTGCGCTGGGGGCACTAGCGGGGATTTTGTGCGAGCGCTCAGGGGTGGTCAACATCGCCATCGAAGGGACCATGCTCTTTTCGGCCTGTATTGGCTTTATCGTGTCGCTCAGCGTTGGGAATTCGTGGATTGGGTTAATTGCGGCGATTTTGGCAGGGAGCGCCATCGTGATGGTGCATGCGGTGTTGTCGCTCTACTACAAAACTGACCAGATTATTAGTGGTACCGTCATCAATATTTTGGCAGTCGGCGTCACCGGTTACCTGCGCACCAGTGTTATTTTGCCGATGGAAGCGGGGGGCAATCGCGGCGCCGCCTTACCCCAATTCGACATCCCGTTGCTTAGTAACATCCCCGTAATCGGGCCAATGTTGTTCCAACACCGCCCCATCACCTATATGATGCTCATGATGGTGCCGCTGGTCAGCCTAATGTTATTCCGCACACCATGGGGCTTACGCACTCGCGCCATCGGCGAGCATCCCCGTGCGGCCGACACCATGGGCATCAACGTTAATCGCATGCGCTATTTCAACGTCTGGATTTCGGGGATGATTGCCGGGTTGGCGGGCGCCTGGTTTTCACTCGAAGCCAGCTATAATTTCGACGACGTCATGACCAACGGGCGTGGATTTATCGCCTTAGCCGCCATGATTTTTGGCAATTGGACGCCCTTTGGTGCCCTCAGCGGTGCATTACTCTTTAGTGCCGCCGATGCCCTCCAGATCAAAATCCAAGGGTTTGACTTTGCCTTACCGTCGCAATTTGTACAAATGTTACCCTACGTGATTACCGTGGTGGTCCTCGCCGGTGTCATCGGCCGGGCCCGCCCACCGGCGGCCGTCGGCAAACCATACGAACCGTAGGGGACGTAGGTATTCGTAGAGCCGCTGCATGCAGTGGCTCTACGAATACCTACGTCCACCTCAATACGGGAATAAATCTTCCACCGCCACCAAACGCAACGCCCCAATCGGACAGACGCTCACACAAGCCATATCGTCATACCCTGCACAAAAATCACATTTTGCCGCTTTGTAGAGCGGCTGTTGTGGGGTCAACGGAATCAATGGTATCTGTGCCAGTCCCCGTTGCAGTTGGCCACGCCAACCACGATCACGAGGTTCGAGCGTCATCGCATCATAGGGACAGGCCGGTACGCACGCACCACATCCCGTACAGCTGTCTTGGACGACCAACGCCGTTCCCTGCCACGTAATTGCATTACTCGGGCAGGCCTCGACACATTCTGCGCCGTGGCGACATTGACGGCAGGCATCGACCAGCAACACCTGCTCATGGAGCATGCCCGTATGATGCATGCGCGCCGACCCATGGCGTTGGGTACAAGCCTGCACACACAGCCGGCAATCGGGCGGACAACGATTTACATCGCGCACAAACACGGTATCGCCCCGCCGCACCCCCTTTTGCAATACCCCCGCAAGCGCATCTTGCTGACGGGCGAGATAGTCGCGGCGCTCAGTCAACAACTGCGTAATCGCGGTGGTTAATTCGGGGCGTTGACGCAATAACTCAAAAAAACTCAGACTTGGCAGCGTCATAATCGTACAAGGCGTTACTGCCCGCACATCATCATTCGCGGGCGCATCAGTCATCAACGCCAATGCTCCAAAGAAATCCCCTTCTTCGAGGTGTCCCATCACCTGATTATCACGCGCAATCGCACATTGCCCCAATTCAATCAAGTGCAACCCATTGGGTCGATTGCCCGCCCGCACGATGTACTCACCCCGCCGCACATCACGTACAATCAGCTGGTCAATCAAATCATGCCGTTCTTGATTACTGAGTTGCGCCAAGAACGGCACTCGCGCCAACGTTGATTGAATCAAGCGCTGGCGATACATGGCACGTAATTGGGCCAGCAATTGTCCCAAATGGGCTTGCTCTCGCCGAAGCACATCGAGTGAGATTTGGAGTAACTGGCACGATGACTGCGCCACCACACTCGCCCCACCGAAGCGATTACCAAACAATGGTCCCTCACCAAATATCGTCCCTACCGGCAGGTGTCCGAGTGACACATCACGCCCGATTCGATCGTGCAGATTCACCATTACCGTGCCGTGCAACACGATATACAGGTATTCATTGGGCATTCGTTCGGTCAAAATCGTCGCTTGATCGGCAAAAACACGCAACACGGCGTAGCGACCTATCAGCCGGAGCTCACTGAGGGGCAATGACTCAAGCATCGGAATTTCACGCAGTGCGCCAATCCGCTGTTCATCACGCATACGCAATTGTTGGCGCGACACTGATTCGGGGCTTCGGAGCGCTGTTTTGGCCATAATAACTATTCCTCGCACCACGCATCAATCGCCACCACTGCCTGCAACAAGGCATTTACACCCGCCACAATATCGTCATGTGCGGCAAATTCTTCGGGGCAATGACTCCGTCCATCTTTGGTACGCACAAATATCATCGCTACAGGCGCAATCACCCCCACCATACTCCCATCATGCCCCGCTCCACTGGGCAATTCCACTACCTGATGGGTGTATTGGCCACACGCTTGCGCCACAATCTGGCGAATCCACGCTGGGAATTGGACTGGTGCCGAATCTTCGCAGGTGCCAATCTGCACCGTCACTCCGCGTTTGGCACAGGCCGTTTGCACGGTGGCCACGATTTCGTCCCACATAGCGACCACTTCTGGCCAATGTAGACTACGCATTTCGACACTAAAACGCACCTGACCAGGCACGACATTGGTTTGATTGGGGGCCACATGCAACGACCCCACCGTTGCCACCGTGCCTGGCCGCGTCAGCGCCGCTTGTTCGGTTGCGCTAATGATTTCGGCCACTGCCGCCAACGCATCGTGGCGCACGGCCATACTCGCCGTACCGGCATGATCGGGGCGTCCGGTGCAGACGATGTCAGCTCGGCGAATCCCCACAATCCCGGTAACCGCACCAATCGGCACCTGGGCCGCTTCCAACAGCGGGCCTTGCTCAATATGCAATTCGAGGTAAGCCGCAATCTCGCCCGTCCGGCGCAACGGCTGCAACAGTTGTGACGGGTCACCACCCATGCCGACAAGCGCATCAGCAACCACACCCCAACCTGGCACCTCCCGCGCCAGAAATTCCGCAGAGAAGCCTTGTGCCATGGCCGTGCTCCCAAACAACGACCCGAGCGGGGTAGATTCTTCAGCCAAAAAATCAACTACCTCCAACGGATGTTGTAGCACAACGCCTGCTTCGCGCAAGGCCCGCGCCACCGCAATCGCCCCCAGCACACCAATGACACCGTCAAAACGCCCACCACCCATCACGGTGTCGGTATGCGAACCAATCACCAACGTCGGAGCGGTAGTGCGCCCAGCTCGGCGCCCAATCAGATTGCCACCGGCATCCTGCGTCACCGTCAACCCGGCGGCTTGCATTTGTTCGCGCAACCACACCCGCCCGGCGCGGTAGGCATCCGTAAACGCCCGCCGTGTCGTGCCGGGTGTTGCGGGCTCGACAAATTGAGCCAGTGTAGCAATATCTTCGCGGAGTTGGAGGGCGTCAATCGCCAGCATAGGCAAAGATCCTCTGCAAAAAATACGCGTTTATACCAACAAATCAACAGCACCGGGGATATTGGTTACTGTGATATCACGCGCGGTCGTACTAAACACCTCACCATCAACGGCCACCGGCAAATCATTAGCACAGGTTACTTGAATCGTTTTTACGCGGTCAAGCCGAACTTCGGGCAATTTGCCATGCACTCCTTTTTCAATGAGGGGGATATATTGGGCAACCTTGACTACTCCCAACATATCAACCATACACACATCGAGCAGGCCGTCATCGATATGGGCATCGGGTGTCATCAAAAAACTCGCCCCTTGATGACGCCCGTTGGCAATCGTAGCAAACATCATTGGCCGCTCGAGGGTTTCATTGTTGAAATTAATGCGCATCGGGAAGGCTTTGTAATTCATCAAGGCCCTGATAATCGCCAAATAATAGACTGGCCACCCCGACACCCAAGTGATTTTCAATGCTTCAGCAGCCGCTTGGGCGTCAAAGCCAATCCCCACCGCATTGAGCAACAAACGTGACCCTTGGCCGGCAATTTCGACCAATCCCAAATCAATCGGGCGTCGTTTGGGGGTTTGCAGGCGGGCAATCCCACCGGCAATATCATCGGCTTTGACGGTTTCGAGTACTTTGACAAAGTCACTGCCGGTTCCCAACGGAATCACCGCAAATGCCACATTGCGCCCAGTTTGTTGGTTGCCTTGGTACAGTCCATTGACCGTTTCGTTGAGTGTGCCATCACCACCAATCGCCACAACCACGTCGGCACCGCGCACGACAGCATCACGGGCAAGTTCGCTGGCATGACCACGCGCATTGGTCAACAACAATTCATAACTGACTCCGGCGTTGTCAAGCGCCTGAATCAATTCAGCTCGGCGCCGACCTGCTTTGCCCCGACCGGCCCATGGATTCAAAATAATACTTATCTGCGACATTATCATGCTCCCTTGCATATCAACCTGTTTTACAAAAATATTGGATACGTTGATTATATACCGTGCAGTCGCAGTCTGCTACGGCTCTTTGCGAAACCTTCATCCGTACAGCCGCAGTCGCAGCAGGCTGCAACTCTACTGGGGCATTTTCAATTTTCAATTCTACCTGCAACAAAACAATCCTACAATGCGTTATAGGCGTGGTGAATATTTCGTAGCCATATGTTATGTATAACAGGAGCCGCCATGACAACGGTAAATATCAATGAATCCCCCAATATTATCATCCGGATTATCTGGTTTGTGGTCATCGGGTGGTGGTTGAGTGGCATTTGGACGGTGGTAGCGTGGGTACTCTGTGTGACCGTTATCGGCTTACCATTTGGCTTGATGATGCTCAATAGTCTGCCGCAAATCACCACTTTGCGGGCACGCAACATCCAAACGGTGGTGGATGCCCGAGGTGAAGTGCGTGTTGTCACGACCCCCCAATACCCTTTCCTCATTCGAGCCGTCTACTTTTTGTTGGTGGGGTGGTGGCTCAGCGCGCTCTGGTTGATTGCCGCTTGGGCCATGGGGAGCACCATCATCGGACTAGCGATTAGCTTCTGGATGGTCGATCGCGTTCCTTCGATCTTGGTATTAACCAAAAACTAGGCTTTAGGCAGTCGCCGCTGGGTTGCAGTGTTTGCAACTCAGCGGCGATTCTGCGTTACAATAGCAACACACCCGCAAAGGAGCAGAGTATGTCATTTGATGCAACATGGGCTCGCAGCCAATTTCCGGCGTTAAGCGAGCAAGTCAACAACCAACCAGCCGTCTTCTTTGATGGTCCTGGTGGCACTCAAGTCCCCGAACGGGGCATCACTGCGATTAGCGATTATTTACGCCACGCCAACGCAAACACCCACGGGGCGTTTTTGACCAGCAATCGCACCGACGCGGTCATCGACGATTCACGCCAAGCCATGGCTGATTTGCTTGGGTGTGGCGCTGACGAGATCATGTTTGGTCCCAACATGACCACACTCACCTTTGCCCTCAGTCGCTCGATCGGGCAATCACTGAGTGCCGGCGACGAAATCGTCATCACGCGCCTCGACCACGACGCCAACGTCGCCCCTTGGCTGGCACTTCGTGAATTGGGGATTGTCGTCAACGCAGTCGATGTCGATGTCGAAGATTGCACCCTCGACATGGACGATTTTGCCCGTAAAATCACCAGCAAAACCAAACTGGTCGCAGTCGGCTTCGCCTCAAACGCCGTCGGTACCATCAATGACATTCCAGCGGTGGTCAAAATGGCCAAAGCCGTCGGTGCCATGGTCTTTGTCGATGCCGTCCATTACGCTCCTCACGCTCCCATCGATGTCAAAGCGCTCGACGTCGACTTTCTGGCCTGCTCACCCTACAAATTTTTTGCCCCTCATAGCGGCACCATTTATGGCAAACGCGAACACCTCGATCGCCTCAAGCCCTACAAAGTGCGCCCTGCCGGCGAAGATACTGCCGGGCGCTGGGAAACCGGCACCAAAAACCACGAAATCATGGCCGCTATTACCGCCGCTATCGATTATTTGGCCGAATTAGGCACTCGCGACGCCGGTACCCCCTTTGCCACCCGTCGCGAAGCCCTGACCCACGCCATGACTGCCATCCAAGCCTACGAGCGCTCCCTCAGCGACTATATGATTCCCCGCCTACTCGCCATCCCGGGGTTGAGCTTCTATGGGATTACCGACAGTGCACGCTTTGGTAGCCGCACTCCCACTGTCGCCATCCGCATGGCCAAACACACCCCCCGCCACGTAGCCGAAGCCTTAGCCGCCAAAGGGATCTTTGTGTGGGACGGCAACTACTATGCCGTCAATTTGACCGAGCGCCTCGGCCTCGAAGAGCTCGGCGGCATGGTGCGGATTGGCTTGGTGCACTACAACACCACCGCTGAAATCGATCGCCTCATCGAGGCCCTCACCGAACTCGCCTAATCTCATCACGTCACCCCCCGCGGACAATGCCCGCGGGGGGTGTTTTGTAGCCTTTTTGTTCATACCGTCGTATGCTGGGGCGCAACCCACAAAATAACCAATGCACCCAGCGCTGTCACCACGCCAACCACCAAATAAATTGGCCGGTAGCCCCCGGCTAATGGTCGTACTACTTCTACCGCAAGCGGCATTATTGCCCGCGCTGCCGTCAACAACAATGCCAGCACGCCACTGATGGCGCCATACGCCGCCACACCAAAGCGGTCAGCAAATAATGACGCCCGGGCTGGCGTAATCGCCCCAAAGCTTAACCCAAACAATACAATACAACTCCATACCCCCCAAGCCCCCGGCAATACCACCAACGCCACCAATGCCAGGCTTTGCATTACACACAGCACCGTGGCAATCGCTTGGCGTGACACCACCGCCCCTAGTGGCGTAAAAAACAAGCGACTCGGCAACGCCAAAAACCCCGCAATTGCCGCATACCACGCCGCTTGTTGGGCCGTGTAACCCGTATCAATCAGGTAGGGTACAAATGTTTGGAGCATTACCACTAGCGCACACGTCGCAGCAAAAAACGCTAGGGTCAACAACCAAAATGCACCATCGCGCAAGACGACCAAGACATTGACTGCCGAGATAGAAACAACCGGACCAACAACTGCTTCCGGCGCACCATCCACATACTGCCCGACATCACTTGGCCACTGTCGCAACCAAATCGCATGTAATGGCGCCACCACCACCACCATCACCGCCGCAAACGCCCAGGTCGTCATTTGCCAGCCCAATGTGCGAATCAACCATTCAGTAGTAGGCGTGGCGATAATAATCGCAAACCCCGCCACAAAGGTTAGCACCGTCAAAGCATGGCTCCGTTTACGGTTAAACCAATTGGCTACTACCACAAATGCTGGCTCATATAGTACCGCCGCCATACCCACACCCAGCGCTAGCCACACCGCCACGTGTTGCCACGGTGCCGTTACCAAACCCCACAAAGCAAACCATACCCCGCACCACAATGCCCCCACCGTCATCAACCAACGCGCACCATGGCGGTCAAGCCATACTCCCACCGGCCACGCCAACAATCCGGCAACTAATTGCGACGACGTCACTGCACCTGTAATGGTTGCACGAGACCAGCCAAAGGCCTGCTCGAGCGGCACGACAAACACACTAAAGGCGTAAATCAACATGCCATACGACAACGTTTCGGTGATAGCCAGCACCCCCAATATCTGCCAACCATAATACCAACGCCGCATCACTGCTCCCCTCGCAAAACCGCCAACGTGGTCGCAGCACAGCCTGCCCACGAAAAACGTTGCGCCTGTTGTACTCCCTTGGCCACTAGGTGAGCATGATATGCATCATCACCATCCAAGCGACTAATCCCCGTTGCAATCGCATCGACATCGGTGGGATCGACGAGGCAGGCTGCATCTCCTGCCACCTCAGGTAACGCCGACGTATTCGACGTCAGCACGGCTACTCCACTCGCCATCGCTTCCAGCACCGGCATCCCAAAGCCCTCGTATAACGACGGGAACACAAAGGCCCGCGCCCCTGCCAACAATGCGGGTAACTCGGCATCAGGCACAAACCCGATCAAATGGACGCGGTCAGCCACACCATGGGCGCGGGCAATCTCGGCCAGCGGCTCGCTCAACCAGCCTGCCCGTCCCGCAATCACCAATTGGGTGTCGGGGTGGGTGTGGGCGCAAGCAAAGGCAGCAATCAGCCGCGCCAAGTTTTTGCGGGGCTGAAGTGTCCCCACATACACCATATATCGCACCCACGGCATTGGTTTTTTGGCTGATGGCGTAAATACCGGCGCGACACCATGGGGGATGACTACCACCCGCCGCCGATCAACACCGGTATAGCGCACCAAATCTTCGGCAGTAGCCTGCGAAATCGCAATCACCGTATCGGCTGCCCAGGCCGCCCACCACGTCGTCAGTCGCAAATATATGTTTTGAAAACGCGTATGCGCCTGGGGGAAGTGCAAAAAACCAAGATCATGCACCGTCGTCACCACCCGCATCCCGCGCACCAAACGCACATTCCACGGCAAGACGTGTGACGGCACAAACAACACCTCGGGCGGCTGACGCCACAATTCCCATGCCAGCCGGATGTGTGTCCAGAGCCGCGCAAACGGCATCACTCGCACTTGCATGCGCCCAGCAAAGACCGGCAGTTCAGCGGGCAAAGTACGACAATACAACCAATAATCGTTATCGCCAGGGGTGGTGGCCATACCTGCGAGTACTTCCCAGGTATAGCGCTCGGTGCCAGTGCGCTGGGCTGTCGCTAAGCGACTGATATCAATGCCAATCTGCACACATCCCCCCATTTCATCACAGATGAGCCGCACATTGCACCTATCCTACCATATTGATGCACGCGCAACCCCGAACACGCGCATGAATCAGTGTATAATAGAGTTAACCAGTTTACCCACCAAGGATGTTGCTATGCAATTGTTCGACACGTTGCGAGGTCATAAAGCCACCCTCACGATTCCCACCGACCGCCCATTGACGTTGTATGTCTGTGGCGTAACCCCCTACGACACGACCCATATCGGTCATGCCCATACCTTTTTGATTTTTGATATTTTTATCCGCTATGTTCGTTCGCAAGGTGGCTCGGTGTTGTATTGCCAAAACGTCACCGATGTCGACGATCCCTTGTTTGAGCGTGCCAACCGTGATCACATCGCTTGGGATGCCTTGGCCAAGCGTGAAGTCGACCAATTCATCAAAGACTGCCGTGCCATGAATTTCATCGCCCCCGATTTCTTCCCCAAAGTATCCGAAGAAATCAGCGGCATGATTCCTATCATCGAAGGCCTCATTCGCAACGGCAAAGCCTATGTCAGCAACGGCAATGTCTTTTTTGATGTCAGCAGTGAGCCGACTTACGGTGAGATGGCCCGCCTGGGTGGTTATGAGCAAATGCTCAAAACGGCCAACGAACGGGGCAACAACCCCAACGACCCCAACAAACACAACCCGCTCGACTTTGTGCTGTGGCAAGTGTCACGTCCCGGCGAACCAACTTGGCCCAGCCCGTGGGGGCCAGGGCGCCCTGGCTGGCACATCGAGTGCACCACCATGTCAACACGCTATTTGGGCGATCAACTCGATGTTCATGGCGGTGGTCGTGACCTTATCTTCCCCCATCATCCCTCCGAAATCGTCCAGACCGAAGGCTACACCAACAAACGCCCCTTCTCACAATTCTGGGTGCATGGTGGCTTGACGTGGCTCGACGGCAACAAAATGAGCAAATCATTGGGGAATTTGGTCTTTGTCCGTGACGCCGTGCTCCAACAAAGTCCCGATTCGATTCGCTGGTATTTGGCATCATTCCCCTACCGTGAGGACTTCAACTATATCCGCGCCGATGCCGCCGCCGCCGAACAGGACGTCGCTCGCCTCGTTGCCGCCCTCGGCGCCACTTCAGTCGTCACCGCCCCCGCTTTGGATGTGAGCGCCGAGCGCGTAGCTTTTTTTGCAGCCCTCGACGATGACCTACAGATGCATGTCGGAATTCAGCACATCAAATCAATGATTGACCAGATTTTGGCTGCCCAAACCACGCATGCCATTACAGCCGCCCAAGCCGATTTGCGCACTTGTGCCCAAATCATTGGATTTATTGCCGCCGAATAAAATAGTAACCGAGGAGCTGTGCTCAGCACAGCTCCCCAAAGAGACGTCTATGTTACGCGCTGTGCGATTGAGTATTTTCATCCTCATAGTGATCACTGCTACCATACATCTCTTTTTGGCATTCCCTGCAGGACTGCTCGGGTTTTACCTGATTGCCACAGGGTTTTATCTGATTGCCATCGCCTATGCCAACCCTAGAAACTATTTCAATCGTGAGCGCGTCGTGCTCGTGTTGCGGCTGTGGACCATTGCCACCCTCGTGCTTTGGCTCATCCTTGGCGATCGTGCGCTTATCGCCTTCCTCGATAAAGTTGCCGAATTATTAATTATTGGTTTGCTGTGGGTCGAACAACGACTCACTTAAAAGGTACCAATTATGGCGTTTTCTAGTCGTCGTACACTGATGAATATCAACTACATCCTCACCGGAGTAGTTATCATCGAAATCCTGCTCTTGAGTAGCATGATTGTGGTGGTTCGTGATTTACCGCAACGCCTACAACGTCTCAACGCTACCCCGAGCGCAGAAGCACCACCCGCACGCCAACAAGCCGCCAACCGCGATATCGCACGCCCACTCACAATCACCGACAACTTTGCGACACCCTCACCGCTGTGGGATCAATCCTATGTTGCCGTCCGCAACAATCAACTCCAAACGGAATTATTCCTGCCACAATCTGAAGTCTACACACTCTGGACGGGGTTTGCCGATGATCCTGCAATTGGCAGTCGCGTCAGTGATTTCGAACTGCAAGTCGATGTCAGTCAGACACGCGGTGGCGATGATGCAGCGTACGGCATTCGCTTTCGCCAAAACACCACCGATTCATATATCATGGCAGCCATCAATGCCCGCGGCTATTGGCGCATCATCCGCGCCTCATTTGGCGATATCAGCGACATCACTCCGTGGCAATTTTCGCGCCATATTGTCCCAGGGCTCAATGCCACCAACCAGTTGCGCGTGGTGGCCCGTGGCACACAAATTAGTTTTTATGTCAATGACATCAAACTCACTACGGTTAGCGACTTGTCACCCACGAGTGGTCAACTCACGTTAGCCGCCACCACATTTGCGCGTGGTGATCTGGCGATTAATTTCGACAATGTCCGGGGGAGCACTGCTGGCAAACAATTCCACGATGAATTTGATTCCCCCACCACCACAATTTTTAGTCAAGGTGGATCATATAGTCGTGACGGCAAATATCACATTATGTCTTCCGAAAACGTCTCGGTTTGGCAAAACCCCTTGCCGCGTGCCCAAACCGAAGTCCAAGACTTCCATATGAAAGTCGACGGCACCATCGTTTCGGGTGACCCCAATCAAATCTCCTACGGCGTACTGTTTGGCGACAAAGGTGATTTTGGGCATACCATGGTTGTTATCAGTGGCAACGGTCAAATCCAAATCGTCCGCAATGGGAATGACGGCACAGACCAAGCCTACATCAACCCCGTGATTATCAAAGCCTTCCGTACCGGAGCCAGTGTCACCAACACCATCGATATGGATTTGCGTGAGGGCGAGTTATCGCTCAAAATCAACGACATTGACATCGGAGCCATCAACATCGGCCAATCTCCCACTGGGAGCGTCGGCATGATTGTAATCTGTGCCAAAACTGCCGCACAGGTGGACTTCGATAATCTGACAATAACCGAACACACCCCATGAACAGCGACTTCCCGATTGTAGCCACCTTAATGCAACTACAAACGGCGTTGATTGGACTGCCACAGCCACTGATTGACCAGATGCAGGCAGCAGGTCCGTTCAAAGTATTAATCGCCACACTACTGAGCCTACGTACCCGTGACGATACAACCGCCATCGTTGCCCCACGGTTGTTTGCCGTCGCCGATACCCCCCAGGCCTTGATAACCCTCGGAAGTGAAAAAATCGCCCAACTTATCTACCCCGTAGGGTTTTATCGTACCAAGGCCCGCGATATTGTAGCGATTTGCCAGCAACTCATCACCCTGCACGCAGGCGACGTCCCGGCTGATATGCAGCAACTCCTCGCACTCCCTGGCGTCGGGCGCAAAACAGCCAATCTCGTCCTTGCCATCGGCTTTGGCATCCCAGCGATTTGTGTTGACATCCATGTCCATCGGATCTGTAATCGCTGGGGCTATCTGGCTACTACTACCCCCGAAGAAACCGAACAAGTGCTACGGCAAACCGTGCCAAGCGCCTTTTGGATTCCGATCAATGGCTTGTTAGTTACGCTTGGTCAACAAATCTGCCACCCAACGTCTCCACGTTGTAGTCTTTGTCCAGTCCGAACCGTTTGTGCCCAACGCGGCGTGACCCGTCATCGCTGATTGTCATGAGGAGAATGCAGTATGTACATTCGCTGGATTGTGCGCCATCACAAAAACGCCGACACCGCCAATGTATCGTTTTTTGACGCTTACCTTGTCGAAAGTTACCGTGATGGTTCTGGCCAACCACGGCAACGCACTATTTGCTATCTCGGCAATATTCGCCAAATCGACGACGCATTCCCTGCCCTCGAACGCGAAATCTTCTTTATTCGCGCGGAACGCATCATCGCCGGGATGTCAAGCCTTAGCAACGAAGAACGCCAGAGTGTCAGTGCCATGCTCCGCCAAAAAGTCCCTGACCTCAATCCCCAAGAAGTCGAAACCGCCGTACGCAACAATATCCGTTGGTACCGTAAATGGCGCCAACAACGCGGCTTACCCATCTCGCAAGCCGAAATCGACAAGCTCCTCACTGATGATGGCGACGATTTTGGGGTCATGTAACCGTTACCCTTTTACAAAAACTTCCTAGCGGCACCATATCTGTGCCTATTGAGCAATATTCACCACGCACATCTATCTTCAAAAACAAAAAAGCGGTATGGCTGGCAAAGCGCCAGCCATACCGCTTTTTCATTCCCTACGCTACGACCCCCTCCAAACGATCTTCGAGGTCGGCATAAATTTGTTGGAGCTGCGCGAGCATTGCTGGGTCACACTTCCACATACCCCGACCATTCGCCTCGAGCAAGCGTTGGACTGCAGCCTTGGCAGCATGGGGATTGGCTGCCGCAAAGCGGCGTTGCACATCTTCATCGAGGATGAAGGTTTGCGCCATCCCATCAAACACCCAGTTTTCGACACTATCACCCACCGCACCCCAACCAAATACATTGGTAAAGCGATTAGCGATTTCAGTAGCACCGGCATACCCTTGCGCGAGTAACGGCTCAAACCAGCGCGGATTAAGAATCTTGGTGCGGACTTCCATACTTACCATCTGCTTGGCTTTGGTCAGCGTCGTACGTCCTGTAAAACTTTCGGCGTAGCTCAAACTGACGTTTTTGCCACTTTCGAAGCTGGCCGCCAACTGCACCGCCCCACTGTGCCCGTAGTAGTGTTGCATGTCAGTCAAGCCATATTCGACACTATCAATGGCTTGGAACACATGCGCTACCGTCCCTAACAAACTCCGATACGTCGCTTGGGCCGCTTGTCCAGCGCGATGCCCGCCATAGGCAAAGCCGCTTCGTTGGACATACACCGATGCCAAGTCAGCCCGATTATCCCATTGGCTTTCGTCCACCACCATATCAACGCCAGTACCATATTCACCTGGGGCTTGTGTAAACAAACGTGCTGTCGCCGCCTCAAAGCTTTGACCTTGTGTTTGCATAGTGGCCACATGGGCAACAATTGGGTTTTTGTCCGCGGGTTCACCACTCTTGGCAGCCCGAATCACTAAGTCGTCGATTAAATCGAGTTGCATTTGAAAGTTGTCGCGGAAGATACTACTGATATCAAGCACTACATCCACCCGCGCACGCCCCAATTTGTTGAGGGGGATCAAATCGAAGCGGTAAATCTTGCCTTGGCCATCACGCACCGGCTCCGCACCAATCAATCCGAGCGCCACGCCGATACTTTCACCTTCTGATTTGATAGTATCGAGTGCCCACAACGTCAATGCAACCGTTTCGGGCATACTGCCATGTTCGGCAACATGTGCCGCAATCAACTGATCTGCCATTTGCCGTCCGCGTATCATCGCCGCATCGCTCGGCAAGCGCCACGGGTCGATGCTGTGGATGTTGCGGCCACTCGGTAACCCAGCCGCCCCCGCTCGAATCGGGTCTGCCCCCTTAGCAGGCAACACATACCCCCCATTCAGGGCATGCACCACGACATCGAGCTCGTCACCACTCTCTTCAAGGCGAACCAAAATTTCGCGACCATGATTAATGATGTTTTGCAAATTCTCGGGGGCTGCTTTGCCGTAATAGTCGCGCCAAAACACATCGGGTGCCTCACGACCCAGCACTACCCGTTCCACAAATGCCGCCCGCACCGCGGGTGCTGAAGCCGTGTCAATCCCTGCTGCGAGGATGTGTTGCATGAGTCCTGGTTGACCATTGCGAGCCACATCGAGCGTCGATTCGAGCAACGCTTGAGCGCGGTCACGCGACATATGTGCCCCCAACACATGCAAACCGTCTAGGATGAGGCGTTGCTCCAATTCATCGAGGTAGCGCGTCACCCGTGCCATGTAGGCCACCGGTGCTTCACCAGCAGTTTGCGGCAACTCGGGCAACAGCGCAGCCACTGTTTCGACAGCAGCGTTATTGGCAATCTCGACCCGTAGTTGTGCTAATTGCTTGTACAAACCAGCTCGGGCATAAGGAGGAATCAAGTGACTAATCACCGTCGCCCCGCCACGCCGTTTGGCGATATTGGCTTCGGCCGGATTGTTGAGCGGGTACAAATAGAGCTGGGGGATATCGCCCATCACAATGTCTGGCCAACACTCACCCGTCAACCCCAACTGCAAGCCGGGTAACCATTCGGCGGTACCATGCATGCCCACGTGCACAATGGCATCGGCTTGCCAGACATCAATCAAATAACGATAAAAGGCCAAGAATTGATGGTGGGGCGCATATTCGTGATCAAACAACATCCGCATTGGGTCGCCTGGCACACCCAACGGTGGTTGCACACCGACAAACACATTACCAAGTTCGAACCCATCGAGGCGGATAGCATCACGCCCTTTGGGGGCGATTTCGCCTGGGGCAGCACCCCACTTGGCGTCGACCCGGCGCAACAAGGCATCGGGGATGACTTCGCGCATTTGCGCCACCGCAAAGGCCACATGCTCCCCTTGCCCACCCTCCATCGCCGACACCCGTTTGGTCAATTCAGCCACCGATTCAGGCAAATTGACCACTTTGTAGTTTTCTTTTTTGAGACGCGTCAACAATGCATGCAACGTGGCCGGCACATTCAACAACGCTGCCGTCCCCAAACGCCCAAGACCAGGCGGATAATTGTACAGTACCATCGCAACCCGCCGCTCTTGTGGTGGTTTGCGACGCAGGCGCACCCAGCGCTCGGCAATTGTTGCCACCCGTTCGATCCGATCAGGCACAGTGACAAGCACATTGTCTTCAACGGCACCAATGACGATCGGCGAAATACTGCCATCCATTTCGGGCAAATCATACATAATCACCGACTGCATCGGCGATACCCCTTTGCGCTTCCAATCGCTGAGTGATTGCATCAGCAACGGCTGCGCCATCATGTACGGCACGTCGATGCCACTCATGATTTCGACCGAAATGTCGTGATTGGCCCCGGGGCGCGTCGACCCAGCCGGACCACCCACCACACTAAAGCCCATGGTACTGACCACAAAGTCGACTTTTTCTTTGGCGACCCAATCGCGCAACGCCACATGCGCCTCGATGCCACTCACAAATATCGGCAACACCGCTAGGTTTTTGGCTTCAAGGGCGCGAATCAAATCGTTGGGGTAGGCTTGTTGTTGGAGCAAATGCTTGCGGAACACCAACAACGCCACCAAGGGCTGACCGCGGCGGTAGCGCTTGGTTTTGAGTGCCCAGCGGATGTATTCATTGTTGTCGGCAAATAATTCGTCGCTATCGGGGTGAAAGCAGCCCATCTGCGCAATCGTGCGCACCGGCGCCACACTCACTTTGATGTTGAGACAATCGCGCAAAATCAACCGAATCATTTGTGACAAATTTGCCGCATCCGGTTGATTCCAGTAAATATTCACACTCAACCAGGTACGGAAATCCTTGAGCTTGGCTGGCATCAACGGTAACAATTTCGCCGCCGCTTTGGTTAATTTGGTATACGCGTACAACGTATCTTCGTCACGCCCTTTGGTAATCAAGCGCAAAATCGCCTGCATCGGCTTGGGCATGCTTGAGTTTTTGTTGGTATCAATGCGGTAATCACCGACCTGAGTCAACCCCATCACTTCCGGCATACTTTCGTAGGCAAACACCGTCCGTACCCCACTGCGCTTGAGCTGCGCTGCCAACCAATCTGCATCATCACGATCATTAATCAGCGAAATAAACACCACATCTGCTTCGGCAATTGCTTTGGTCAGCGTCTCGTCATGGCTATGCACGTGACCATCGTGGAAACGCAAAATACGCACAGCCACACCATCTTTTTGGAGCAGTGCTGATACCTCACGCCACACATGCGTGTTGAAGCGCTCCATGCCATTGATCATTGTAATTGTTGGCATATCATCCTCTTTTGCTTTGATACACAATGTTGTTACATCCAATGTTGCTCATCATACGTAAGAGCAAGTACCGTATTAGTAAAAGGAGGCTATCATGGCGCGCACGATTGTCATCTTGTTGGTGGAATTGCTCTTTTTTGCCCCTGTTGGGATTAGTGTATTGTTGACTTGGTTCAGTTGGAAGCCCACAAGCACGCACTAATTGTTCCACCCCCCCCCACGCTGTCAAGTGATAGCGTGGGGATTATTGTGTCAACCCCACCGCCACGTTGGCGATTTCGCCTCCACTTGCTTGCGGCAAATAAATATATTCACCACGCAATTGGTCAGCCAACTTCCGCCCTTCGCCACGACTGAGATAATTGCGTTGCGTATCGATTACCACAGACCTCACCCCTTCGTTGGCCACTGCACTCGCCAAAATCGCGATTTCCTCGGCAATGTCAACACCTCGTTGATAGGGCGTATTGCCACGACCATCTGTCAAAAACAACGCCACACACTGCATAATCCCGCGGGTACGCGCTTGCCGTGCCACTTCGATCGTCCCCAGCAAGGCCGCCGCCAACGGCGTGGTCCCACCAGTAGGCAATACATCGAGTGACCGCCGCGCTAACTCCACACTTTGCGATGGAGGCAATAACATTTCGCACCCGTCACCTCTGAAGGCCAGCAACGCCACGCGGTCACGATGCACGTACGCTTGTTGCAACAGATATTGCACGGCACCTTTGGCTTGGCTCATGCGGTTGAGCGCCATGCTACCACTAGCATCCACCACAAAACAAAACAACACACCAGCTTTGCTTTTGTAGCGCTTGACCCGTACATCATCAGCCCGCAAGGCAATGCGTTCGATTTGTTGCGCCTGTTTGCGCAACGGCTGCCACGGCGCCGCCGCCCGCAACGTGGCCGACACGTCGATACGCGCCCGCCGCGGGTCACCACTGGTGCTCCGGATATGCCGCCCACGCGTGCCTTCGACCATCCCGCGCGAGCCGGCTCGCCCTTTGCGCACACTCCGAAACGGCAAATCATTGAGGCTCAACGGCAACTCGGTGGTCAACGCCGTCAGTACTTCGTCTTCGGGGATGGCGAGCTCTTCGGATTGTTGGACCGGCGCCTGACTATCACCCTCGTCACTGTCATTATGCGCATCAGGTGGCGGTGATTGGGGGGCCTGTTGATTGGGGTCATCTGTTGGGGGCGGTGGCTGTTGTTGCTGAGGCGGTGGGGGTGTTTGGTCGGGCGGTGGCGGGGGTGGCGCGGCATCGACTATATCACGGGTCGCCCGTGGCAAAATCACTAGCCGCGCAGCCAAATCGAGGTCGTCGTGGTTGACCGTCATGCGCAAATCAAGCGCTGCCGCCGCACAGGCCGTAGCTACCGCAAATAAATCGACCCGTTGCCCTTCGGCACCGGCTCGCATGGCGAGGTCGACGAGTTGTTGTTGCTGTTCTAGGGTAATCGTCACATGGGGCAACAGTT